>Ga0114899_1002311_pt1 | contig 10325 bp, 14 predicted proteins | sample MalvireepMed_215_FD_83497 | JGI IMG/M metagenome (GOLD analysis project Ga0114899, IMG submission 83497) | Marine viral communities from the Global Malaspina Expedition - Malaspina viral metaG DeepMed_215 | ecosystem: Environmental > Aquatic > Marine > Oceanic | place: Mediterranean Sea... | reverse complement strand
TTGCCCATATAATAAGGGCGATGACCAACATAACCCAACAAGAAATAACCATCGCATTAAGTATTTTTTCATCATATTGTTTCCTCACTTTTGCATCATCATACGTTCAATATTCTTAACATCGTCACGCATTTCTTTTTGTGTTTCTTTTACCTCAGTCACATCTTTTTGTGTCTCAATGATTGTATTTCGTATCATCTGGTCTTTTAAATCATACTCTGTTCTACTAACTTCTGGTGCAGGTAATTCTTTTGCTTCTTCAATGTCTGCTTGAAGTGTAAACCACATTCCCACTATAAGAAAGATACTTGTGCCTATACCAGCTAACGTTTCTATACTTAATGTAAATTTGCTATTTTTTCCTAATTCCATAACGCTCCATACTTTTCTCTTATCTTTTGAGGCATAAGACGTTCTCCAGGACTTAATAAACGTTTTATAACTTCCTTGCTAGGAGTAAATCCTGATGGTGCTCCAAATCCAAGTATATTTCCTCTCCAATTCCCCATACGTAATGAATCATCTTCAAGAGGAATATCAAATTTCAAATCTTTTTTATTTCTTCTTTTTTCTCTCAAAAGAGCATTTAATTGTCTTCTTTGTGCTTTCTTTACTTTATCCATTCTCCTTTGATGTAAGACTGCTAGACGTGCTAGTTCTTTTTCCATTCCTTGATGAAATTCTTGACTATATGTTGGTTGTCCTCCATCACTACCTAGTGGAAAATCTGGTTTATACCATTCTCCAGTATCTGGGTCTTTAACATATCCCTTTTCCTTCTTCCACCAATCACTAGAACGAGTAGGTGCTCCATATAAGTCTCCTGGCTGTCCTGTAATAGGGTCTATCACGTCTGGTGTAAGTTTCCATCTTTCTTCGTCTTCTGATAAAGAATTTACAGGAACTGCTTGAAGTAATCTACGCCTACCTTCTTCTAAAGGATTATATAAACCTTTAAATATTGAAGGGTCAATTTCATCAGCAACTTTACTTTTATTACCAAATAAATTAATCATTTCATTTATGTCACTCAAAATTACAGGAGTTGATTGAAACAGCCCCTCCCTTCTTCGTTTTTTATTTCCGTTCATATTATTTCAAGTCAGCAGGTACGACTGCTCTTGTGCCTCCAATTTTATCATTTTTCTTTGCTCCAAACTTTTTTATTGCTTCTTTATAACTTGCTAATGCTTGTTGTCCTGAAATCATTTTAACTTGTGCAAGATTAGGGTCATCTGTTCTTGCAGCAATATCCATTAAAGCTTTTCCTTTTACATAATCAATCAATGCTGGTTGTAGCACATTATCAATATCTATAGTACCTGATATTCCTCCTCCTGATGAATTATCTAGTTTATCTGGTTCAGCATAATATGAAATCAATATTCCACCAGAAACATAATTTACTGTATATATTTTAGAATTATCATCGTGTGCTGCAGCAGTAGTATCTCTATAACCTCTTGTAACAGTTAAGTTATGAGTAGATTTTGCTGTTACTAACATAATTTCACTATCAATCTTTATCATATCATTTTCAGATATATTTGTTCCATCATCAACAGTCAATGTAGTATCACTTGAACTAAATTCTGCACCTTCATTAATTAAATTTGCAGTAGTACCATCATTTTGATAAGATTGAGTTACTCCTAATTGTGAAGCTTTATACTTACCTTCAGCTGTTTCTGAAGTATCAGCATCTCCTTTAACAGTTGCTATTGCAATTCTATCTCCTTCAATCCACCATACGAATGAATCTGAAGGGTCTGTATATGTGCTATCTATCGCTGCCATTATACTTCAGTCCATCCGAATACATCGCTAATTGATGTTTCATTATAAAATTGTTTAATTCTTCCAGGAGTTAATCTTGGAATAATAATATATTCTCCATCAGAGTTTTTGATATAACAACTATGTATTTTATTAACAGTAATTGATTCATCATCATCTAAATCATACCATAGTTTATTATCAATTAAATTAGTTTTAGCATTTTCTACCTTTTGTTGATGCATTCCCATATCAATTAATGCTTCATTAATTAAATTAATAACATAGTTTTCTGATGCTCCAGGAACTGCCTGAAGTACTCTACTATATATCTCTTTTCCTGTAAACTCTATTGCTGCCATTTTATTCTCCTTATGCTACATCGTCTAATACTGCATATACTAATACTTTAATATCATTAGCTGCTGCTATAGCTGTAAAATTAGCTGTATCTTCTGCTGTATTAAATCTTCCCCACCATACATCGCCAGGTTCTAAACAAAGATTTCCTGTTGTATCTGCTGCTACTGTACCATCAGTAAAATTAAAAAATAAATTTGATGTTGTTTCTGTAGTTCCGTCTGCTCTATAGCCAGAATGTTTTATAATTATAAATTCAACATTATCGCTAGCGTGAGTTCTAGTAGGTGTAGTATTTCCTGCCGTACCTTGTAAATATCCTATATCTGCTACGATTAAGGCTTCATTACTTGCTCCTATATCTTGAGCATAAGAAATCCATTTACAAGCATCTCCTGCTCCATCATTTAAATCATATACTATTGAACCACTAACAGATACTTTCATATCATCAGGTAAAACTGATGCAGAAACATTAACTGTTGCGTTATTTGCTGCCATTACTTGCCTCCTTGTAGTAATTGTAATTGTTCTTTATATTGTGCATCAACTGCTTGATATTGTTGTACATACCAACCATACTGAGCACCATCTTTTTGTAAATTTTGTGTATATTCCTGTACCTCTTTTTGAACCTCAGCTCCATATTCTTGTAGGTCTGCAGTATATTTTCCTATTAAAGCATTATTATTTTGTATTGTAGCTTGCATATTTTGTACTGCATTTTGTAATGCTAATACTTGGTCTGCTGCTTTATTAGCCATATCAATCTGTGTAGATTGTTGAGCTTCTTGTTGAGCTTTTTGAGCAGCAACTTGTGCTTTAGTAATAGCTCTTTGTAAATTGCCATTATATTTTGTTAATTCATCTTGTAATTCTGCCTGGTATCTTACATTCTCTTTGTTAAATTTTGCTACTTCATTTTGTATATTTGCTTGATATTGAGACACTTCATTATTTAATCTTCCTAATTGTAAAGAAGCTAATTCAGTATCTTCATCTATTTCTAAAAATGTTGAGAATGTAGAAACATCAACACTTAATGCAGGAGCAGTAAAAGTAGGAACACTTCCTGAAGGGTCTACATCAGTAACAGCATCTACTAAAATATTTGCAACTTCAGTAGCACTAGCGTCTGCATTGGTAGCATCAGAATAACTAACTGTTCCTATAGCTGGAGCAGCAGGAGCTACTGCAACTATACTTAAATCTGAAAGAGATGTAGTTACATTATTCATTAATCGTTGTAAATAATTTCTAGCTGCGAATAATACAACTGCATGTTCTGCTTCATCTGGAAAATCATCTATAGAGCTTTCACTATATGCAACTGTTATTGCAGAATTAACAAAAGTTAATCTTTGATTAGAGCCACTAGAATCTGGCTTTACAGTTAATAATTGATTATCAATATAATAAACTGGGTCTGTATTTGTAGCATATTCCATATAATTACTATCTATAACTCTTCCTCTCATAGAAGGAAGAACTTCTCTACAAGGATGGTCTATTGTTCCATCATTTCTAGTAACTGTTAAAACTCTTCTACCTTCTACATCTGCTGTATTTACAAATGCATGTTGAGATGAAACTCTTTTTAACTTGTTTAGAGGTAACATATTTAACACTGTTCTAGCTCCAGAAGTCAACCAATCACTCATAGCTGTTGTATCTACACTTGAGCCTCCTGCTATATCTTCTAATTGTACTTGAAATGTTGCCATTATTTACCCTGTCCTACATATTTCTTTTTATAATATTTGGTACTACATTTTGTACCATATTTAGTATGTTTACTTTGTCCTTGTCTTGTTTTCTTTGGTCCATTGCTTCTTCTAACTATTTGTTGTCTAAGTCCACGCATTAATATGGTTTTCGTTTTCTTTTACCTGGTTTTCTTGGTTGTCTTTTTTTCATTTTTCTTCTCAACTTTGCCTTTTCTCTTCCAAATGTTCTAGTATTTCTTCCCAATATAATTTAATCCCATTTGATAAGAGATTTCATCTTTTTATCTCTTAATTCTTTATTTTTTTTAGCTACTTGCTTTAAATGAGACCCCATATCTTTCGTTCCAAAGCTAATTTGGTCTTTTCTAATAGCAGCAGCCATTGGCGTATTTCTTATAATAGTATTAACAGTATATAAAGGTTTTGAAGCTCTTTTTCCACATTCAGGACAATTAAAATATCCTTCTGGATTTGGAGCATCGCAATGCTGACACTTAGCCATTATCCCTTATATACTATAGCAGTATCGTTAGCACCCATAGTAACAGCACTCCATCTACCATAAATAGTTGTTCCTTCTGGAACTTCTACCGTAGATAGAGTATCCCACATACTTGTATCAACCGATGTTGCTGATACTGTACCACTAGCAGTATTATCTGCAATTACTTCAGTACCAACTAATACTGTAATTGCAACATAAGTATCTGCATTAACAGTTTCTCCACCAGCTACAAGTTCATAACCAGCTTGCCCTAGTTGAAGATTTCCTGCTTCAACAGGCGTGTATTTATGTATTCCATTCGCCATTTTTCTCTCCTGTATATTAAAATTTTTAGGATGTTCGGGGTTGGACCTTTATACGAACAACCCCACAGTATCCAAACTGTTAATCCTTACGGATTGATTTATGATATAGTAACGTGTGCTACATCGTGACACACTGCTTTTGCAAAGAAATTAACTCCATTGCAAAATAATTCTACTGTATCACCTAAAGCAGCACCACTAATAAATACGATTTCATCAACTGCAGTTTCGGCAGAGTTACCTGCATTTCCATCATCTGCACCTGCAACCATACCAACGATTGTATCCTCGGCAGTATTGTTAGCAATAGTTACTGCGTTACTAGCAACTGTTGATAATACGAATTTAACGTTCCAACCTGCACCTGCAGCTGCTGCTGTTGGTAAAGTAATCTCATAGGCAGATGCCTGATTAATTCCGAATACTTTTCCTGAGTCAGCTTCTGCTAAAGTGCGAGCAGCAGAAATAACTTCGTATTTTAATTTGAACTTATTAGTTTTACCACTATTTTGCTCTAAATAACTACTTCTCATATTATACTCCTTCTAAGTTAAGTAGGTAATGTGATTCTGGTAAACATACCTCAAGACCAGCTTCGGTAAGAATCATATCTTTTCTCAAGTCTTCATCTGCAGCTTGTACATTTGTTTCAACTTGAGTATCACGATTGACTCCATTACCAACTAATGGTCTATAGTATATTTTACTCATATCAGCCATTAAACATAGCCCAGATGAGTGTCCTCTAAATAGAGGTTCTTTTACCATATACATATCACCGTGGACAGTATTAATTTCCATTAACTTATGACCAAAAGCACCTTGGCTTTCTTGCATATTATATCTAAGAGGTGAATTACTATGCCCCATAGAACCGTCAACGAAAAATCCATCGCCCATCTTGTTAAAGAAAGATATAACTGGTAAACTAGCTAACGCTAGTCTTTCATTTGACCCACCACGAGCTGGGTCAAACAGAGTTTCAAAGTCTGCTAATAAAGCATCGTAACTTAATTCGCCTGCTTTATATGTTTTAGCATAGCCTTTGCCTGAAGTGTAGCTTAATCCACTAGTAGCAGTTGCATTCACAAAAGTACTATTTTTAATGATATGTCCTACAATTCCTTCAGAATATTGGATTCCTCCAATTCTAGCTTTATGATTGAATAACATAGCTCTTTCAATATCTATTTTATGTTCTCTCAATTTCTGAGACATTACTCTATCAAACTCGTTGCTATAGCCACGCAAACCAGTTGCGTAAGCTGTGTTTGTGATTTCAGCAGCTGTCTTAAAGATTTGAGTATATCCAAATCCATCGTCTAACTGACTTGACCACACGTCTGGTGAACCAGAACCTTCTGCATAAGCAGAACCGATAACTTGACATCTATCGCCATCTGCGATGACATTAGAGTTAGTACCAGCTGATACACTAACAACTTTTGCTTGAAAAGAAGTATCAGCTCCATTATCTACTGGATTATCTTCTACTCTTACAATTACGTTACCGTATTGTGCATCATCTGCTGTGTTACCAATAGTTCTAATTGCTATTACCATCCCTTTAACTAACCAGTCAATAGATGCTGGGCTTGATGCTCCATCGTCTACCGTCAAGGTTGTTAAACTATCTGCTGTTAATGTACCAGAACTGCCATCTAAATAAAATTCTCTACTGGTGAAATCTACTTTTGTTCTGTCTTCTAAATAACGAAACAAAGAGTCATCAGTAGGAATTTTAGCTACTTTTGATAAATAAACGAAAAATGGTGACTCTTCAGGTGCTAATTCAGCGATTCTATCTGAAAAGTTAAACTTTCGTCTTCTATCAAGGGCAGTACCAGCATCACCAGCAGTGTTTACAGCATTATAAACATTTGCTGTATATTTTCCACTTGTAATTGCCATTCATTACTCCTGACTATTTTTTAACGATACTTTTTCCAATCTGAGAATGATTAGATGCATTCATAATATTCTTCCAGAAAGAATCTTCATCAGATGGTTGTGGAGGTTCTCCTCCTTGTACCAGACCAGCTGATTTAGGTTTCTGTTGTGTTTTTTTAACACTTTCAATATTATCATTTTTTCTAGGCATTCCATTTTTGTTTGTATTCCAAACACTGAATAAAGTATCTAGAGGAAGATTTTCTTTAGGTTGCGTTACAAAATCTACAAAGTTATTCGCATCTTCATTTGACAATTTATACTCATTTTGTGCTCTAAATTTTAAAGAATCAACAGCACGTTGAGATTCTAACCGTTGCATATAATTTGCCATTTTATTATTGACAGCTGCATCAATTTCTTGTTGTCTCATTTGAAACGATTTACTATTTGGGTTTGTGTACGCATCCCAAGGATTAAATTCCTCTTCGGTTAATGTTACTTGTTCTTTGTTCTGTCCTTTACCCCCTGATAAGTGGTTTCTAACAACGTTTACCAATTCAGGATTATCCCTGAATAGATTTGCTATTGGTCTTAACTTGTTTAACTCAGCTTCAGATTTATCATACATAGACTGGAATTTACGAGCATCGTCTTCTTGGACTATTTCGTCAGAACTCAAATCCTGTTGATTCTGTGGCTCACTTATATCATTATTTTCAGAAGTTTCAGAACCCTCTAAAGTTTCTTGTGTATTTTTTAGTGTTTCTTCACTCATATTTCCTCCTTGGATGTGCTTTTTTATTCACCAATATCTTCAGACATTAATGAATCTAAATTAGCCTGCACCTCTTGTTGGTTTTTGTTTTTATTCTTCTCAATGTTGATTTTCTGTTGAGCCCCTGCATTAGTAACTACTTTATTGAGTTCAGATTTAAATTTCTGTACCTCAACACGTTTTCTATCTGTCAATGACTCTCTTTGAGCAGTTTGTAAATCACCACTAAGAATTTTTATTTGGTCTTGTAATTGTCCTACAAGAGCCTGTAATCTTTGAACTTCTCCAGTTCGTTGTAATACCCCTTGCTTATCAAATATCTCTGTTTTCTTTAAAGCTTCTACTCTATCTATTAATCCTGCTTGATAAGCTTCCATATACATCTGATATTCTGCATATTTATTTGAAGGCATTGTTGAACCAGCAACAACACGAACATCATATTGTCCTGCAGTTAAATCATTTTGAATTGCTGCAATAGTTCCTGATTTATCATCATATAATCTATTGTTGATTGCAAATTCTGTAATATCATTATTTGGTTGCACTATTCTAAATTTCTTTTCAAAAGTATAATGTGCTTTACCTAATTGATATAATACTTTACCTAATTGCTGTAAAGACATCTCAATATCTCTTAATTTTGCAGCTCCTCTTCCTTCTCCCATCTGAGCAAGCAACATTGTTCCTCTTACGCTATCAGGAGCACCTTCTTTAAATCCTTGCAATAATTCAGGAACACCAAAATTTAAATCAATATATCGTTCTACTTGATTTATTAGCTGATAAAACTGACTAGTTAATGGTTGAGGAGATGGATAATGAGGTTCACCATAACTAGGGTCATATTCAATAACTGCATTAGGGTTTGCCCAATCTTTTTCTAATTGAGCAATACTATCAACGCTTCCTTGTGGAACTAATAATTTTAGACCAGCCGATGTTTGTGCGTGAGATAATGCAAGAGAAAATAACTTATTTAATAATCGTTGCATATCTTTAACCTTATTAACATCAGATTTAGGATAAGGTGTATTAGTCCATATATTTGGTATAGGAACAATAGGGTAGGTATCAGTATCTAAGATAGTTTCATATAATAGTACTTGCCCTAATGAAGCAGTTACCTTAATTCTTGTTTGTGGTATTTCAACAAAATCATAAATTTGATTATCAAATTGTTTCTTATTCTCTTCCATAAATAATTGAAACGCATCCATACTCATTATTGTTTCTGTTCCTTGTTTTTGGTCAGCTACACGATAATAAGGAACTCTTATTTTACTAAATCTTTCTATAATTCTATATCTTTCTCCTATGCTCTCTGCATAATCTTTATCTTTTACTTCTGCAGGAGTAAATACAGTATTAGAATTTTTATTTTGTGAATCAGGATAATCGCTATACATATCAGACATATTATAGGTTTCTATATCTGGTAAAAATTGTTCTACTTCAGGATATAAATTTAATAATTGTTCTTTAGTTAAAATAGTTGACAACAATACATTAGCAGCATCTTTAAAATATCTATCTCTAGAAGAAGGGTCTACATACACACGAAAAGGATTAACGTGTGTAAACATTACTTCTCCTCTTCCATAGTCAGCTTCAGGTTCTACATATCCATAAAAATATCCTATACCACAAGTAGCATAATCGTGTACTGCTTGTTTAAAATGATGTTGTCCATCTGATACGTCATAAATATATTCTAACAATGTTTTCCAAACATTAGCCATCTTTACGTCAGAATCTTCTCTAGCAGTAACACTAAACTTAACAGGTCTAGATGTCATTAATGATTTAAGTTTATCTATAGCAGCATAAATTCTATCAATCGTAAAATCTGCTTGACCAATAGACTGTAATATTTCAGACTCTTCTGATGTATAATGATTTCCTAAAGTAAAATCAATCGCATCTCTCGCTTCAACATCCCAATCTCTACGAGCATCAGCATAACGTTGAAAAATTTCTCTATTATCTCTTGCTTTATCGTCTTCTTGTATTTGTGCCATTTTATCCTAAGTACGGTTCTAAAAATTCTTTATAAAATTCTTTATTTCTTCCTAATTTATGTCTTTTTCCATTACTATCTTTAAATGTTCTTTCATAATGTTTAAATCCAGGTCTAGTTGGGTCATCTTCTATAGCACCTTTTACATCATTAAACATTAAACATTTAGCTGTAGTTGGAAATCCATTTAAATTACCAATATTAAAACAATAATCAGCAAGAGCATATTGAAGCCTATCATCTACACTCTTCCAATCAACATTGTTTGCTATAACAAAACTTTTAGCTTTTCCTATAGATATTTCAGATTCGTGTAATAATCTTACTTCTACTTCTCTTTCAGTTAAACCTTTTGCTTCCAATAATAACTCTTCTTTATCTGTTCTAATTTTATATCCGTAACCTATGGTTTTTAATCCTCCTTCTGGAGAATCATACGGAAAAAATTTATCCCCTACTTTATTTTTGTAGCCCTCTACCCTTTTTAAGTAGTTTATATATTTCTCTAATGTATAATTAGATGCCATATCCCTAAAGAATTTACTACCAAGTATAGCACGAAATCTCATATTTTTAATCCTGTCATCCAATTTATTTTAGTTTTCACTTTTGGAAACATATCTTCAGGAGATTCATACTCATCATTTTTAATAATTCCACTCCTTGGAGGCTTAGCAAAAAAGTCTGCATAATACAATCCATCAAGCAAATCATCATGTCTTCCTTTAGGAAATTCAAACAATTCATCTATAAGTTCTGTATGCTCCCTACGAATATATAGTTTCCTACTATTTACAATACTTCCAAGAGACATTTCTAATCTATCTTCTTTTTTAATCCCATGAGGTGGTCTTACTCCTTTATTAATACCTGGAAGCAATCTTTTTTCTTTTCTTGCCATTCTTTCTACCATATCTCTTACCATTTCTTGAGCACCTACTGTTTCTACAGAACACCTTCTAAT
>Ga0114899_1002308_pt1 | contig 10329 bp, 6 predicted proteins | sample MalvireepMed_215_FD_83497 | JGI IMG/M metagenome (GOLD analysis project Ga0114899, IMG submission 83497) | Marine viral communities from the Global Malaspina Expedition - Malaspina viral metaG DeepMed_215 | ecosystem: Environmental > Aquatic > Marine > Oceanic | place: Mediterranean Sea... | reverse complement strand
GTCTGGAAGTGGCCAACGATGGCATGCAGGTGTTCGGTGGCCACGGCTACATCAAAGAGCACGGCATGGAACAGATCGTCCGTGACGCGCGCATCTCCACCCTGTACGAAGGCACCACCGGCATCCAGGCACTGGATCTGCTGGGCCGTAAAGTGCTGCTGCTGACCAAGGGCAAGTGTGTTCGTGACTTCAGCAAGAAGCTGGTGGATTTCGGCACCAAGAACCTGCGTGATCCCAAGCTGCGTCCGTTCGCCTGGAAGCTGCTGAAGATCGCCGCCGAGTGGAACTACCTGACCACCCGCATCATGCTGGTAGCGTCCAAGGACCGGGATATCGTTTCCACCGCCAGCTACGACTTCCTGATGTACAGCGGCTACGCCATGATGGCCTACTTCTGGGCCCTGCAAGCCGGTGTTGCCAAGGACAAGCTGGAGAACGGCGGCGAGGAGCCGGCGGAGTTCTACCAGGCCAAGCTGGCCACCGCCGAGTTCTACTTCGATCGCATGCTGCCCTCTGCCAAGGCCCACGCGGATGCCGCGCTGAAGCCTACCAAGAGCACCATGCAGCTTAAGGCGGAACACTTCTCCTTCGATTACGAGTAAGGAGAAGCCGACGTCGCTATACGGACGTCAGGCACAAAAAAAGGGCGGCCCTCGGGCCGCCCTTTTTTTGTGGTCAATCTTTTCGTCCCCTACAAGAAACGCCAGGGCCCACCACTCTTTTTTATCCAACATTTGCCTCTCCGTAGGAGCGTCGCTGGCGGCGCGATTCCGTAAGGTGCGAGTTACGAGAAGCGAGTTTCGAAAATCAAAACCTTCAGGTAAAGGCTTGGTTTTCGCTTCTCGTAACTCGTACCTCGAAACTGGGGCTTCGGGCTGCCCTCTGGTCGTTGCTACGCTCCTACGGAAAGAAATTGGGCACAAAAAAAACGGCCCCCTTTCGGGGGCCGCCTTTTAAGACTTACCAGAATCTATCGAGACTTAAGTGTTCTCGAACTGACCCATGGTGTTGTCTTTACCGCCAGCTTTCAGTGCTGCTTCGCCGGAGAAGTACTCTTTGTGGTCATCACCGATGTTGGAACCGGCCATGTCCTGGTGCTTCACGGTAGCGATGCCCTGACGGATTTCCTTACGCTGAACGCCTGCAACGTAGGCCAGCATGCCTTCGTCACCGAAGTAGCCTTTAGCCAGGTTGTCGGTGGACAGAGCAACAGTGTGGTAGGTCGGCAGAGTGATCAGGTGGTGGAAGATACCTGCTTCACGGGACGCATCACGCTGGAAGTTCTTGGTCCACTCGTCAGCCAGCTCAGCCAGCTCGGTGCTGTCGTAGTCGGCGCTCATCAGACGGTCGCGATCGTAGGCGGAAACGTCTTTGCCTTCCTTCTCCCAGGCATCAAATACCTGCTGACGGAAGTTCAGGGTCCAGTTGAAGGACGGGCTGTTGTTGTAAACCAGCTTGGCATCCGGCACTACTTCGCGGATACGGTTAACCATCTCTGCGATCTGGCCAACGTGCGGCTTCTCGGTTTCGATCCACAGCAGGTCAGCGCCGTTCTGCAGGCTGGTGATACAGTCCAGAACAACACGGTCTACACCGGAACCGGCTTTGAACTGGAACAGGCCGGAAGCCAGACGCTTCGGCTTGAGCAGCTTGCCGTTGGACTTGATCACAACGTCGCCGTTGTTGATGTCGTCAGCAGACTCGATCACGTCGCCGTCGAGGAACGCATTGTACTGGTCGCCCAGGTCGCCCGGCTCGTTGGTTACAGCGATCTGCTTGGTCAGGCCAGCACCCAGGGAATCGGTACGGGCAACGATCACACCGTCGTCGATACCCAGCTCCAGGAACGCGTAACGTACAGCGTTGATCTTGGCCAGGAAGTCGGCGTGAGGAACGGTTACTTTACCGTCCTGGTGACCACACTGCTTCTCGTCGGAAACCTGGTTTTCGATCTGGATACAGCACGCGCCAGCTTCGATCAGCTGCTTGGCCATCAGGTAGGTGGCTTCCGGGTTACCGAAACCAGCATCGATGTCAGCGATGATCGGAACAACGTGAGTTTCGAAGTTGTCGATTTTGCTGATGATGTCTTTCTGCTTGGCTTCGTCGCCAGCTTCTTTGGCATCGTCCAGAGCACGGAACAGGTGGTTCAGTTCCCAGGCGTCAGCCTGCTTCAGGAAGGTGTACAGCTCACGGATCAGGTCAGCAACAACGGTCTTCTCGTGCATGGACTGGTCAGGCAGCGGACCGAACTCGGAGCGCAGCGCAGCAACCATCCAGCCGGACAGGTACAGGTAACGGCCTTTGGTGGTGCCGAAGTGCTTCTTGATGGAGATCAGCTTCTGCTGACCTACGAAGCCGTGCCAGCAACCCAGGGACTGGGTGTACTTGCTGGTGTCCTTGTCATAGGCCGCCATGTCTTCACGCATGATCTTGGCGTTGTACTTGGCGATGTCCAGATGCGTGTTGAAACGGTTTTGCAGACGCATGCGAACCGCAGATTCCGGGTTGATATCTTTCCAGGTGCTGTTGGCACCAACCACGGAGCTCAGTGCTTCGATGTCTTTGGTGTATGACATGGTGAACCTCTGATTAACAAATTGGTTTATCGATACCGGGAGGGGCAACCCTGCTCATGTCAGACGGACACATGCCGGTCTACCGATGCGGCGCATTCTAGAGCCAGTAGACCCATAAACATAATCAATATGATCTATGTTCGGTATTTTCCTGGTGAATATCAGGGGTATTTCGTAGTCTGCGCCGGTCACCTTGCATACCGAAACGGCCCGCTGACGACACACCGGCGAACAATCACAGGCCCGGCTTGCCAACCAGCAACCCGGTGTTCAGGGTGGAGATGTCTGTCCATTTTCCCGGACACGTTGCCATTCATCAATGTGCCATCCGGCAGCATTTACCGTATCGCCGGCCGATTTACACCTTGCACACAGTGACCCGAATGCGGCTTTGCTACTATGATCCTCCCTTGGCATAGAGAGTGCATTGCCGTTTTCAGGTAATCGTTTTGGTTGTGTTCAGGGAGATAAAAATGACGAAGGGGACTCTATGAAAGCGCTTAGCCCGGTGGATCAACTTTTCCTGTGGCTGGAAAAACGACAACAGCCCATGCATGTGGCCGGACTGCAATTATTTTCCTTTCCGGAAGACGCGGGCCCCAAATATGTCAGCGAGCTCGCTCAGCACATGCGCGACTATTGCTGCCCGGTGGCGCCGTTCAACCAGCGACTGACCCGACGACTGGGCCAGTATTACTGGACCGAGGACAAGCACTTCGACATTGATCACCACTTCCGCCACGAGGCCCTGCCCAAACCGGGTCGTATCCGTGAGCTGCTGTCGCTGGTTTCCGCCGAGCATTCCAACCTGCTGGACCGGGAGCGGCCGTTATGGGAAGCCCACCTGATCGAAGGTATCCGCGGCCGCCAGTTCGCTCTCTACACCAAGATTCACCATTCCGTGGTGGACGGTATCTCTGCCATGCGCATGGGCATGCGCGCCCTGTCCACCGATCCGGAGGAGCGGGACCTGCCCCCGGTGTGGGCCTACGAACCGAAAAAACGCAGCCGCTCGCTGCCCAGCAACCCGGTGGATGTGGCCTCCAGCCTGGCGCGCCTCGGCGCAGGCCTGAGCAAACAGGCGGCCACCGTGCCGGGCCTCGCCCGCGAGATCTACAAGGTGAGCCAAAAAGCCAAAAAGGATGAGAACTATGTGTCCATCTTCCAGGCCCCGGACACCATGCTCAATCAGACCATTACCGGGTCTCGTCGTTTTGCCGCCCAGAGCTACTCCCTGTCGCGCCTGAAAGTCATCGCCAAAGCGTTCGGCTGTACCGTCAATACGGTGGTACTGGCCATGTGCGGCCATGCCCTGCGTGAGTACATGATCAGCCAGAACGCCCTGCCCGACGAACCGCTGATCGCCATGGTGCCCATGAGCCTGCGTCAGGATGACAGCGCTGGCGGCAACCAGATCGGCATGATCCTGGCCAACCTGGGCACCCACATCTGCGACCCGGCCAACCGGTTGCGGGTGGTACACGACTCGGTACAGGAAGCGAAAGAGCGCTTCTCGCAGATGAGCCCGGAGGAAATCCTCAACTTCACCGCTCTGACCATGGCCCCCACCGGCCTCAACCTGCTCACCGGGCTGGCACCGAAATGGCGAGCCTTTAACGTGGTGATCTCCAACGTGCCCGGACCGAAAGAGCCGCTGTACTGGAACGGGGCCAAGCTGAAAGGCATGTATCCGGTGTCCATCGTGCTGGATCGCATCGCCCTCAACATCACCCTGACCAGCTACCAGGATCAGCTGGAATTCGGCCTGATCGCCTGCCGCCGCACCCTGCCCTCCATGCAGCGGCTGCTGGACTATCTGGAACAGTCCATCCGCGAGCTGGAGATTGCGGCGGGGATTAAATAACCACCGCAACAAACGCCGCCCCATCGTAGGAGCGTCGCTGGCGGCGCGATTAATGACCAGGGTCAAAAGCCTTTTCACCACAGAGGGCACAGAGCACACAGAGAAAAACCTGTCTTTTCCTCAGTGATCTCTGTGCCCTCTGTGGTAAATCCGGCTTTCAGGTTTTGGGTTATCGCGCCGCCAGCGACGCTCCTACATTTCGCGGAGAGGGTATGACAGCAACCATCAAACAGATTACCCGCGGCGAGCTGACCTGCTGGGAAGTTCGCCACCGCAACCAGACCCTGGTGATCGCCGAACAGGGTGCTCAGGTGCTGTCGTATCAACAGGATGACGAGCCGCCGCTGATCTGGCTCAGCGAGGAGGCCGCCTATCACAACGGCCAGGGCGTGCGTGGCGGGGTGCCGGTGTGCTGGCCCTGGTTCGGTGGCCTGGACGTCAACCCGGCAGCGATCCGCCAGCAATATACGCTGGCGCAGCCTCCCGCCCACGGACTGGTCCGTCAGCAGCCCTGGGCGCTGATGGACTCCGAGCAGGATGATGAACAGATCACCCTGAGCTTTGTGCTTGCTCCCCAGGCTGATCGGCAATACCTGCCCCCGGTGGAACCGACGCTCACCGTGCGTCTGGACGATGGCCTGAGTCTGTCCCTGCACAACCATAATCGGGGCAGCGAACCCGTGTGGATCAGCCAGGCCCTGCACAGTTATTTTGCTGTCTCTGACTGCCGGCAGATTGAAATTCATGGCCTGGACGGCTGCCCCTATGTGGATGCGCTGGACGACTGGCAAAGTCACCGGCAAGCCGGCCCACTGATGTTCCACGGGGAAACCGACCGACTCTATCTGCAGCTGCCTGAGACCCTGCATATTGATGACCCGGGCTGGCAGCGACAGCTGACCCTGTCTGCCTCTGGCAGCCGCTCGGCGGTGGTGTGGAATCCCTGGATCGAGAAAAGCCGCCGCCTCTCCCAATTCGCCAACGACGCCTGGCAGCGAATGCTGTGTATCGAGACCGCCCGGGTCCTCGATGACGCCCTCTGCCTGGCCCCGGACGAGCGACACACTATGGCCCTGCGCCTGCACTCAAAGGCGCTGTAACTGCCTGTTAACGCTGTTTTAAAAAGGGGTGGTGCTCTCCAAAAAAGGGGAGTAGAGTCAGAAATGGCTGCGAATTATGGCCGTGGATTGTTTTGGTAGTTGTCTTCCCTGCGTGAAGCTGAAGTAGTCTCCGAACGCCGCTCAACATGGTTTGCAAGCAACACCCAAAGTAAATAGTTTCGAGGTATAGATTCACATGGCTACAGGTACTGTGAAGTGGTTTAACGAGTCCAAGGGTTTTGGTTTCATTTCCCAGGACGATGGTGGTGCGGACGTATTCGTTCATTTCAGCGCAATTACCGGCTCAGGCTTCAAAACCCTGGCCGAGGGTCAGAAGGTTTCCTTCGAGATCCAGCAGGGCCCCAAAGGTCCTCAGGCCGCTAACGTGGTTGCTGAATAAGCGATTGCATTAGCAAGAAAAAAGCCCGCTTCGGCGGGCTTTTTTTATGTCTGGAGGAAAAGAGGCTGCACGCCCGACGCACCACGCAGAAACGGCCCCTCCCTTTCCGTAGGAGCGTCGCTCGCGGCGCGATAACTCACGTATGGAATCGCGCCGCCAGCGACGCTCCTACGGGAAGGTTAGGTGGTTTTATTCAGGGCTGGAACAGGGGTTGTTCGAGCAAGGTCTTGCGCTGGCGCCAGTCGGGCATGCGGGCATCCATGAGGGCGTGGAAGCCGGGGCCGTGGTCCATGTGTTGCAGGTGACACAGCTCGTGCATAACCACGTAATCCAGCGCCGCCGGCGGGTAATGGAGCAGGGCCATGTTCAGGTTGATGTAGCCCTTTGCCGAGAGCGAGCCCCAGCGGGTGCGCATTTTCTTCACCCGCAGCACCGGCTGCGAATAGCCCTGGGTGGCGAACCAGGGAAACTGGCGGGTGATGCTGTCTTCGAACAGGGAGCGGGCCTGTTTGCGCAGCCAGCCTTCCAGCGTCTGTTGCACCGCAGCCTCGCTGTCCGGGTCCGCTACCCGAATCTGCAGGTAGCCACCGGACACGGCCACCGCGCTCCGCCCGGCAGAGACATCCATGGTCAGCGGCTGTCCCCGGAACGGGAAGGACGCGCCATCCTGCCAACGCTGACGAGGCCGGCTGGCCTGGCGTTGCTGCTGACTGTGAATCCACTGACGACGGCTGTCCACAAACGCCTGCACCATGCGCAACGACGCCCGTTGCGGCGCCCGCACCTGCACCCGGCCATCTTCCAGCACGCGCAGCTCCAGGCTGCGGCGTTTGCTGCGGATCAGTTCGTAGTCGGTCATGGGTACAGCGGCAAGCTACAAGCTTCAAGCTGCAACGCGAAACTGTCACGTTGCCAACCTGAAGAGAATGGATTCCGCGCTTCAAGCTGTGCGGTCGCGGGCACGGCGTGTAATGCCGCTACCCCCTTTCTCGCGCCTTGTAGCTTGAAGCTTGTAGCTTGCAACTCCGTCCCCCTCTAGTAGCACGCCATCTGGATCACGCCGCCAACGACGCTCCTACTCCTGCGGTTGGCCCATCTCCTTATCCAGCTGCTGTTTCACCGCATCTGCCGGTGAGGCGAACGGGGCCAGCCACTGGTACAACACCGGGATGATAAAGAGTGTCAGCACGGTGGCAAAGAGCAGGCCGCCGAGAATGACCACGCCGATGGTGAAGCGGCTTTCCGCGCCGGCACCGGTGGCCAGTACCAGCGGGATGGCGCCGAAGATGGTGGAGACACCGGTCATCAGTACCGGGCGGAAGCGCACGATGGCGCCCTGGTAGACCGCCTCTTTCACCGCCAGCCCCTGATCGCGCAACTGGTTGGCGAATTCCACGATCAGGATGCCGTTCTTGGCCATCAGCCCCAGCAGCATGATCATGCCGATCTGGCTGTAGATGTTCAGGCTGTCGCCGGTGGCCCAGATGGCCAGCACCGCCCCGGCCAGGGCCAGGGGTACAGTGAGCATGATGATCAGCGGGTGTATCCAGCTTTCAAACTGGGCGGCCAGCACCAGGAACACGATCACCAGCGCCAGCCCAAAGGTAATCAGGATGGCGGCGGCGGATTCCTGCAGTTCCTCGGCCATGCCCTTGTAGCCGATGCGCGCTTCCAGGGGCAGCCGTTCGCGGGCCTGGTCTTCCACATAGGTCATGGCCGTGGCCAGGTCATAGCCGTCCGCCAGGTTGGCGGACAGGGTGATGGCGGGCAGCCGGTCCACCCGGCGCAGTTCCGGGGCATCGCCGGTGGTGGTCAGCTCCACCACGCTGGAAAACGGCACCAGCTCGCCGTTGGCGGCGCGCAGATAGATCGGCAACACATCGTCGGGGCCCTGACTGTTGCGCTTCTCCGCTTCCAGCAGCACATCGTATTCACGGCCTCGGTCCACGTAGGTGGACGCGGTGAGGGTGGCGAACATGGCTTGCAGGGTCTCGCCCACATCGGTGGCGGTGATGCCCAGATCCGCCGCCCGCTCCCGGTCCATCTTCACATCGAGTTGTGGCTGGGTCTGCTCAAAATCCGTATCAATACTGGTCAGCCCCGGGTTTTCCGCCATGGCCTCCATCAGTGTTTCGCTCCAGTCCAGCACCTGATCGTAATCGGGCCCGGCCACCACCACTTCCAGGGCCTGGTTGAAGGCACTCTGCCCCAGCCCCGGCGGGTTTACCGCAAAAGCGCGTAGCCCGGCGATCTGGGACAGCTTGCCGCGCACTTCGTTGACGATCTCCTGCTGGGACCGGTCGCGCTCGCCCCAGTCCTTGAGCCGCACAATGCTGAAAGCGCGCTCGGTGACGCCACGGAAACCGACGATGGACAGGGCCCGTTCCGCTTCCCCGCTTTCCACCAGCGGCGCCATGATTTTTTCCACTTCCTTCACGTGGTGCACGCTGTATTCAGAGGTGGAGCCCTGGGGCGCCGAGGCGGGGATAATAAAGACGCCCCGGTCTTCGGTAGGGGCCAGTTCCTGGGGCAGGCTGAGGAACACCAGCAGCGCCACCACGCACAGGGTCACACAGCCCACCACAAGCGGCCAGGGTTTGCCCAGGGCCGCTGCCAGGCTGCGCGCATAGCCACTGTTGAGTTTTTTCAGGCCACGCTCAAAGGCATTACCCTCACCGCGCAGCTCCTTGACGCTGTGCCGGTGCAGCCAGCGAGAGCAGAGCATGGGCGCCAGGCTCAGGGCGACGATACTGGAGATGATCACCGCCGAGGCCAGGGTAAAGCCGAACTCGCCAAACAGCCGGCCCACGTCACCGCCCATGAAGGAGATCGGTACGAACACCGCCACCAGGGTCAGGGTGGTGGCCACCACCGCAAAGGCCACCTGGCGGGCACCCCGATAGGCGGCCACCAGCCGGGTTTCCCCTTCGTCGATACGCCGCTGGATGTTTTCCAGCATGACGATGGCGTCGTCCACCACCAGGCCAATGGCCAGGATCAGCGCCAGCAGGGTGAGCACGTTGATGGAGAAATCCATGATGCCCAGGCCGATGAAGGCACCGATGATGGATACCGGAATAGTCACCGCCGGAATCAGGGTGGCGCGCAGGTTGCCCAGGAAGGCGAAGATCACCGCGATCACCAGCACCACGGAAATGCCCAAGGTCACCAGCACTTCCTTGATGGAGGCGCGGATAAACAGGGATTCGTCGTAGTTCACGTCCAGGCTGATATCCGCCGGCAGGCTGGTGCGCACCGCCTCGATTTCCGCGCGCACGTTGTCGGATACCGCCACGGTGTTGGCCTTGGACTGGCGGATGATGCCCAGGCCGATGGCGGTTTCGCCGTTGGCGCGCAGCACGGTGTCATCACTTTCCACGCCCAGCTCCACCCGGGCCACATCGCCCACCCGCAGCAGGTAATTGCCCTGGCGGCGTACCACCAGATCCTCAAATTCATTCACCGACGACAGGCGATTGTCGGCGCGCACGGTAAAGGCACGGGACTGGGATTCCAGCTTCCCGGCGGGCAGCTCCACATTGTTGCTACGCAGGGCCTCTTCGATATCGGTGACGGTAACCTGGTTGGCGGCCATGCTCTGGCGATCCAGCCAGACGCGCATGGCATAGCGGCGTTCGCCGCCAATAAAGACTTCCGATACCCCGTCCAGCACCGCGAAACGATCCACCAGGGAGCGCTCGGCAAAGTCGGTGAGTTCCTGGGGAGCCAGGGTGCTACTGGTCAAGGTCACCCAGATGATGGGCCGGGCATCCGCGTCGGATTTGGCGATCACCGGGGTGTCCGCTTCTTCCGGCAGCCGGTTGAGCACCCGCGACACCGCATCGCGCAGGTCGTTGGCGGCCACGTCCACATCCCGGTCCAGATTGAATTCCACACTGGTACGGGCGGAGCCCAGCCGGCTGCGCGATTCGATCTTGTGCACCCCTTCCACCCCGGCCACGGCCCCTTCGATCACCTGGATAATCTGGGTATCGATGACTTCCGGGGCGGCGCCGGCATAGTCCACCGAGATGGAGACTTCCGGCGGATCAATGTCCGGGTATTCGCGCACCGACAGTTTCATCAGCGCGCTGATGCCGAACACCACGATCAACAGGCTAATGACGGTGGCGAAGACCGGCCGCTTGATGGAGATATCGGAAAGAATCATGCAGCGGCCTCGCTGTCCGCCTTATTGGCGTCCGGCGAAGCGGGTTCCAGCAGGGCCCGCTGGCCCGGCAACAGGGCCTCCGGGTTATCCAGCACCTGCACCGCCTGACCGCTACCCAGCCGTGAGTGGCCATTGACCACCACATCCGGCTTGCCGGTCAGGCCACTGGTGATTTCCACCCAGCCATCACGACGGCCACCCAGGGTGACCGGATG
>Ga0114899_1002306_pt1 | contig 10334 bp, 11 predicted proteins | sample MalvireepMed_215_FD_83497 | JGI IMG/M metagenome (GOLD analysis project Ga0114899, IMG submission 83497) | Marine viral communities from the Global Malaspina Expedition - Malaspina viral metaG DeepMed_215 | ecosystem: Environmental > Aquatic > Marine > Oceanic | place: Mediterranean Sea... | reverse complement strand
GGTTGTCCCCAAGACCCCTGTCCAAGTGCTACATTGTAAGTTCCACCAGCTTGTTCATTAACAGGAGTAGGTGGATGCCAACCACCATGAGCAAAGTTTAAAATAGGTGCAGGTAAGATCGCAGCTCCTTTATTTGCAACTGCTTCTGGAGCTTGTTCTGCTGCAACTAACCGTTGTAATTGGTCGGCATCATCATGCATTGTTGGTAAAGCGACATCATCTGGCATTGTCGCTTTATCTGGATTGCCGGTCATTCCCATATCATCCATTTGTTTAAGTCCAGCTTCCGCTACTCGAATAGTTTTCATATAAAAATCTAAACCATGATAGCGAACAGCATGATCAGGAACTACAAATTCACCCGGACTAATAGCGGCTGTCTGGTCATCTCGAACACCTTCCGCTGTTGCCCCAAGGGGAATTTCATTGCCACTTACAGGATCAATATCCTCTTGTTCTTCAACTAAACCTAAGATATCCATCTGTTCATCTGGTGTTACTGTATCATCAAATTGTTTTCGTGCCACTGTAGTTCCTCCTTTAGTAAAGCTAAACCTGTCCGATTCTGGAAGCTTGCTATCCGCCCTATAACGATCAGAATCCCAGTTAGTGAAGCCTTCCTCCCTTGCAGTATTCCAGCTATCTTGTAAATGTTGAGAAGAATCATTATCAAAAAGTTGAGGAAGGTCAAGAGTCTCACGCAGTCGTCGTATACTAGCAAGACTTTTACCCAGATCGTTATTCATAAAAGTAATATAAAACTCCTTCAATGCTTGTACTGGAACCGAAGAAACCGGCATATTTTCTAGCTTTGTTCTAGTCACTAACAGAGAACTATGTTTATCTTGTTCTTTAGGGCTTAAGTTAGTAACATCAACTGTTTGAAAAGGCTGGTAGTTTTGAGAAGGGAGAAATTCAAAATCCGAAGGCATTGAAAGTTGCTCGTGCATAGTCTGTCTAAGCTTTAGTTCTAGTTCACCTAAGTGAAAATTTATCCCCGCTGTTTTAAAATCTTGAGGCGTTACGCTATCACGAATTGGTTTCAGGTTATTAAGTTCATTTGGCGATATAAAGTAGTATTGATTGGAGTCAATTGGGAGATGAGGATACATCTGCTTCAATTTAACACTAGCTTCTGGCGGACCCATTACCTTTAGGTCACGATGTAAATCGCTAAGGTTCCTAAAGATGTCGCCCGGATGGTAGTAATAGGGAGATGTAAAAGCTCTACGATCAGGATGCGAATAATGAAGATCAGGAATATTCCAAGAAGAATCTGGGTTAACTAACTGATGTAGTATTTTATTTGCATTACCCTGTAATAGATTAAAATGCTCGACCCAAGGACCGTGTATATCGACTAATGAAGCTATAGCTCTATTTAAGGGGGTTCTAAAATATTTAAAGTATTCTTCAGGACTTAGTTGATCTAAATAAATCTCCTCCAAAGACTCAGGTGTTTCTGCCGTAGCACCAATGATGTCATCTAAAGCATCTAACTCCGTAACATCGGGGTTCACAAACTCTCTGGGGTCAACGTGCTTCTTCCAATAATCCAGCAGTACAGGATCGGCTGTTGGACCCATTGGCAATTCCTCTGTTATAGTTGGAGTTTGCCAAGAAGGTTTTTCTAGCAGCAACGACGGAACACTAGGGAGGATGGTCTTAGCTACTTGTGCGCCTAGTCCTTTAAGAATATCTCGTCGAGTCGCTTGAGGTACACCGGGAGCAGGAGAGAACTGTTGTTCTGGTAGTGTTTCTTTTGGTAGTGTTTCTGTACTTGGTACATTAGGAGTAGGAACTAATTGTGAAAGTGGCTCTGTAGGATGAGCAGGTTTTGCTTCCCACTGACCTGTATTTTGATTATAGGTCATTGTTGTTGATGGTTCGCCACCAAGTCCCGATGTTGGAGTAGGAGAAGGTGATGGGCGGACAGTAGAACCCAAACCACTTACTCCACTAGAGCGGCGTTGCCGCATCCTAGTTTTATATCCTTTTATAATATTTTCTATAACAGAACCAGAAATAGTCCCTATAAATTTACCAGTTCTACCAACAGGACTTAATTCTAAAGCATGTGCAGCTACCTTCGCAGGATCTATCTCCTCTGCTGCTAACTCTTTATGAATATCTTCTAATGTTAATGTCTGTCCTACACCGGGGAGCATATTTAATAGAGATACTACACGATGAGCATTAGTAGGACTTAATCCTTGTTCTATTGCAAGATCATAAATAGCTTGTCTACCTATATTTTGATATTCAGCAGGTTTAGTCCCTTTAAGCCTTTGCAATAGAAAGTCTGCAATTGGGTATTTAGCCATTTGCGTTTACTTCATCTCGCAACTGTTTTAATCTACGCAATATATGGATAGCTCCCTGTGCTTTATGAACATTGACCATATCAATATTTTGCTCTAAATTAGCTTGTTGCTGACTAATAATCCAATCAATATAATTATTGAATGCGTCCCATTGGCGCTTGTTGTTGACCAACACCTTGAGCTTGCTGAGTAGGTTGTTGTGTTGCTGTTCCACTAAATTGTCCTTCCATTGGTACTGGTGCGCCTCCTACACCGATTGTGCCACCTCCACCTCCTTGTAAGTCATTCGGACTTAAACCGGGAGCTGGTGGAGCTTGACCAGCGGGAGGTGCTGGCGGTTGTTGCTGTTGCAAAATCTTTGCTTGACGCAAAGATTCTTCAGGTGTATTACAAACCTTATCTGGATCAAGATTCATTGAATTTGCAATCTCTCGAATAATAGATGGGAATTTAGCAAATGGAGCTAACACTGGATTCGCTACAACTTGCAAGAATTGCAAAAGTCTCTGACTTCTAACTTCTGTTGCCATCAAACTTTCAGTACCTCTAGCTTTAATTTCTAAATCCCCTTTAATATCAGGATCAAAATCAAATTGCATATTAAAACTAAAGAATGCCTCACCTAATGGTCTAAGTAAATAATCATCAAAGTTTTTAACTACAGTTTTAATACTACCTGCTGCTGCTCCCATAAGCATAGAAATACCAGCGGCAGTACGTCCTGTACCTACAACACCTGTCTGCCCATGTGCAAAACTAGGAAGACCCGTCGCTTCATCGGAAAGCTGACGAGCCTTATCAAATAATTGCATATTCTCATTACTTACATTAGGAAATTTTGTACCGAAAATAGCCTGTCCCGGTGCCCCACCTTGACGCCGGAATACTTTACCCGGATATACTTGTAAGTCCTGTCCCGGTACAAGATTCGTTTCATCTACCTCAATCAATAAATTCCCACTTAAGACCGCATTATCTACAGCCATTCGCATAAAGCCATTCATTAATGTCTGTGTATCATCCATATTCTCAGCTAAACCAATACCAAAGAAACTATATGGATTAAGTTCATAAGGCACAGCATAATAAGGAATACGAGCAGGTTTAAATGGATTAATGACTAAACGCAGAATAAAATTATTACATATCCAACAATTAACCTGAATCTGATCTATATTATTATATTCTTTTGGCAGATCAATCCCAAATTCATGAGCAAGATCAGTATCAAGTAATCCCCAATATTCTAGAATCTCATATCGTTCTGGATGATCATTTAATGCATAATCCTTTAAATCATCTTCCCAGTATTCACTAGTATAGACTTCTCCCATATCGACACAACTATCAATAGCATCTACACGAAAATGTGGACGGGCTTTTAAACCAAGTACCTGTGATTTTGAAAACTTATGACGCTCAATAATATATGTTGCATCATCCATATTACTTGCATCTGGATCAGGATATAAATCCCAACATGAAACATGCTTTACCTGTGGTACAGTTTTTATAACAGGTGTATAATTTCCAGCTTCATTCCAATTTGCATATTCTTTATCAACTGCAAATGGACCTTTTAAAATTCCGGTTCCAAATAAGGCACATTCAAATGCCGAAGAACGTAAATGTTTACTAGCACCAGATTCTTCTAATTGATCCATAATCTTTTTTTCCATCTTCTTTGCTGCGACCAAAGCAGGATGGAAAGTAACGGAAGTTGGTGTTAAACCTTCGCCTTCTTGTAATCCTTCAATTTCAGATAATTTATCTTCTAAAGGACCAAGTTTCAATTTTTTATCTTCTAAGCTTTCTCTTGTAGCTCCAACTTCTAATTCAGTTCCATCACCCGGAAAGCCATACGGACTAGTCGCTAATCCTTCAGGTTCAGTTCCTTCTGCCTGATCAGGAGGTACATTAGGATCAAAATGTACAGCTTCCGTTACTCCATCCGGTAAAAGAGTGGGTTCAATACTTAATGGAAACTTTTGTTGTGAGAATAAGACATCTGCAATTTGACCATAAGCCGCTAAAACCTTTGTTTTCGTAACCTTAATAAAAACTCTAGAACGTTCAGCTTCGGTAAATTGTACATCAGCTCCATAAATTCCTCTATAGTTTCTATACGACTGTAACCACCGTTCCTCATCAAATCGACGCCAATCTTTTGATCTCTTATATCTACCTTCAATAAAAGTTATAAGTTCAGATAGCTCTTGATCTTTAGCCTTTTCATCTAAAGCAAAAGTTTGTACTTCTTCAAATGTATTATCTACCATATATTAATATCCAAAAGTTGTATCAGCCGGATTATATCTGCCCGCTGCTTGATCCATAGGAAAATCAAATAATCCTCGTCGTGGTCTACTCATTATGCCATATCGCAAAGCGTCATATAAATGGTCCTCCGATTTTGTGTTAACATCTTCAGGATTCTTGGGATCAAGAGGAATAGTCGGTAACTGAGATACAAGATTAATACAACTATGAAATATAACTAATCCCGGTTGTGCAATCTCATCTCCGAATGCTTCTTGTACTTGAAACCGTCTATGAAGTTCATTCTTTCCTGAGATTCTACTTCCTGCACTTCGATCACTAGGTCGCCATCTACAACCTTGTACAATCATTTGTTCAGCAAGACTTGGACCTGTATCTCCTCTACGATGCCAGCAAGAACTATCTAAGACGCCATAGAGAATAGTTCCATCTCCTTCTTCCAAATATAAAACTTTATTTGCTAAATCTTTTGCTAAAACCTTTGAGACATAGAGTTCTCGATAAATAACTAATTGCCCATCAGGGGCCACCGCAAACCAAAGCACAGCACTATAAGAACCGTATCCATAATCACATGCCCGGAACTTAGGCCAATTCTTCGGTATATCAAATGGTTTAACAACATGAATATCTCTATTAAACTCAGGAAATGCTGCACCCTCTGCTACATCCCAATTTCCTTCTAGTAATCTCTTCCGTTGATTCTCCGGTAACGATAAGAGCATTGTCTCATAGTCACCTGTTTTAGCTAGATATGGATTATCAAATAATTTTGCGGGGATAAACTTTCGTTGAAATAATGGTTGACCTTCTTTCGTATGATCTTTAGGATATATTAATTTATTCCCATCACTATCTGTAGCCCAAAAGGATTTGCCGGGAGGCGAAGGGTCCACAAAATATTTCTTTACCCATACATGTCCTGCCCCACCGGGATTTGTCGTAGCCCTCATATAAACTGGTAATTCAGATGCAATAGACCTTAGCCTAGAGCGAAGATAATCCCAAGCAAAAGGTGTGGGCCATTGTGTGAGTTCATCAAAACCAATCCAACAGAAAGATAGTCCTTGATAACGAAGGACATCATCATCTCTATCAAGATACGATAACCATAAACGTCCGCCTGATGGAGCGGTCCATTGCATCTTTCGTTCCGACCACTTGATGCCGGGAATAATCTTTGGATATAACTCTTGTGATTTCCAAACTAATTCTCTCAATTCCTCTGTAGTTCTACGAAGTAATAGACCTGAAAATTGTGGATTACTTAGATAGCGTAATGGATCAGCTAACATGGCATAACTCTTTCCACCACCGGCAGCTCCACCATATAAGACTTCCCGTTCACTTGCAGCTAAAAACTCTGTTTGTGGTCCCATATTTGGCTTAAAAAGAATATTATGTTTCTCTTCAAGAACAAATTCCTCTGTTTCTGTAATATTTACTTTAGGCTTGGGGTTGTTCTTCGGTTCTTTTGCCTTTTTCTTTTGTCGCCCCTGTACGCTTGCTCTCAATTTCTTCAAGTTTGTGGAGGGCACTTTCATACTTTTTAAGCCATGTTTTATATGTTGCTGCCTTACTCTTCCGTTGCTTTTCGGTTTGGATTCGCTTTCTGAGGCCAACGTGGGAAATTTCTTGTCTTGTTCTGTCACTTAACCACCTTGCTACTTCTCGATATGAATATTCTTTTAAATATTCCTTTGCTAAGTCTAGGGCTTCTAGTTCTTCAATATTAGGTACTAGAAGTTTATCATCTGTTTTATGCATACGATATCCAAAAGGAATCGTGCGACTAATTCTAGGTATCTCTAACCATTCATTATCGTCTTTTAGCCCAACTGGATCAGGCATTTTAAAATAACCAAGTTCATACATTATTGTTTTTGTCGGTTAGCTCTACCAGAAATAATCCTTAGATTTGAACGACTATTATTTCTAGGATTACCATCAATATGATCAATTTGTTTTCCATCACCTTTTCGTACTGCACCTGTACGTAATGCAGCTCGTCTATTTCTATTTCGTACTACTCGTTCTTTTTTCATACGAGCACTACTATGAAATCTTGCATAATCGCCTACTTTATACGGCATGACTATTTTTTGGCGGTAAAATCATAATGCCACTAGGTGCAGTAACTTCAACCTTATCGGTCTTATGAATCCCTACTCTATCTAAGAGTTCTTTTGCGGCATTTAGTCGATGTTGATTACCCAATTCAGAAGGACGTTCTAAGACATTAATCATTGCTCTTGCGGCTCTAGGTCCATTTAAAGCTAAATATTCTCTAGTCAACTCAAGAACTTCATCTTTTAAGGAACGAACTACATCCATTCCACTAGTTGTATCGCTATAACCAGCTAAAGTTTTCGCTTGTCTGTAGTCTCCTTCTGCCTCTCCAAACAGAACTTGTAAAAATGTTTGCTGTTTTGTAGTTAATTCTCTCATATTATATCTTCCATAGTACAGTCACAAATCCTAGAATAAGGGTAGCAGTTGATCCCATAATCAAGGCTTCAAGACGTTTTATTCGTCCGGTTAATGAATCAAGTTGACGTTGGACTGATTCCGCTCTGATAGAACACTCTCGTTCATGGGCTATTAACTCCGTTTGGACTTCTGTTGCTGTTGCCATATCTATATCTGTTCATTCTGTTCTAGCATATCTAAAACAGGTGTAGATGTTTGCTTACGTAATTCGTTTGCTTCTAACATATCTTGAGGTTCAACTCCTGTATTCTCTCGTTGTCCAAATAGCATCGTTACATTTATTCTTTTATTGTCAAACCCCGGAAAGAAGTTTACATCTGCTGTCTTGTGGAATAAATTAGAATCAAACATAACACACCGATTATATTTATAGGGAATATAAATAGCTTTGGCATCGTGCTCTTTTAAATAGGAAATAACTTCCGTTTTGTCGTCACCATTATAGCGGGTAAAATCCCAATCAGGTGGAGCGCCTGTATCCCAAATCCACATACCACCTGTTTTACCGACATCTTTTTCTTTGTCATAATCTCTATTTGCCTTTGTTGGTGTAATCCAAAAATTAACATTAATAGCTGCAAAGTCTGCATGAATATCAATGCCGGGACATTTGGATTCATATTTAAATGCCCACATCTGAGACAGATTACGCTTATTTGTATTGTCAAATACTTTCGGCATATTCTGGATCATTTCGAGAGATAAAGTAGATAGAGCAGACGGGCTAAAACCACTCTCTCTAAATCCACCTAAATATCCTCTACCATAAATCGTGTTCCAAAAAGGAAATTCTAAACAATATTCTTTTAACTTTTGTAAGGCTTCCAAATTCATAAAGTCATCAATGACTACAATGTTTGGAGTTGTATTATAATACGTTTCTTGAATTACGTCAAATGGTAAATTTAAATTTAATGCTCCTTCAGGATGCTGGTGATGAGGACGAACAAGCCTTCCGGTATTTAGTAACCATAAAAGATGCCCGACATCATGGGCCTCTTTCATATGAAGCATATGTTCCTTAAATGGTTGTTCGTTACTATTATCTAAAGGATCATATACCTTTTTAGTTGTTTGTTTCTTTTGAGTATTTTTCTTTTCCTGTTTTGCTCTTGCTTTACGTTGGTTACGATTCATAAAATCTATGCCTTCTTTTTGCGTTTCCTTTTAGCGGGGGACTTTTTCTTTGCGGAACCTACTGCAATTACTACACTCATACCATCCGGCTTTTTAGCCTTTGGATCAGCTACATACGTACCATCATATTCTTTAGCGGCAGCTCTTGCATTTCGCTCACCTTTTTCAGTATATGGGAATTTAACTATTGGCATTATTTTTTCCTCCTTCTAGTATTCTTTTTTAATAGATTATACTTAGCTCTTTCTGGCTCTACTTCGTCTATTGCGTTTACTGTTATCCATGACTCGTCCACCGGCTGCATAAGCATGAGGCTTACCTCTATACATTCCACCACGTACAAATTCTCTAGGGTTTTTTATCTGACCTTTTTTACGTACTACACCACCCTTTTTTACTCTTGTCTGCGACCCTAGTCCAAGTTCTTCTCTGGCCCTAGCAATTAATGCTTTTCCTTCTGATGTTTCGCTTGCTCTTTGCACTGCAGTTTTTGCACCTGCTACGTCAGTAGGATTTTCTGGCTTCCACGGACGGTCATCATCTAGTCCTCCTCCCATTGAATGAAGTAGGCGTGAATTTATAATCCCCAGTGCTTCTAATATAGTAGCATAAGAAGGTATAGATGATGCTTGTGTTACCTTAATAGGTTGTCGTCTTCCTCCTCCTTTGGGTACTATTGGTACGTCTGATCTACCACCACCTTGAGGTGGCTTTGTACCTATTGGCAAACTTTTAACCATATACTATCTCCTTCTTAGTTTATATAAGGCAATCCATCTATATAGTCAATATAGAGTTTACCATTTAAATGATCAATCTCATGTTGAAAGACAGTCGCCATAAAATTTTCTAACTTAAGACTATATTCATTTGCTTCTTGATCTAAATATTCTACGGTAATATGTTTTGGCCTAGTTACAAATCCTTTTAAATGAGGAACACTTAAACACTCTTCCCAAAAGCTAGTTGTATCATGCGCTATATCTGTAATTCTAGGATTAATTAAGATATAGTCAGAGGGCTTAGTCCATACCGAATGTGGTTCAATTTCATGTGGAATCTTAATAACGACTACTTGCTTTAACACAGAAATTTGGGGGGCTGATAATCCAATTCCTTTGGCGGCTTGCATTGTTTCCTGCATATCCTTAATAAGCGTTCGCATTTCCATAGTGCGAATTTTATTTTTAGATACAGGTTTAGCTTTTTTGCGTAAGACAGGATTACCAATTGTCGCAATAGGCCGAAGAGCCATCTAACTTTATTTGCCCATAGGCCGATTATATCCTGCAACACCTGCCCTAGCAAGTCGTGGGTCTGAGTTCTTAACTATAGCATATTCTCCCTATTTCTTTTTCCTACGCTTTATAGCACCGCCTTTACGCACGGTACTAATCTTACGAGATGTACGCTTTATAGCACCACCTTTACGCAGTTTACTTCGTTTGCGTTTTACAGTACCACCTTTTCGATATCCGGCGGATTCAAGAGGTGGCAAAGTTCTAAATTGTGTACCTACTGTAGCTTTAAGAAATTCAATAAATCTTTTATCGTCGCCTATATCATTGTCCACTTTTGTTACAAGATTTTTTATCCACGCAGGTGGCGGAAGACCTTTCGCTATAAAGCTACCTAATGCTACTACAGCATCCCGAATAGTCGTATCCTCCTTAGTCCTATCCGTAGTAGCTATCTTCGGATTTACCTGATACGATCTAACTGTACTCTCTCTTGTTTCTTGTGCATGTGTTTTATAATACTTCCATGCTGCCTTAAGAAAGTCCCTAATATTTTCTGAATCTTCCTTAACGGACCATCCTCTATTTGGTGGTGTTGTACGTCCCATACTTTTCCCCTACTTTTTTATTCCATGTTTCATTCCAAATAATAATGCACCACCTTTACGCAAGTTACGAGTACGAGGCTTACGTTTTACAGTGCCACCTTTACGTAGTTTATTTGTTCTAGTAGATAATGGTGCCGTTGGAACATCTTTTAATGCTGTGGTACTTGTTTTCGTAGGTAATGAATTAGTTTCTTTTTCTAACCTCGCTTGATACTCTTTCAAATCTCCGGTTACTTTAAAATAAGATGGATCAAATG
>Ga0114899_1002305_pt1 | contig 10336 bp, 12 predicted proteins | sample MalvireepMed_215_FD_83497 | JGI IMG/M metagenome (GOLD analysis project Ga0114899, IMG submission 83497) | Marine viral communities from the Global Malaspina Expedition - Malaspina viral metaG DeepMed_215 | ecosystem: Environmental > Aquatic > Marine > Oceanic | place: Mediterranean Sea... | reverse complement strand
GCGATCTCCATGGCTTGAGCTTTTTCGAGGTTGGCCTCCTTGCTTGCGGCGTCCATTGCCAATTTCAGCTTGCGTTCAGCGTGGAGTTTTAACTTGCGCTCCTTCCAGTCTGCTGTTTCTTTATTGATGACCCCCGTGACTGCATCATCTCGGGAGGTTTTGGGGTCAAACAAAGAGGAGAGAACTGCTTGATATTGTCGAGCACTATGAGACGCGGCAGCGAAAGCCCTTAGTGCTCCAACCTGTAACCGCTTCGAGAAGGTCCCCCAGGCGGTGTCCGCCTGTTCTAGTTTGATGATGTAGTCATCAGACATCACCCTGCCCTGCTCCTTGATTCTTTCCGTGACCACGTCGAAGCCGTTGTGGGCCAAGTCCTCCATCGTCGTGCGAAGCGCGAACGCTCCACGCTTCCCAAGGATGTCCATGACGGCGGCCCAGTTTTTAGTCTCCACGGCCCCTTTTGATACTTCCACAAGGAGGTCCGTTAAAGAGGGACGGAGCCGGTCTGTTTCGATTCCAAGTGCGGCAAATGCGTCCTTCTGAGTAGACAGGCCGCGCTTGGCATCGGCCCACGCTTTATCCAGGGAGCCGACGGCTTTCTGGACGTTGGCCGTGGTCGCGCCGTTGTCTTTGGCTACTGCTTCCAACACTTGAAACGCCTCTGAGGTGAGACCAATAGAGTCGGCCATGTGTTTTATGTCTGCCGCTGTGGAGAGTATATTTCTCGAAAAGGCGACGAGGCCCGTCAATGCCACGCCGATTCCGACAGCCACAGCTTTGAAATTGGCAACAGCGGAGGCTTTAAAGTTCGCCACCCTGTTCTTTGATGCTGCGAGCTTGCTGTTGAACTTCTCGGTCAGGAGGTCAAGTTGTGCGGTAATTTTAGCTTTGGCCATTTTCTTCCCTTTTGCTCTTCTCGTAGTTCGCTAGGAGACTCTTCTCCGCGTCCACTTCTTGCTGTGACTTCAACACCTTACTGCCATCCGCTGCCGCTCTTGCCCACTCCCGTGACAGGGCCTCCGTTAACGGTACGTCCCAGGCGTGTCTCACACCCATCTTGTCCGCTGTTGCTTGGTGGAGCGAAGCCCAAAACGGGACGCGCTCCTGCTGTGTTGCCCCATCGTTGTCCCAGAGCTCGGGGTTTTGCAACTCCCGCGCGAGGAACGCCGCGAAGATCACCGCCTGCTCCTCAAAGTCTCCCTTGAGTCTGACCCGTGACCGTGTTGGCTTCGGGTTGGCGTAGCACTTGCGGAGGTTCCGATAAGGTTGGCAACAGACCCACACCGAGAAGACAAGGTCCGCTGGTGTCACTTCATCCCCCGACAAGAAAGGGGAGTCCGCGATGTCCAGGAGCGCGACTTGCCCGAGGGTGAGCGCGAGCAGCTTCTTGCCACACACTGTCACCGTCTCGGGAAAGATCGCATTCTCGTGGAAGGCCTGCGTCATCCTAAATCTACGGGGTGTCGTATTCAGTGGCCATCGAGTCTTCACGCATCAACGTCACGTCCAAAGTGGCCGACGTTGCGGAAAGCTTGATGGAGGCATCCTCCACGCGCCACTTCTCGGAGTTGATCGAGATGAGGCTGTTTACTGCTGGGGGTGTAAGGGATCCACCGTTCGCTACCGTCAAAATGACCATGCTCATGGACTTCTTGGTGCGAGGGTCGCTTGAGATGACTGCGACAGTGTCGTTGACTTCGTCACGGATGACTTCGGTCTCGGCTTCGGTGGAGTAGGAAACATCCTGTGTGATGTGGCCTGCGTAGGTGTTGGAGTTGAATCCAATGTATACTTCGTCGCCCGCGGTGGCGCTGGTTTGTGTTACTGCCATGAGATCATTCCTTTATTGAGCGCCGCAGTATAATTCGACGGACGCGGTGGTTATTCTGTCGTCTTCGTCAACAGAACGAGACACGGTGTCTCGGGTTAGTTTGAAGCAAATCATCTTAACGGTCTCGGCGTTGAGCATCGTCAAGGTGGTAGCGTGGTCAATGTTTAAAAAGTCCTGAACGGTTCCTTCAAGGATGCTGTGAGCTGCTCGGGTGGTGTCGTGGGCGTTGGTGATCACGTTGATGTCGATGCTCATGGTGTGGTGGCCTGTGACCTTGAAGATGTCGGCCTCCTCAGAAGGTACACCCGAAGAGGTGACCACGAACTCGATGCGCGGGGTGGCGTGGTCGGCGCTGGTTAGCCCGAGGGAGTAGTTGACCCCCGCGACGGTGTCGCCCAAGGTGAAGACACCCGCGCCGGGTGTGGAGCCCTCGGTGGCCGTTGAGATCTGCCACGCTGCGAAGGCTGCAAGAAACATATCCTCGGCTTCATCGTATAGATTATGAGAAGGCACGGCGGGCTCCTTGGATTGCTTTGCGGGTGGCTTTGTTCAGGTCAGCCTGTATCTTGCGTTCAATGTAAACCACCATATCCCGACGGACTACGGGAACGGCCTTGACGAGAGCGGCGTTGAGGATGGCCTCTTTCTTTTGCGCGTCGTTGGTCTTCTTGGGGGACATCGGTCCTTTTCCCTCGTTGGCTTGTTGTTCACCACGGACCGAGCCGATGATGGGGGTGCTTGTGCCACGTTTGACCTTGAAGTCCACAAAGGCCTTGAGGTAGGCGTTGCGGCCTTTCAGAGAGTTGGGGTTCGCTTTCTGTTTACCTGGGCGAGTGATCCCCGCTGCTCGTGTCTCTTTTCCCATCTTGAAAAGCACGGACTTCATGAAGGAAATGGCGGCTCGACGAGAGCGGCGGAGCCTTTCCCAAGTGTCCGCCCAGTCTTCTCGGTCCCAGCTTCCCATTCCGAAGCGTTTGTTGGTGACGTAGGTGACAAACTTGGGGTTTAAATACAAATACCCCGTGATGAGTTCCTCGTTGGCCTTGGGGAGGTGTTTGCCCGCCTTATAGCAGAGATCCTGAAGTTTGGCCCGAACGATGTCCTCGTTGGACTTCTTTGAGAGTTTGGCATACTCACGAAAGAGACTGTCAAATTGTGAGGTATCTACCCCCGAAGAGCTGCGTGGCATGGTCTAATCCTCCGCACAGTCGAACATAAGCAAGTGAGAGTGGGGAGGTGTGCGGAGTGTTTGCACACGGTAGGTCACGGAGTCGATGACAACAGACTCGCCGATGGTGACCGTGGAGATGTCAGTCGTGGAGACGATGACGGTGAAGCCTATGTCTAAAGCGAAACCAGCCATTTCAAACTCTTTACCCTTGGTGATGTCAGAGACCACCGCGTTGAACGTGGTGCTCTGCATCGTGATGGAGGTAGGAAGCCCCGTCTCGATGGCGTGGTCAAAGTCTGATTCTAGTAGATCTGCGATTCCTATAGGCATAATAAAGTGGTTCCCTTTAAAAGAGCGGGCAGGGCTTTTACACCCCACCCGCGCTCAGGAGCAAGCAACATGAAGTTACTTAGGAGAAACAGGTGTCGCTTTCTTCTTAGGTTTCGGAGGGAGTTCTGCAAACCCCTTGCGTTTTTCTGTTCCGCGCCATGTGACGAGGTGGAGCTCTCCGCCGTCCTTCTTTCCAGAGATCTGGATTTGTTTGAACTTGGCTTTGAGGTCACGGAGTTCGCCGGGGGTCACCGAAGTGATCCCCCCAGCTTTATTGTACTCTATCAGGATACAAGGTTTTTGCATTATTCTATCCTATCCTTTAGACCGAAACCATGCGCTTGATGTCAGCACCACGAGCAACAGCAGAGCCGTAGTTGCACTCGAAGCTGAAGTACGTCGCGCCGGTTTCTGGGAGCGAGAACATGCGAGAGCCGAGAGTCAAACCGGTTTCTGCGTGTGTCAGCATTTGGGTCTGAGCGTATGCACTCGTGTTCAAAGGTTGTAGGTAACGAACAGCGAGACCAATAGCACCAGGAGTGCAAGCAAAGCCGACGAGGTTTTCACCGTTCGCGGGGATCGCCGGGGTCTCGTAGATCTTGAAACCGTTCAAGCGTTCGATCAAGCCACCTTGGACAGCGTCAGACGAGCCATAAGCGGAAGCGTCTTTGATGCTGGTGTCTTTCAACAAGGCGTTGAAGTAGCTAGGATCAAGGAGCAAGCCACGGTTTAAGCGGGGTAGGTTCGCAGTGTCGCAAGCGTCTTTGATGTCAACAACGTCATCCGAGTCAAAGGTCGAAGCAAGACCCGTGAAGGCGGCAGCGCCGAAGTTGGCAGCGGTCACGTCAGCGAGTACGTCAGCGAAGACGGCGTCTGCAAGAGCCTGTCCAGCTTGGATTCCCAAGTTTGCGAGGGTCGCTGAGTCGTGGTCCATTGCTTCTTTGTCCGTCAAGTGGATCGTCACATATTTGTGGGAGTCGATCGTCACTGCGATGTTGCTGACCGTAGCATCTGCGCCGGTCGTGTAATCGCCGGCCCAATTGCTGGCCGTATCAGCGGCGAAGCTTGGAACGTTGACGATTTTGTCGGAGCCATTGCCGTATGAAGTCGAGAAGACACTCATAGGGGTCAAAGCGTCGTTGTATGCTTGGATGACGTTCTGAGAGATTACCTCATTGATCAGTCCGGTATCAATAGTATTAGCCATGATTAATTACCTTGTTGTTGTGCAAAGATTGCGCGTTGGTTAGCTTGCCAGAAGGCTTGGCGTTGTGCCGGTTCTTTAATCTTCTGGAACTGTTCGTAAAGACTTTCCGCTTCTTCGACGGGAGCTTCAAAAGGTACGAGCTTGGAGCTGGATGCCTCAACGGCGGGAGCTGCTTGCTTGTGTTCTTCTTTAGCTTTCAGACGGCTTTCTAAGTGAGCAATGTGTTTAGTTTGGCTGTCACTAAATGACAGGCCTTGCTCGTAGTAGTGGGCCGACTGTTCATGTCCGAAGGCCTGCACAAAGAGTTTGAACTCTGCGCGGTCATCGACAGACAGAACCGAAACGTCTGCGGGTGCCTCTTCTTCTTCTTGTACTTCTTCAACAGCTTCGACGGCTTCTACGGCCTCGACTGCTTCCTCTGCTTCGGTGGCTTCGACAGTCTCTTCGACCTCTTCCACTTCGGCTTCGACAGATTGATCTTCTTGATGTTCCATGAATTGGACCTCAATGTTTTCGTTTGATTTTGAGAGCACTGTTGTGCTCGTGTCAGAGTCCGCGCCCAAAGGCACAACCCCGACGGCTGAGAGCTTCCACTTGCGGACCACGGTGAGAGGCCCTTCAAATTGGTTGCCGTTAACTTGTGTTAGTGCACCGGCTGGAATCTCTTCCATTACCAGCTCACCAGGCTTGGTGGGGCCGTATTCAATCGAAGACTGATATGGGACTCCCTCTTTTGCCTTGAAGATGACCTCGCTCGCACGGTCGCCTTGACTGAAAGGGGTCAAAGCTCCTGAGAGTTGGAGACCTTCTTCAGTGTCGAACTTGTTTGCGAAGCCGATAATCTGGTTTTTGTCGTGCATATAATCCACGGGGATGCGGCTGTTGTGACTCATGCCGGTCAAGTCGTGGACGATTGCACCAAAATACCAGTGATCAATGACTTCACCACCGAGGGCGGTCATCTTGAATGGTGCGGTCTTTGCGCCTTCTCCGTTGTCACCAAGGCTCACTTCACCTTGTGCAAACTTCAGAGCGGCGGCTGGGATTGATTTGTTTTTATTCATCGTCATCATTACCTTTTTGCTGTAAATCGGGTTCGTCAGCCTCCACACTTAGCCCAAGGACTTCACGGTCCTTGACGTTCTGAGCTGCGATGTCATAGATGTCACACTCGCCTGCCTCCGCGAGGATCTTGGAGCGGCTCGTCAGGTTGAGGGCGAGATTCTTCTCGTTCGCGCTCGCCTCTTTCAAAGGATCAAGAGAAGGCCAGCCTGGGCGGCCCCATCCGTGTTGACTGTGTGAGCTGATAGCGGGCGGGGTGAGTTCTCCGCGAATGATCGCGTTATTAATGGCGCGGTGGAAGACTTGAGTGGAGACGCGGGCAAGGTGGGACTGTTCCACCCTCCACCGCTTCTTCGACTGCTCGATCATTGCCTTTCCTGCCGAGTATGTCAGACCACTATAGTCGGACGTGCACAACTCATAGGACAAGCCAAAAGGGAAGGCGATGCGGCTTATGAGTTTCTTCTCAAAGGTGTCGAACTCGGAGGTGGGTGACTTGCTTTCGAGGATCTCGACAGTCTCGCCGGGTTTCATCGACAAGTTGAGGCCTGGGACCATCTCGATGTGCTCGCGGCTGTCAGTGTTTGCTAGGACCTCGTCGAGCTGTAGGTCTTGACCACCTGGGAACATAGCAGACTCCCCGTGGAAGCCAGCCCCCTCGGTTGCTTCCATGCCGAAGAGCATCCCCATAAAGGCCTCTTTCTTGACCTTGTGGCTGATACCGTCTAAGATCTCTTGGTAATCGGTGGCAAGGTTGAACAAAGGGAGGAGAGCAGACACCCCACGGCAGCGGTCAACGCGGGCCGTGAAGTCATGACGGAAGAGGAGGAAGTTCTCGGCATCGATGGTGATCGTGGGAGAGTCATCGTTGCGGTCACGGCTGCCAACGTGGTAGCGGAGAGCTCGGCCCACGGAGTCAAAGTCAATGCCGACATCGTCGCCGCCGTTGATGGAGTTGGCGTTCTTGGAGCGAATGCGGTCGCCCTCGACGGTCTGCACTTGGAAGCCGGTGTGAATGTCTTCGATGAAGTTCAGGCCCACATCACCATCAACTAGGTGACGGATGAACCAGGTTCGTTGAAGTTCTCCCCAGCTTACATCCCCACGGACATCAAGGTCATCGCGCTTCTGCGTCCACCACATCTCCACTTCCCGATTCCATGACTCGTCTTCGGACAACATATTCAAGTTGAAGCCGTTGGCCACGATGTAGTCCGCGGAGGATTGCACAAGCCCCGAGATGAGTGGGGTCTCTTCTACAAGCTGGCGGGCTTTGGCGGTGGCTTGATCACGTTGGAAGCTGTTGAGGTCCCTTTCAGCGGCGGCGGGGACGCTCCATCCAGTGTTCCGAAGGCGCGAGGAGCGGAGGTTCTTGTTGTGAAATTGGCGATATTTGTCAGCTCGTTGTGTGGCCAGTTTGTCTTGAGCGATCTGTTTTCGGAGTTGTGCGTTCTCCGCTTGTTGCTTTAAAGTGTTGCCCATTAGTAGCCACCCATATGATCGATGATGCCACGCCCACGGGTGGCTTGATAGTTACTGCCAGCTAGATCTTTCTCAAGCTGACGAAGAGCGGGAAGGTTTGCGCGGGTGTAGGTTTGCCCGCCTATTGAATAGGATTGAGCAACCAGGAGCTTCCTGATTGCGATGCGTACTTCTGAGAGGGTTATAGGATCGCCGCTGATAGCCATAAAACAAGACCGCCTTTATTAAGTGGTAGACTGTAAACCGTGTTTTAGTCGGTGGGTGAATAACTGACACGGGCGCGGGGTGTGGCCTTTGCCCTGTTCTGGGGGTTGGGGTTGTCGAGGATGCCTATGTCGAGGGCCCCAAGCATGGAGAGGACCTCACAGTCAAATATGTGATTTGCCCGTCCTTTAGGGTTGGTCCACTTCCCGTTTACGGAGACCTCCGCTGTCATCTGCGAAACGTAGAGCCGTTCAAGGTTGTCATAGGTCAACCAGCGGGCCCTCTTGCGTCCATCAATCAGGGATTGCAGCATGTCCTTCAACGTGTTCGAGTTGTGTGAGAGCTTGCGGACGGTCTGGGCCCCTCGTCCTGAGTTCTTCCACGCGGGGGCGGCGGTGGCGCGGTAGGTCTCTTTTAGGTTGGCCGAGCCATAGCATGCGGTCCATTGGTATTTCATGCACATCTCCAACACCTCCACCTGTCGAGCGGCGAAGTGGTTGTCGATATAGACCCGCGTGACTTCGTTGTCTCGGCAGAAGGTGCCAAGGTCATCCCATGTCAACGGGTTGGCGTAGTCAATCAGGGCGCTTGTCCCGTCTGGCATCCACTCACGAGCTACGATCCACATAGACCCAAGCTGCATATCGACACCCGCGACCACCACGCCGGGGTTCGGGTAGGCCTCGGGGTTGATAGTGGAGAGGCGCTGCTTGCGGACGTGCCCACCAGACTGACCCAACAAGGCCCCCGCCTCGACGGTGTCAATGGCATCGTCCCAAGGTTGGGCGAGATATTCATAGCGGAAGACGCGATGGTTAACGGGGCCATCTGCCACGGCTCTCAGGAATGCCTTTGCTATATCATCAAAGGAGCTGAAGGGAGACTGGAAGTTGTTGAGGCGATAGCTGTGAACGCCATCGGGAGCAACGGGGTTCTGCACCACCCACCGGCCTTTTCGTAGTATGCGGAGGCGGTCTTCCTCTTCGATGCGTGTTCCGCATGGGGTGATGTACCAGGATTTGACCTCGTTGAGGAGCCAGTTGTCCTCCTCGTCCTTGGCTTCATTCCACTTCAGACCGTGGGCGGTGTCCTTGCCTCCGAACAGAAACTCGAATTCTTTTCCAGTTACTGGGTCCGGGCACATCCACGTTGCTTGGTTGCCGCTGTTGTATGCTCCGAAGATGGGGTCCTCGTCTGAGGATCGGCGGCTCTTGGCATCGGGGGAGCTGACCCCCACGATGGTGGAATAAGTGTAGGTCTCCACGCGCTTCTTGAAGACATCGAGGGCGAAGTTCTTATATGTGGAGAGTTCGTCCAGGTAGAGGACCTCAAAGCCCTCCCCCTTCATCGATCCCGTTGAGGTGGACCACGCGGCTTTCAGCTTGCAGGCTTCGAACTGGATCTCCGTGTCATTGACTCGGGCCCGCTTGAGGAGCTTCGCCGTGGTGGGCGAGAGGTTGAAGCCATCAATCACGCGGCTCCTGAAGTAGCTCTTGGCACTGTCAAGGTCGGCGGTGACGTACATCATCGCGGCGGGGTTGGTGGCCAGCTTGTGGCGCATGGTGTTCAGGATGACCTGTTCGCTCACACCAGCCCGTGAGCTCTTGAGGACGTACACCTCGCGGACGGCGGGGTCGGTCACGTCTTCCATGATCTGGTTGAGCCATGGCATGAAGGTGGGGGTCCATCTTGGGGAGCCGTCGATGTCATAGGCTTTCACTCGGGCGTAGTCGATCTCCTGAGAGCACCATTCAATGACCCCCAAGGACTGGGCAGGTTGTAGGATCTTGGCGGCTCGGGCTGCGAGACGTATAGAGAGGGGGTCAATCTTCATGGAGATCTGCCAAGCGTTTGGAGGCTCCGTCAAAATAGCCTTTGTCCAACTCTATGCCGATGAAGTTGCGGCCCGTTTCATGACAGGCGACACCCGTGGAGCCCGAGCCCATAGTGAAATCAAGTACGGTATGCCCTGGCTTTGTGTAGGTCTCTATGAGATAGGAGAGAAGGGCCACCGGCTTTTGGGTGGGGTGGGTTGAGGGTCTGTCTCGCTTGTAATCAAGGAGGTTGATGGGGTAACGCTCCCCGTCGGAGCAGGAGCGTCGCATGAGGTCGGAAAAGCGGTTGTAGTGGGGGTGTAACTTTTCTCTCTTGCCGGACCTAGCATACGGCTTAAACCCCTGCCGCATTTGAGGAGTGTAGTGACACTGGGAGCGGTAAAAAACGACCACATCTTCGGTGACTCTTAGCGGCTGTTTTTTGGCGTTAAGGAAGCCGGTGGGGGTAGGTTTGCGCCATGTCCAGGAATACTTATAATGTCGCTTGTTGCTACATATAAGAAAGCTGGTGAACGGTTGAACAGCCGTTAGGACCACGGGCGTGGTCTTGTGAGTAATGCGGTGGAGCTGCTCCCATAGTGGTGCAAACGGGATGACGGTGTCCCACTTGCAGTAGGTTGTGCCATACGGGGGATCAGCCAACACAAGGTCGATGCTATTATCGGGGAGTTTGGCCATCTCCTCAAGACAGTCGCCATGGATTAGGGTGGTCGTTGGTTTATTCATTTGATAGTCCTTCCGCCATTCGGGTGCGTGTTTGTTCGAAGATCCTTGTGGCCTCTTCGTAGACCTCCAAGTCCGTCATGATCTTGATCTGAGCAAGAGCGGAGTCGAAGCCTTGTCCACATAGGCGGGCGAGCCCATCGAGGTGCGTCTTGTATTCGTCGATGGGGATGAGGGATCCCATCAAGATCCCATACTTTGCATCAAGGTTTCTGATCTCCGCTTGTAATTTCGCATCACGAAGGGAGCCGTCTCCCGAGAGTTGTGCTTTCTTGCGATTCTTGTCAAAGTCCATCAATTTGGCGACACTGTAACCGCGTTGTGTCTTCGTGGGAAAGGCCGCCTCTTTGCTGAGGTAGGATCTGACATGATGCTCGGAAACGCTGAGTATATCCGCGCATTTAGCGTAGGTTTTGACGTATTTGGGGAGGTTGGTCATATAATTCTCGGGGCTGTAAACCGTGTTCGTTTGGTTGTGGGGTGAACTTTCT
>Ga0114899_1002301_pt1 | contig 10343 bp, 12 predicted proteins | sample MalvireepMed_215_FD_83497 | JGI IMG/M metagenome (GOLD analysis project Ga0114899, IMG submission 83497) | Marine viral communities from the Global Malaspina Expedition - Malaspina viral metaG DeepMed_215 | ecosystem: Environmental > Aquatic > Marine > Oceanic | place: Mediterranean Sea... | reverse complement strand
TTCCTCTAATAAGGATTCTCTTTGTCCGAGACTCGGGTATTTCAGAAGGACTGAAGGTTTTTGAGTAATTTCGGATACGATTCTATTGGCTAGTTTTATTGAAACCTTCTTCGAATAGAAATCGAAAATATCTCTGATTTGAGACTTCGCTTTGCTAGTCCAGACAATTTTCATTTCCAGCTTTTAATCTCTTTCTGGAAATCTTCATGGTTAGTTACTCGTCCGGATTTATAGTCCTCCATACCTTCTCTAACATGGCCTTGGTATTCTTCCACAGACATAGGTTGGAAGTGTTGGCCTTCCAGCTCAAGCAATTGCTCAAATTTCTTTAATGTGTTTTCATCCTTGAGTTGAGCAAATCGCTGAATAAAAGCCAGTTTTCGGGTATCGATATTCATAGGATCAAATTACGAAAATCATAGAAATTAAAACATTCTAAATTCGCCCTTCAACATTCGAGCGTAGCGAAATCACCTCACCTTCGCTTTCTTAATCATTTTGGCAAATAAGCCGGGAAAGAAGCGTTTTGCATAAGCTCCGTAAGATTCACGGCCAATGTAGACTTCTCTTTTTTCTCTGACAATCGCTTTGATAATGGCGTTGGCGCATTCTTCGGGAGTAAGTCCGTTCGCCTGGGCATTGTCCATACTGCCCAGTGCTGAGCCGTCTCCGGTAAAGGCATTCACGCTCACATTGGTTTTGACAAAGCCGGGAGCGGCAATGGTTACTTTGATGCCGCTGTCTTCCAATTCAGCGCGCATGCTGTCGAAAAAGCCATGCAGCGCATGTTTGCTGGCTGCATAACCGGAGCGATAGGGAGTGCCGAAGATTCCAGTGAGGCTGGTGACCACTACAAAGTGACCCGCACCTCTTTCCAGCATGTGGGGCAGGAGGGCTTTGGTTAATCCGACTGATCCGAAGTAGTTCACTTCCATCAGGTCACGATCAACTTGAAGTAAGGTGTCTTTGACGAGGGATCTCTGACTTCGACCGCCATTGTTAATCAGAATATCTACCTGGCCGAAGGCGGAGATGGCTTCCTGAGCTTTTGCTTCGAAAGTCTCCGATTGCATGAGGTCAAGGGGAAGAATGGCGATTCGATTTTGATTAGAGCATTCGGACTTTACCCTTTCCAGTTCATCTTTTCTTCGCGAAGAAAGGATCAGGTTGACAGATAGTTGCGATAATTGTTTAGCCAGCGCTTCGCCAATGCCTGAAGATGCTCCTGTGAGCCAAATGGTTTTGTTTTGTAGGTTCATGGTACCCCTCCGCCCTTCGGGCACCTCCCCTAAAAGGGGAGGAGTTAGACCCGGGCTATTTTTTGATATAAGTTACAAAGTCGAAGGGATATTGATGCTTTTCATCTACCGGGTGATGAACGCGGGTTTCTTCTTTCCAGTCTTTGTGGTCGAATTCGGGGAAGAAAGTGTCTGCGCCTTCAATGATGGCGTTCACTTCAGTGATGTGCATTTTATCCACTAAGCCTTTGTCGAGCGAGTCCTTGTAAATGACTCCACCACCAATGATAAAGACTTCTTCTACTTTCAGTTCTTCTTTGGCTAAATCGAATGCGGCTTCCAGGCTGTTCACTGCAAAATGTCCTTCCGGAGCCTGATAATCTCTCTGTCGGGTTACAATGATGAAAGTTCTTTTAGGCAAAAGTCCGGGTAACGAATCGAAGGTTTTTCGCCCAAGGATGACGGCATGATCTAGCGTGACTTGCTTGAAGAAGCGGAAATCATCCGGCAGGCGCCAGAGCAGGTCATTATCTTTACCGATGGCATTGTTTCTGGCCTTGGCGACTACTATGGTTCTGATCATAAGTTGTTTCCTCTTAAGAAGTCCTCAATTTCCATGCGTTTTTTGCCTTCCATTTGCAGCTCTTTAATGGACAGTGCATTGCCACCTGTTTGAATATGCAGGTAGGTTTTGTTGTCGGTGGAGTAATCTCCGGGCTTTTCCCCAGCTGATGTTAATTCGAGCTTTTCTGCTTTATAAATCTTGAATTGTGTATCATTGATCATGGTCCAGGCAGCCGGATAAGGAGAGAGCCCTCGTATGAAGTTATACACTTCTTCAGACGATTTGCTCCAGTCGATCTCACAGGTTTCCTTGAAGATTTTAGGGGCATGCTTGATTTCTCCGCTTTCATTCTGAGCCAATTGCGGATAGTCACCTGTCTGAATGGCCTGAACCGTTTTTAGTACCAGACCGGCCCCTCTTTCCATCAATCGTCCGTACAAGTCTCCTACATTGTCATCTTCTTCAATGGGTTCTTTTTCCTGGAAAATGATGTTACCGGTATCTATTTCATGCTTCAAAAAGAAGGTGGTGACTCCGGTTTCTTTTTCACCATTGATAATGGCCCAGTTGATGGGTGCTGCTCCCCGATACTGTGGCAGAAGTGAGGCGTGCAGGTTAAAGGTTCCGATTTCAGGCATGTCCCAAACCATTTCAGGCAGCATGCGAAACGCTACTACGATCTGCAGATTGGCCTGGTAACTTCTGAGCTCTTCAATAAACTCAGGCGATTTGAGATTGGTAGGTTGAAGCACAGGAATGTTCTGTGAAACCGCATAGTCCTTCACCGGAGAGGTAGCCAGTTTTTGTCCGCGACCCTTTGGTTTGTCTGGTGCGGTAATGACAGCTACCACATGGAAGCCATTTTCAACCAGTATTTGTAAGCTTGGCACCGCAAATTCCGGGGTACCCATATATATGATTCGGAGCTCAGTCATTCAGTGATGTTCTGAAGGCAAAAATAGGGAATGTATTGGAAGCATCCTTAAGAATTCAAGTGTCCACCCCCAACCCCCGCCAGCGGGGGACACTAAGACCGATACATTATCGGCTTGCACGAATATCCTCCGCCCCGAGACTTCGGGGGCGGAGGTGTCCGAAGGACGGAGGTGGATTGTTAATTTTCCATCCAGACTTCAGGAGGGATCTGGCAGATGCTTCGGCTTTGCTCAGCATAGGAAATCACAACGTCATAGAATCGATTAACAAATAGATTAATGCTATTAGGGATATGAATCCAATAGGGATTATATACTGAGAGAAAAGTTTTAGCTGATAAATGCTCAATCCAAGAATCACTTTTAAATCATTCAAGTTGGCCCATTTCAGGTAGTATCGTATTCCAAAACCAAGGGCAATAGAAATAGGGGATATAAATGAATATCCGACTAATTCTCAATACATTACTGAAAGTCCCCATACAACAAATACTTCTTCCTCATGGCCTTGTAGGCATTGAGCTTGGGCTGCCAGGTGGCTTTGATTTGCTCTTCTGTCCAGTCGGCTTCTACTTGTTTGCGGAATTCTTTGGTGCCGGAAAGCAGGTCAATGTAATCGCGGAAAAAGGTAGTATCGTCTTTCAACTCCTTGTAATAGCTCAGCAAGTATTTCAAGGTCAGTTCATATGGGGCATCAATGCCTACAAAGCTCTGCCCGAAGCATTCCTTACCTTCTAATGGTGGATATTTCGACCCGGCATTAGGCTCTGGAGTGAAAGCGTATGAGCCTAATTGATAATCGGGATGGCCAATCACTTCAAAAGGATGGTCAGTTCCTCTGCCCACACTTACCACTGAGCCTTCGAACAGCGCCAGGCTAGGGTAAAGGGTGATGGAATTGTCAGTCGGTAGATTGGGCGATGGGCTGATTGGTAAAGAATAGGTCTGCGCATGATCCCAGCCCTCCATGGTAATCACCGTCAGATCACACTTGGAATTTGGTCCCGATCCTTCGGGATTATCATTGGAATTTACCTTTTCCGGTTTCAGCCAAGCTTCACCATTAATCATCATTGCCAGTTCCCCAACTGTGAGTCCATGAACAATCGGAATTGGGTGCATGGCCACAAAGCCGTTGATGTCATCATCCTTTACAGGCCCGTCTATGTACATGCCGTTGGGATTGGGTCTGTCCAGCACAATCACCTGCTTGTTATTTTCAGCAGCGGCCTCCATTACGTAATGCATGGTAGAAATAAAGGTGTAGAAGCGAACCCCAACATCCTGAATATCGAAAATGAGCACATCCACATCGGCCAGCATTTCGGGAGTTGGTTTTTTGGTGCTTCCGTAAATGGAGATAATAGGCAGGCCAGTTTTGGCATCTTTGCTGTTATCGATGGTTTCGCCATCGGCAGCTTCTCCTCTGAAACCGTGTTCGGGGGCCATTACTTTTACCACATTCACACCTCTGCTCACAAGTGTGTCTACCAAATGCGTTTTTCCAATAGTAGAAGTCTGGTTTACCACCAAAGCCACTCGCTTTCCTTCCAGCAGGGGTAAGTATTCCTCCATTCTTTCAGCACCAAGTCGTAAATCCTGTGCTTTTGAGCAGGCGAAACATGAAAAAATGAGAAGGGATAGGAATAGGCGAATCATCTGCTTCGTTTATCTTTGAGAACCGGGGCTAAAATAACCATAATCTTGAACCTCCCTTACTTCGTTTCCAAAAGAATCAATAGCACAGAAAAAGGCAGCTTTTCTGGTACTATCCATAAAATAGCCATTGCCAGTGTAGCCCTGGGTATTGCCATTATGGTGGTGTCTTTTATGATTCTCGGAGGGTTTCAGAATAACATCAAAGACAAGATTTATGGTTTTTCCGGTCATATTCAAATCAAAAAATTCACCTTGGCCAATTCTTATGAAGAAGCACCTATTGTGCTCGATGAGGATACAAAAGAAATGATTCTGGCCGATCCGCGGATTCGACATATTCAGGAGTTTGCTCATAAGCCTGGTATGATACCGATGAATGACGAAGTCTTTGGTTTGATTTTCAAGGGTATGGGGCCAAGTTTCGACACCACAGCTTTCAAACCTTACCTGATTGAAGGCTCTTTTCCTCTTTTGTCTGATACAGGTCGATTTAACAATGAGGTGATTATTAGTGAGAGACAGTCCAGACAGATGCAGGTTGGAGTAGGTGATAGGATAGTTTCTTACTTCATAATGGATCCACCACGTACAAGAACGCTTATTGTAAAGGGTATTTTCAGTTCGGGATTGGAAGATTTCGACTCGCAGGTTGTTATTGGCGACATTAAACTACTTCGTGTATTGAACGATTGGGACGATAATCAGGTGGGTGGCTATGAAGTTTTCGTCAATGATGTGAATAAAATAGAGGAGGCCGATGATCAACTGATTCAATACTTAAGTGTGGAACAATACACTGAGCGGATGGATGAGAAATTTGAGAATATCTTTCAATGGCTCAATCTGCTGGCTCAAAACGTTCACATTCTTATCGGACTTATCCTTTTTGTGGCCTGTTTTAATATGGTTTCCGTGCTTTTCATCCTCATTATGGAGCGCACTTCCATGATTGGCTCTTTCAAGGCGTTTGGTGCAACCAATAAGCTGATTCGTAGAATTTTTACATATAATGGAGTCAGACTGGTGCTCAAAGGATTGCTGGTGGGTAACCTGATAGCCATTGTTTTTGGCTGGGTTCAATACACCTATCATGTGATTCCACTAGAAGCTGCTACTTACTATATGGATCATGTTCCTATTGACTGGGATTGGCTAAAGTTTGCCGGATTGAATCTGATGACTTTGGTATTGGTAGGGATTACTCTCGTGCTGCCAACGGCAATTATATCACGCGTTAGTCCGGTCAAGGCTATTCGTTTCGACTAGGCGAGGCTCTAAGCTCATTTCCTTTCGGAAATTTCTGAAGAGGCTGTTGATCTTGATCTGCATTACGCCAAAGATGGCTTCTTTGATTATTCCACCACTCATTTTGGATTCTCCACGCGTTCTGTCAGTGAAAATAATGGGCACTTCAGTAATGTTGAAGCCATATTTCCAGGTAAGGAATTTCATTTCAATCTGAAAGGCATAGCCCATAAAACGGACTTTGTCCAGCTCTATGGTTTCCAGCACAGAGCGGTGATAGCATTTAAATCCGGCTGTGGTATCGTTGATAGGCATTCCCGTGATCATACGCACATAGTGGCTCGCAAAATAGCTTAGCATCACACGGCTCATTGGCCAGTTTACCACATTTACTCCGGTCACATAGCGTGAACCAATGGCCATATCGTTTCCTGCTTTGGCACAGGCATCATATAGCTGGAGCAAGTCTTCAGGATTATGAGAGAAATCGCAGTCCATTTCAAAAATGTACTCGTAGTCCCTCTTCAGAGCCCATCTGAAGCCATGTATGTAGGCCGTGCCTAAACCCAGTTTGCCTTTTCTTTCTTCGAGGAATAGCTGCCCATTGTAGAGGTGCATCTTGTCTTTCACAATCTGGGCGGTACCATCGGGGGAGCCGTCATCAATAATGAGCAAGTGGAAATTTTTGTCCAGTTGCATCACCACATCAATCATTTCTGAGATGTTCTCTTTCTCATTATAGGTTGGAATTATGACAAGGCTATCACTCATAGGAGGTCGCAAAACTAAAAGAATTACAACAACGAGCGATTCAGGGATGGAAATTATCTTTCCTTATTTTAGCTCATTGATTGAATATAAAAACAAACGCCCGACATCCATAATGGTTCAGGCTGTTTCTGTAAAAGATGTTAAGATGAAAGGACTCAATAAATGTGTTTTTCTGGATAGAGACGGTGTCTTGAATGAAGAATTGGGCTTTCAGGTAACCCAATCTTCAGAGTTTAAGGTGAAGCAGGGTATTGCTGGACCGTTGAGGCAGCTAAAGGAGGCCGGTTACCTGCTGATCGTGATTACCAACCAAAGCGGGATCGCCAAAGGCGATTATACGGAAGACTTTGTGCTGGAATGTCATGAGAAGATTCAACAGGTTGTGGGTGGCTTGCTAGATGATTTGTATTTCGCACAGGGACATGAGTCCGTGAGCAGAAGTTTGTTGCGAAAACCGGATTCACTGATGTTTGAGAAGGCCATATCAAAACATCACATCGATGCCTCCCAAAGCTGGATGATTGGGGATAAAGAAAGGGACCTGATTCCGGCCAGAAAGCTGGGCATTGGCACAATTCATCTGACTGAAAAGCAGGCTTCAGAATATGCTGATTTCAAGGTAAATGACCTGGCAGAGGCGGCTTCATTAATTTTGAATGGTTGATGCTTAATGTTGAATGATGCCGCTGTTCAATTCAAAATTCATCATTCAAAATTCAACATTTCCCTGGTTCATCCCGAAAATCATCGTGTTCACCGATAAAATTTGAGTAGGTCCGAGGCTTCGACCACATTTGAAGCATGAAAAGTCAAAAACTCAAAATCATGAAAAAGTTAAAAGTATTTGCAGCCTTCGGATTATTGGTCTTTCTGATGAGCTCTTGCGTTTATTCGCTCTTTCCTATTTATACTGAAGATACACTGGTGTATTTGCCCGAGTTGGTAGGTAAGTGGGTCACTGACCCGAATAATCCCGATGATTATATAGAATTCGAGCCTATGAGTGAACAGAAAGAAGAAAACATTAAAGTCAAGGATTCGAATATGTCGCCTTTTGAATTGAATGACGATAGTGATGGGAACCCTGATACATATAAGTATGAGATGAGGGGAGAAGGATGGGCAATAAAATCGGACAACCCTATTACGGTTGAAATAGATGGTAAGGAGGTTTCAGACCCAGAAAAAGTAATGGCCTATTATAACGATTTCTTTGCCGGTATGAAAAGCGATTTGGAGAAGGGAGTAGCCCAAAAGACCCAACAGCTCGACTCTGCTATAAATTCTGAAGGCAATGAATTTGGAAAGATGCTGAAGGACCTTGGTAATGGTTTTGGTGAATTGGGTAAGGCACTTAAAGAGACCGAAGCGAAATTTAAAGGAACGGCTTATCTCACCAGGGAAGAAAGCTACAAAATGGTAGTGGTGGAGAACAATGAACGCTTTGTGTATCAGGCTCATGTGGCTCAAATCGGAGAAGATATGTTCCTCGATCTTTATCCTCTGCCAGAGTTTAGCGATGCTGCTTTTGGAGCTAACTTATTTCCAGTGCACACTTTTATGAAGTTGAAAATGAAAGATGGAAATTTAGAACTGACCCAATTCGATCTTGAGAAGCTCAATAAGCTGTTTGAAAGTAACCTGATTAGGTTGCGTCATGAAATGGTAGATGGAGTGGCACTTATTTCTGCTCAGCCGGAAGAGATACAGAAGTTTCTGGACAGGTATTCAAAGGATGAAACTGTCTTCGACAACAAGGAGATTTATTCCAAAATAATGCAATGAAAAAGCTTCAACAGGTCATTAACTCAAAATGGATTCAGCACCCGGTTTTCTGGGTGTTGTCCGTTTATGCTATTGGCCACTACTTTGCCATCAGCAACGTGTTTAAGTTTATAGATTTTTTCTACTCGCTGCTTTTTCATATTCCCTTGGTCTTCCTCGTTTATATGAACCTGCTGGTGCTGGTGCCTAAACTGCTTAAAAAGGGCAAATACCTCCTTTATATTCCTGCAACCATCTTATTGCTGCTGGTTACTTATGGTATTCACGAGTTGACATTTGAGTTGCTATTGCCCTCTCTTCCTACTGACTACTACATGGTGTCTTTTACAGATTGGGAGGTGCTCGTCACCATATTTGTTATTTACCTGGTGTTAAGCACGCTGCTCACTCTGTCCAAATCGTGGTATAAGCTGCAGCAGGTAGAAAAGGAAAAACTCTCCATAGAACTGAATTCACTCAAAGCTCAGGTGAATCCCCATTTCCTTTTCAATAGCCTCAATAGCATTTATTCACTCGCACTGTCAAAAAGTGAGCAGACGGCTGAATCGGTGCTGGAGCTTTCCAATCTGCTTCGCTACATGCTTTATGAGGTATCTGAAGAGAAGGTAGATTTAGACAAAGAGGTAGAGATGATTGAAAACTTTATTGAGTTGCAAAAACTTAGGGCTGATGATTCCACCAGAGTGAACTTTGAGATAAAAGGGGAGCTGGAAGGAAAGAGAATAGCACCTTTGCTTTTCTTTCCGTTAGTTGAAAATGCTTTTAAGCATGGCGTTAAGGGTGTTTCTGATTCGGCTTTTATTGAGATGGCCCTTAATGTGGAAAGGGGGATTGAATTCAATATTGTCAATAACAAAGGCAAGGTAGATGATATGGAAAAGGGTAAGTATGGTGGGATAGGATTGGAGAATGTCAAGCGTAGGTTGGAGCTCATATACCCGAAGTCCTATGAGTTTGAGCTAGTTGATACAGACAAAGTTTTTGAGGTTAAATTGAAGCTGAAATGATTCGATGTCTAATTGTAGATGATGAGCCGCTGAGCCGTCAGGTGCTCAAGGGCTTTTTGGCCGATCACCCCGATCTGGTACTGGCAGGGGAATGCAAAGATGCTCTGGAAGCGATGAGTTTTCTTGAAAAAAATGAAGTAGATCTTCTCTTCCTTGACATTAATATGCCCAAGCTCTCCGGGGTGAACTTCTATAAATCGTTACAGAGAAAACCAGAGGTCATATTTACTACAGCCTATTCAGAATTTGCCCTGGAAGGCTTTGAACTGAATGCCATCGACTACCTCATGAAACCCATTGCATTCGAAAGGTTTATCAAAGCCATACAAAAGGTGAAGGATAAGCTGGGGCACAATAGCAGTACTGCTCCGGTACAGGATTACATCATGCTGAAGGCGGACAAGAAGATGTACAGAACACCCCATGAGGATATTCTGTTCTGCGAAGCACTTGGGGATTACGTGAAAATTCACCTGAAGGACAAGGTGCTGATTGTTACCACCACCATGAAGAGCTTGTTGGCCGAGCTGCCTGAACAACTCTTCCTGAGGACGCACAAGTCCTATATTATTAACAAAGCTAAGGTCGAATATATAGAGGGCAATCAAATCAAGATTGGTGGCCAACTCGTTTCTATTGGGCAGAGTTACAGGGAAGAGGTGATGGGCCAGCTTTCCTGATTTTGGTCTTTATCTGCGTTAATCCCAGATTATTTCGTAACGGTAGCTTCTGTTTTGTCAATCTGTCCATGCAGGCACTCAGACATTATCTGAAAACCAGGATGAGTGGGTTAAAGATGAGTATGGATTTACTTCAAGGCCTCCAAAATCTTACTCATGATGTTATAAGATCTTCTATGCCCCGGTCCGGGGCCATAGGCACTTGAGGTGAGGTCAATGACCATTTCCAATTCTGGAACAATAATGAGGTGATTCCCGCCATTTCCGGAGGCGAATAGGTAGTCAAACTGTTTGGAACCAAAATTTCGGTGAGACTTATACCAGAACATTCCATAAACCCGTTGGGTGAAATAGGTTTGTATTGATTTTGAGGGCTAGACATTGGGTTAAGATACTGGTTTTCAGTATCTTAATAGTGATCAAACTACCCCCAACATCCATGTCAAATATAGTAAAGA
>Ga0114899_1002298_pt1 | contig 10351 bp, 12 predicted proteins | sample MalvireepMed_215_FD_83497 | JGI IMG/M metagenome (GOLD analysis project Ga0114899, IMG submission 83497) | Marine viral communities from the Global Malaspina Expedition - Malaspina viral metaG DeepMed_215 | ecosystem: Environmental > Aquatic > Marine > Oceanic | place: Mediterranean Sea... | reverse complement strand
GGTCAACGTACTGTTCCAACAGCGCCTGTAGTGAAACGTGTTCTCCAAGAAATGTTGACATAGCGACGGCACCACACCCGTCGCTTCCCTCCCAAAGCAAAGACCCCCGTGACGCCAACCACGGGGGTCTTTGCTATCTAAGGCGGGAATGTTAGGCCAGGGCTTTCAATACCGTAACGATGATGGACACAAGTCCACCCCCAACGATGAAGGGTGGCCCCGTCTGTTTGGCGCGGTCCCACCGCGAACGCCTATGACCATTGGCCGTGTCCATAATGTCAATGATGGTCCCCATCATAATGTACCCAGCGTCCTGCCCCTTGAGCAGCGCCGCTCGGAAGTCGTCATCCCCGTAGGGACTGATGGGTGATGTGTAGCGGGTCAGCGCCGATGCAGCTATTTCCCTGGACAACCTATGATCTTGGTGCGCCATCTAATTCCCCGGCGCGAGTAATTCAATGATCTCGCGCATCTCATCCATGGTCCAATTGGCGCGGCCGATGGCCAGCAGGACTTCTAGTCGGGTGGGGCGCACCGCTGGCGCCGGCGGTATCTCAATCAAGACTCCGGTCCGCAAGTCGCTCGGGAAGTCCACCACTTCTAGTTCATCAGGCCTCACACCCAAAGCCTGGGCAATGTTGGCCCGGTGGGATAACTCCGGCGTACTGAAAACCTCCGGCGTACTATCCACATCGCCCTCTGTGAACAGCACGTCGATCCACTGGCCAGTGTCGCGCTTTCTAAGGCATCGGAAAAGCACGTTCCCCTCCATAGCCAGGTCCACCATCATAGACTCGGGGCACCGAGAAGTGATGTCCCGGTGTCTCGCTAAACAGGTGGAAATCTTTAGGTTCAGCCCCACCTTCTATCAAGGCCCGTATCCGCTCATAGGCTGTGCGGTTGAGCCGGTGGGTAGTCACCAACCAGGTGAGATGAACAACGTGGGGCTCCTGGGGGCAAGTACCAGGGAGCCACCGAGCCTCATACTTCTCCCATCCCTCATGGCGAATATGCGTCCGCTCCAATGCTAAGTCCGTTAGTTTGGTCACCCCATATTGGTGGAGGAATTGGTCGAGGTTGAGGTCCGTCCCATGTACAACCGTTTTGTATTCAGGGCTGGCCTGAGTCTTGTGAACGCTCACGCCGTTACCGAAGGTAAAGGTCTCAGGAAACCAGTCCCAGGTGATGCCATCCCTCACGCATAAATCGCTGACGTGGTACTCAATGGGGCGAAGCCACTCACCTTCCTCGCCCGGAGTAAAGACCCCTTCCTTCCGATACTGGATGTTCTCGTCATGCTCCAGGATGGCAAGCTCCTCAACTTCCTCAACGGCGAACTGCAAGCCGCCGGCGTGGAGGTTGTTCTGTGGGAAGCCCGCAAAAATATAAAGCATTATGCCGCCGCGTAAGAGTAGACGTGGCCCTCATCGGCCCCGAGGGTGATGCTGGCGGTGGAGATACCGCGCCAGATTACATCGGTAATGGTTGCCAAAGGCACAGGATCAGAGGTCGGTTGGCTGCCCCTCGAACTACCGGTCTCCGCTTGAGCGCCAGTAAGGCCGAGCCCACAGCCCTTCCCATCGTATAAGGTTACCCTATGAGGCACCCACACTAGACCGGACATAGATTGAATAGCGTTGGCCGTGTCGAACTGCGCTACACGAGCCGCCGCTGTACTGGCATCCCCGATGACAGTTGAATTGAGCTTCAACCCGACGCCAGCGTTGTTAGCTGCCCCGGTGGTCTTCCGTGCCGCTACCCATACCATCATGGGGAGGGTGACGCCAATACTCAAAGAAGCGACGGTGAGCAGGTCCGTGGATGACGTGCTGGTTGTTGTGGCCTCCGTCGTCTGGCCACCCTGCCGGGTGAGCGCCCCTCCCGCAAGAGCGTCAAGGGCTTGCTTCCATCTTTGTGGGGACCAGAGGGAGAACCTAGTGCCGGTCCCGGCCTCTGCCTCGGCTTGGGTAACGGGAGTCTTTATCTCGGCAACACCGGAACTGGCACCGCCCACCGCATCATTGGTGGTGAGCGCCGAGATGTCCAGCTCCCATCCGCCGACTTCATGCTTGATTAGGTTGGAAGCATCCATGACGGCAACGCGCTCGCCCGCTTCCGCCCCGGTCGCTACCCACATATCGCCATCAGTCGTGAAGGCTTCATTCGACCCAGCGAGGAAGTTATTGACCAACTCATTCCAGTTAGTTGCAAGGACAACATACCCAGTAGCGCGGGTACTTGGCGTTGAGTAAGCCATTAGTCTACGTTCCTGCCCGCTTTGGTTTCTCGCCGGAGCTTCGCCAGGGTCTCGCCGGGCACCCAGTTGGCGTGAAGCATCCCTAGCCTTGGGATAGGCCGCTTCTCCAACTCCCGTACTATGGCCTCTTTATTCTTAGGAAACTCCACGTCAAACCAACCAGCGCCACAATCGACGCACCACATGTATGGAAACCGGGATGTCACGAATACGAGACCGTAACATCCCTCACCGGCGATACAAGGCGCCATCCAAAGGCCGTGGTTCAGATAGGCGTAAGTCGTGCCCTCATTACGGTCGGTCGGCGGTGGGACCCGTCGATTCGGTTTTCCAAAGTGCGAGAGGTATTCCCGCATGGAGACGTTCGGCATCGCCTCGTGCTGTTCTTGGATATGCTCCCGCGGCGCCATTACCATAGCTAATACACCAATCTTGTCTGTGTACCCAAGGCCGAAGTCCCAAGTACCCAGAAGTCGGATACTTGCTCCGCGTCCGACGCCAGGATCGTCATTTTCAACAGTACTCCCGGTGCCGACATTTCATAGGTTAACCGCTCAATGTAGAAATCCTGGTTGAACCCCAGGCCCGCGTCTCCGTCGGCCCGAATGGTTATCCGGTCGCTTATATCTCGTCTCAGGAATTCGTCAAAATGCGCCTGGTCACGATTGGCGAACATCTCAATGAGGATGGGTATGTTCGGGTCTTTGTAGATGGAGAGGTTGTAGTTAGCCCAATCCAGGGCTTCTTGGCTCGTGGGGATAAACTGTGGGCGCGTGGGCCAGATGCGCTCCCCATAGGACGTTTGGCTGGTTGCATCCGACTCAGAGATTTGTCCAGGGTCGTCAACAGTGACCGGCATTCCACGGGCCTGTAAGAGCGTTATGAATACTTCATCGCTGGCATCGTTCTTGATGGAGATTTTCATCTGGTTGGCAAACTTGGATAATGTCAGAGTAAGGTCCGCGCTCCGGTCTGTTCCACCGCCACCAGCCTGCGTGTTCGCCTCGTAATCGGTATTCTCCACCAATGTAGTCCAGGCATCCACAGCCCAAGCGTTGGTGGCGCTGACAGGGTTGGGATACCGCGCCCAGAATACTTTGGTTTCACCGGCGGGAATGGAAGGGGAATTAGCGCCGCTTTCCGCCAGTGTCCAGAGAGTAGCTAGGGAACCTACGGTGTAGAGTTTTACGTCCGCCTCGAATTGGTTGAAGATGAAGGACAGCGGGTCTTCCTGGCGAATCCGCGAATAGCCCAGACTTGCCCCGGCCTGGTCGCTAAAGGTAGCCTGGCTGGTCAAGTAGGGCGCTACCAGACGGAACTGGCGGTCATCAAACTGAAGCCTGCCATCTTTGGTTTCTCGAAAGAAGCCGTTCTCAGCAGCTTCCATTTCCCGTATCGCCATCAAGCCCTTTTTACGGTCGGCGGCGTATCGGGTCACTGTTGTCTTTCCGGTTGCCAGGATACGGTCATTGGTTGCCCAGCCCGCATCATCCAGGATCGTGGCAATATTCTGGTCGGTCCTCTTGCTGGTCTGCATAGCTATGGAAACTTCTTGCTGGTTGATGATCCCGATAGGACCAACGGCATCAAGAATGGCAATCTTGTCACCGCCAGGGGTTACGCGGGGCACTAAGCGTTGGAGGAACCCCTGCCATGTCGGATAGTTGGGGATGCCGGCGGCGTCGGTGACGGTGTTGTTGTCCGTCAAGTCGTTACTGTTCTCGGAATCAGACCGTGTACCAGAGGCTTCGTTCAAGTCCCACCAGGCTTGCAGGGAAGTCTTGAGAGCGGAGCCATCGCCGGTCAACCCGATGAAGGCATGACGCCGTCCATCGCCGTCATTGTAGAGGAATGTTCTTTCCGCCGCAGACAGGAGCTTTGTCCATAACCCCACTGCAACCATGCTTCCGCCATAGAATCTATCGGCTGACCCGGAAAAGCCTTCTCCCAGCGCAAACCGGATAGCATTAGCCAGAGTTCCGTTCTGGGTGGAGATGGCCGTAGCGCCTTCGGCAGCGCCATTGTTGATATACCACTGCGCGTTACCGTCCCGGTCGAAGGTCACGATACAGAAAGCCCAAGCTCCCGCGCTCAATGTTGTTGTCGATGAAATAGTGGTAACCGATGTTCCATCGGATATGAAGGCGTCAAGGGTGCCATCCGATTGTAATTCCAGTGCGTATCCCAGGTTGGTGGCAACAGCCCGGTCCCTTTTGTTAACGAGGCCAACCTGGGCTAGGTCTGTCGGTTTGATCCAGAGGGCGATGGAGAAATCGCTGGTGGTGATGTCCAACACATCGCCGCCGCTCAGGGATTCCGAATTGGCCGTGGTGAAGAACGCGGCCCGGCCCTCATGGAGTAGGCGCACAGTCCGCTTAGGAAGCACGTTCCCCGTCAATGGGGAGCTTGCATTGAAGCTGGAGTAATCCTCGCTGCGATTGTCCAGCACCACCCGCAGACGGCTTGCTATCGACCGGCCCTCTAGCTGGGAAGCCTTATCCCGTCCATAATGGTCAACGCGCCAGGCCCGGACACGGTTCTGGTTGATGACTTCCCCCGTGTCGCGGAAGTCGCCATCGTTGTTCCAGTCCACTTCCAGCTTAGAAACAGGAGTAACCATCTAAATGCCGCCGCCTGCCAGGGCTGTGTCTCTGACGGTGGTAATGATTAAATCTTCCAGATCATCAACCCCAATCACATCACCGGAGACGTAGACATTGACTACTGTTCCAGCGCCACTGGGTATGACGGTGCCTGCTGTCCTGGGACGGAATAGTTCTGGACCCCTTTCCCCCACTATGGCTAGTTGCCCAGCGGCTAAGGGGCCACCGTGGGCGCGAAATACTGCCCCAGGTCCACCAGGAGCAATGCTATTTGCTATCTCTTCAGCAATGCCACGCTCGAATCTAAATCGTTCAGCTGCCTGGGCTAAAGCGGCTTGTGCCGAACCCGATATGTCCAGCACATCAAACCCCCCAGCCTGAGTATTGGCCAGCATTTGGCGATTCTGGGCGTCAATGAGTAGGTTGGTTTGGTCCACGGCCCCGGCTATCGCGGCCCCAAAGTCCTCTACCGCCTCAGACAGGTTGCTGAGACTTAGAACCCCTTCAGTGTCAAGCCGCAGCAACAAATCCTTCCAAGCCTCTCCCTCTTCCCGCATACCGCTTAAATCATCGATGATGCTCTCTGCCGATTGGTTGTGGAACTTGGCCATTGCCTCGATAACGCCTTTGGCACTCCCGCCCAGGTCTTGCCAAGCCTGACCTTGGGCGGATAGCTGGAATTCCATGGCTGTGGTCTGGCGTATGAATGCTGCTTTACTATTCGCGAGCATCTTGATTTGCTGTTCGGCCTCTCGCGTGGTGTCTTTGAAAATAGCCATCGCCTCAGACAGGTTGCTGAGACTGAGAACGCCTTCCGTATCCAGGCGCAACAGCAAATCCTTCCAGGATTCTCCAGCTTCACGTTGGCTAGTTAGGTCAGTAATGATGCTGTCTGTTGATTCCCTGTGGAGCTTGGATAGAGCCTCAATGACATTGATAGCACTCCCGCCCAGGTCTTGCCAAGCCTGACCTTGGGCGGATAGCTGGAATTCCATGGCTGTGGTCTGGCGTATGAATGCTGCTTTACTATTCGCGAGTATCTTGATTTGCTGTTCGGCCTCTCGCCGGGCATCTTCAGTTTTCTGGCGGTTGATCTCGGCTAACGCAGCGGCGGCCGCTTCAGCGACTCGGATCTGTTCGGTCGCCAGACCTTCCCACTCATCAACTTCATTTTGCCGCCCTGCCATGTTCTGCCGTTTGACCTTTGCCCAGAAATCGTCGTTTATCTTGGCGAGGTCATCTGCTGCGGCCTGGTCAATTTTTGCGCGTGTGATGGCCAGTTCTTCCCAATGTAGAATTTCGCTATTGATGCGATGCTCTCTTTCCAAGGCTTGTGCTGCCACAAGAGCCGTGAGTTTCTCTTCCGTTTCCTTAAAGGAACTGAAGATGGAATCGGCCGCTTCCTGCGCAGCGGCCGCAACACGGGGAAACTCGGTCTCCGCCGCTGCTGCCATGCCTCCAAAGCCCTCTTCAACTACACTGGTTTGTTCTTCAACCGTGCGCCCCAAATTTTTGACCTTCTCCGCCGTGATGTCGATAAGCGGCATTCCCTCCCGTATCTTGTCGGCTACTGCCCCAATCTCATCAGCAAAGTCCCCTACCTTGGGGATCAATTTGCCAAGCAAGCCACTAAACTTTGCGACGGCATCCAACATGCCAGCGAGGACGTGCCGATGAACAAGCGACATCTTGTTGAATAACTCAATGGTGAAGTTGACGAATACCTCCGTAGCTTTTTTCATAGCATCCCAAATTGTGTCCCAATTCTTCCGCAGAAGGAATGCTCCCGCGGTGAGTGCTGCGATGGCCAGGACAATCAACCCAATAGGCCCGGTGGCAATGCCGATGACTACGCCGAGGGACCCGATACCAGCGATCAAGAAGGGCAGGGCTATCAGTAGGGGTCCTACTACAAGCATCAGCCCCCCCACAGCCGCCGCCGCAATAACCAGGAACTTCGTCAACTGCGGGTGCTCCTCCGACCACTCGCGGACCTTCTGGACAACCGCTGTTATTTGTTTGACCGCCGATTCTATGACTGGGGCCAACGCGCTTCCAATGGTCAGCGAGAGACCCGTCATGGACCCCTTTAGCCGGGTCATGGTATCGCCTAGTTGCGCCGCCTTATTTGCCGCTTCCTGGTCGAACACTACACCAAGGTCATGCGCCTCTTTGCGCAAGGCTGATATACCCGCCGCCCCTTCGTTCAACAAGGGCAGCAACCCGGTGCCTGCCTTTCCAAATACATCCTGCGCCAAAGCTGCTTTGGTCAGTTCATCCGGCACGTCCGCAATGGCATTGGATAGCAGTTCAAAAGCCTTTTCCGGAGACAACCCTTCCAGTTGCTGAACGCTGATCCCCAGCCTGTCCAGAGCGTCCGTGGATGTGCTGAGGCCGTCCTTGGCGTCCAGAATGAAGCTCGCCATCCGCTTGATGCCCTTCTCAAAAGCGCCAATCTCGGAGCCGGAGATTTTCAGGGCAAAGGCCATCTCAGATAACGCCTCAGTGCCGAACCCTGTCCTCAGCGCCATCTTCTGAATCTCGTCGCCCATGCTGACAAAGTTCTTGACGCTCAGGGCAGCTGCTCCCGTGATGGCGCCACCCATGGCGGTCATCGCAATGCCCAGCCCACGCGCCTTGGCAGCAACGCCTTCCAGTTTCCCTTGCATTGTACCCAAGGGACCAGATAGTTTATCCCGCGCTTGCAACAGCACGGATAGTATTGCTACTTCAGCCATTCAGAGCCTCCATGGCTTCCATCCAAAGTTCCGTCTGGGCTTCGCTCATCTTGCTGGCGTCCTGGTTATGCTGTGCCTTGGCGCCTTCCATCATCCGTACATCTAATATCCGGCGTACCAACGCCATGTCCTGGGTCACCGCCACATCGGGAGTGCAGCCAAACGCTTCACAGACAATGCTAATGAGACTTTCCGGCGGCTGGAGGCCCTCGCCAAGGATAAACTCGGTAAGGGCCTTTAGGCGTTTTTTCGGGTGGCTGTCGTCTCCTTGCCCTGGGCCGCTGACAGCACCCACATGAGCTCGTCATCCGTCAGACTTTCCAGCACTAAGGGATTCTCGTAGGGCTGGGGCAACGGCTCACTGTCCATCCCGGTCCAGTTCCAGCCGGTGACCCGCTTGGATAGCTCTTGGCACAACGTCCTGATGGACCCAGCGCCACTCTGGGCAGCGGCTCCCACTTCGGCCAAGGCCATAATCTCCGCCAGGGACCGGCAGGGTAGCAATTCCACCCACTCACCAACATGAACGTGGTGGGGAGTCCCATCGTCGGTGATCTCTCCATCCTCAATGACACGGCCTATGTAGATCGCGCAGTCGTCAGATTCGACACGCATCGGGGGAATTTTCCACTTGGTTGCCTTCACTGGAGATTCGCCGCTTGGGCCATTGTTCTTGGCCATGACAACTCCTGTACTGGTTTTGATGGGGAGGGTACCAGTACGAGCCCTCCCCGCGTACGCCCATCGGCGTTGCCGCTGATGGCTTGATTAAGCCCTACTCGTGCCTAAGCCCTAGTAGGTGCGGCCCCATCTGCGGCAGCCGAGCCGCCATTATGCAGGAAACTCGCTGAGTATGTCACCGGGCCGTTGACGGCTGCCGTGACGCTGTAGGACGTGACGATGGCGAAACCGTTGTAGCCTGTGGTCCCATCCGGCTCCACGTCGTATTCCTCGCCCTCCAGGCCCAGTTCCCCGAATATCGTGGCGTCACCTTGCGACGATGCCGGGTCCCAAGACCCCGCCACGTCAATGCTCAACGTCGGCTTCCCGGCCACGAAGTTCTGCCAGGCGTCGGCAAAAGACGTGATCTCCGCCGGCGGGACCGAAAAGTTCAAACTGACCGAGTTCAACTCGTCCTCTATAGCGACGCTATCAAAGCTCACATCAGCGTCTTTTCCGTGTGCACGAGCCATTGTCTCCTCCTTATGATGTAGCCCTAGTAGTATCCCCAGAATGTTGTAGTGTGGCCCTGTAAGTGGCAGGCCCGCCCACCGGTAGGGATATGTTGTAATCCGCCACCAGCACACCCGTCAGCCCCGATGCCGTGCATTGGTACTCCGGGTCATTGGCCCCCGGTCCGCTCCCGGTTGGGTCAAACACCGTAGACTTAGGTCCTGCCCCGAAACCTTCGAATAGGGTCACATCCCCGGCCCCGGCAGCCATGTCCAGCGTCCCCGCGATCTCGGTGGACACCGATGGCTTCCCGGCCACGAAGTTCTGCCAGGCGTCGGCGAAGGCCGTAATATCCGCCGCAGGAATGTCGAAGGTAATGCTGACACTGTTCAGCTCATCTTCAATAGCTACGGCGTTGTAGCTGAAGTTGGTATCTTTACCATGCACGCGCGCCACTTAAAAACCTCCGTTTCTAGCCATCTGTAAGCCTCTCCCCCAACGTAATCACCAGGTCAAACGTCCGGCTCCCCGCGCCCGAGATTGTCACCACCGCCCGCCACCAGGCGTCCGTGACCGCCCCGCCAAGCTCTTTGACCTCGTGGAGAGCCACACTAGCCTGATTGAGCGTCGTGAATGTCAGCCGGGTTGTCTCCCCGCCAGCGGAACTATCGGCGTCGCTTTCGATGGTTACGACACAATTGTTGTTTCCCGCCCCGCCTGGGGCCGCTAAGAGCCGTAGAACCCCTACCGCTGTATAAGTGGACCCAACAGCCCCTACCTGGAATTTAGGGCCATTCTCTGTAGCCGCAACCGCTGTGTCCTTATAGATCAGGGCTCCCCGGACCACAGCCTGGTCCCCAACCCACGAAACGTTCAGCGCAATCGCCGATGCCGTCTCAGAGACAATCGGCCGCTCCGAGATGTTGCTCCGCCCCTCATACCCAAAGTTCCCCTCCGTATCGCCGCCAGGGTATATCCCCACCTGGCGCTGGGTTGAGGTGAGGTCAATGAATGTCTCGCCGTCATAGTTCGGGCTGCTCGTGGAGAACAGGCCCTGGATGTTGAATCCGAAAGTGGCCTTCCCTTCAACAAAAGTGGCGTGGGTGTCCGCGAATGCTGTCACATCCGCCGGCGCTTCCGATATGTTGATCTCCGCGCTATTGGACACACCACTCAAATCGAATTCATCTACAAAATGTGCAACGGCCTTCCCACTTCCTCGCGCCATCTAACTTTGCTCCTCTAGGGCTGCTATGTCGCCCGTGTAGGGCTGAATCGCTTGCGTCTGCAACAACTGGCGAATGTCCACCGGCTCGTCCCCGTCAAACGAGAACACCCCGTTCTTAGCAACCCGCAGGGAGCTGGGCGTCTTCCCCGGCCCGTTGGGAATCAGCAGCTTCCTCCGGGCTATGTACGGGCCCAGGTAAGCTCCCTCGTTCACGTTCAATCTCCAGCAGTGTCCAGCGTCTCGTCCCCCGGTCCAACTCCGGACATTCCCGATTCACCCGGACACGTACCTCGGCCATGCTGGCCCCGTTGTCCAGCATCTCCCTGGCGATATTCACTGCCCGTTCCTGCTC
>Ga0114899_1002297_pt1 | contig 10352 bp, 11 predicted proteins | sample MalvireepMed_215_FD_83497 | JGI IMG/M metagenome (GOLD analysis project Ga0114899, IMG submission 83497) | Marine viral communities from the Global Malaspina Expedition - Malaspina viral metaG DeepMed_215 | ecosystem: Environmental > Aquatic > Marine > Oceanic | place: Mediterranean Sea... | reverse complement strand
TACGCTGATAATCTGCACCCCATTCCTGTTGAATGGCGAGTTTATTTTGGACACGTTCCTTTTCAAATTGTTCTGTCTGTTCTTCCTGAACTTCTTCCATGCCTTTCATATAAATATCCAAGACATTCTTTGCCTGGGAATCCGTCAATCCTGTTTCATAGAATGCATCTCGAACAGGTTTGAAATCATCACTATCAGGCAAACTGGAATAGTTTGAAGGATTATCAGGTCTTCCCAATGCGGAATAAACGTCATCCATTGGTTCGCCTTCTTTGGGAAGACGAATCATTTGTTCTGGTGGAACCCCCATTTTCTTAACTGCATGAACATAAGATTTAGCCACTGCATTCAGGGGATCTTCTGAGTTCATGAAGTTTCTTAAACTTGGTTCCTGCTTCAAGTCATCTGAAAGATTATCCCAAGCATTATAAGTTCCTTGCGGAATCTCGGGTTCTGTCAGAGGAGCACCTGTAAGCGTTGTAGGTGCTGGAGCTTCTACTGCTTCGGTTCCTGTCTCTTGAGATTCAGGAGTTGTCGTTGCTTCGTTGTTCTCCATAGATTTTCATCAATTCTTCAATTGAGGTGTCTGAATAGTTAATTAAATCGATCACTACGGCTCGTCTACCCTCTCGGAACGCACTCATGTAGGGATCTCCAGGGACAAATGCTGTTGCATAAACATAGTTAGCAGCAGCAAGATCAGAAAGCACTCTACGGCCAGTATCAGATTTAAATACTTCGTCATAAAGGGCTTTCCTCCTTTTCTCACGTAGAAGCAAGCGCTGCCTCCGCATGAGCTAATTTTGCAGTCGCACTAGCATCTCGTTCTTGGGCCTCACTCAATGCAAGGGTCTGTTGAAGTTGTTGCTGTTGCATCTGCATCATTTGCCTTTGTTCTCGTTCTGCAGTCAATTGTTCTTCACTCTTGAGTACAGAAAGAGGTACACGTAATATCTCTGCAGCCAATGCCAGGAGTTTATCACTGTCGAATCGTTCCAGAATTGATGGATCAATCTGAGCCCATGGAGTTACAAACTGCATCAGTTGTCCAATACTTGATAATTCTGAGGATCTCATTGCAATCGATACCGGATTCATATATTCAACACCAAGTTCTGATTGCATCAGTTGTGGTGGAGGTTGAGGAACCATACCGTTTTTGATGAGGATAAACATAGTTCTCTCAATCATTGGACCAAGAAATTCAATCTCCTGTCTGGAAACAATCGGTCCTAAGATCTGTAGACGATCCCTCTGCCTTGCTGCAATCTCAGTTGCAGTGAAACGCATCACATCTCCATCTGCAGCAGTTGGCCCAGGGAGCTCCAGAGTATCAAGGAAGAATCCTCTTCCAATTGCTTCTCGCACCTGACCCATCTTGTTCTCTGCCCAATCCAACCGTCCTGGCATCGGAAACGCTTCTATACGTTCATTAGGACTTAATCCAGCACGATAGTAATTCAAGCCACCTGGAACTGTCCGCACGGGTGAAAGAAAACCGTCGTGGGGAAGCATCAAGGGAGGATCAACGGTTTTCTGAAGTGCTTTCAGATAGGTGGCTTCCATTTCATTGAGCATACGAACATCTGGAAGCGTATTGATTCCTGGTCCTCTTCCATAGATTTCCTGAGAATTTCTCTCCCATCTACTGCAGACGAATGGGAATTCGTCAAATCCACCTTCATTGAGAATATGCTTTGATTCAAAAAGCATATAAACACTCATGAAAGGTTTCTGTTGTTGGGATCTCATGGAACCAGTAATCGCCTGTTTCCGAGGCTTCACAATATGAAGGCATGAGACTTTATCATATAACTTATTCTTCTCTGCCTTCTGCTTCACAGAATCCGGTAGCTTTTGCATCGGATACTGCTCAATGAGTTCTTTTACAGTGTGTTCATAATGTCTGAAACAAGTATCGATCCTTCCCAATGCATTGGTTGCAAGATAACAGTCTGATAAAGGGAATGACCTGAAATACGGACCTCTGCCTGGAATATCACGGATTTCCATGATTGAAGTTCCAAATGCTCCCAGATCAAGATAATACTCATGAGCACTTGGATGAAAATTTGCAGAAGGTCGATTGAAACTATCCTGAAGAATCCTTGTTGTTTCTTCCAACCAGAGCTGCACTCTACGGTCTCCTTCAAGTCTCCTGTCTACTTTCAGGGTGAACCAGGGTATGCTCGAAGAAGTTAACGTATTGTGCAGCCCCGAGGAGAATCGAGTCAATGTCTGAACAGGAGTCGATTCAAAGATGCTTTCTCTACGTTCAGATCCTGCAGAATGCGTTGCAGTGAAATCGGCTTTTCTTGGGATCATAAGCTCTGCAATCTCTTGCCATTGAGCTTCCCAATTATGCCGATTCCCTTTCAGATTTTCATACTCAGCAATAAGCTGAGAACCCAAGTCATTAAGCATAAGCCATTGTTTTCTTATCGCCTCTACCTATTCTTGCTCCTCCTGTGAGGACTGTAGAACTTCTGCCCCGTCTCATTTTCATTCGTCTACGCATCAAGGCTGCTAAAGCCTGAGATGCTGCCGGAGGTTTATCGGTTATATCGGTTCCATCTCCAGTATTTGCAGTTGCATCGGTATCGTCTTTATCGTCTTTATCGTCTTTATCGTCTTTATCATCTTTATCGTCTTTATCATCTTTATCGTCTTTATCGTCTCCTCCTCCCGAAAAGGTGTTAGTGTCTGTATCACCTAATCCTGCATTATTTATCTCTTCATCAGACATCACAACTTCTGCTCCTGGTTCAGTCGACCATGCAGGGTTATCTCCTGATCCTGGGCCAGTTTGAAAAAACCAATCAGTTGCCACTCTGGCAACTCCTCCTAAAATACCTCCTAAAGTACCGTATGATTCACTTCCAACTCTATATCCAGACTTCCAGGGAAACTCCACATTTCTTCTGAAGTCTCTTACCCAAGGAGCTGCTCCTCTTTCCCCCCAATCCTTTATTGCTCCATAAGCATCTATATCTTTTAATTGATTGAACTGACCTAAATTTAATTGTTTATCTATAGCATCCCATTCTCTAATAACACGCTTTCCTTCAACCAAATTTGACAACCAGGACATATTTTCTCCTTATGCAGATCTTCTTAGATAACCTGCCCCATAACCCATCTGAGGCTTCTTATATGTTGAACTCTTTTTAGGTCCTTCATCTGCAAGTCCTAAGAGTCTGTATTTCTTGATTCGTGCAGTCAATGCAGTCAACGCAGTCGTTGCACCAGTATGTGCTGGTTCATAGATTTGAGAAATATCTGTCTTCTGAGTACCTATTTTAGTATCCCATTCACCTTCTGCAGTTAACTTATCAGTATCCCATTTAGCTCCTGTAGTTGTTTTCTTGGTATCCCATGTCGTATTGATTCCAGATATTTTTTCATCAAGATCAGTTGTATCGTATTTATCTTCGGTTTCCTTGTACTTCGTATCCCAAGTTCCTGTTTTAGTACCTAATTCTCCAAGAGCTCCTGATCCTGTTTTGGTCTCGGGGTCCCAGGAACCAAGTGCTGTTTCAGCTTCAGTTAAAGCTGTATCTGATTTTTTCAAGGTTTTAAGATCCTTTTCAGAATCTTCTACAAATACTTCATAATCTGTTGGTTTTGCTATCCTTCTTACTGCAGATCTTCCTGGAAATATTTTACCATAAGCAAGTTCCTGCTGACTTTCATATTCAGTATCAGCTTCTGAAATCTTACCTTCGACTTCTGAAAAGTAGTCTTTATATTGAGAATGTTCATACATGACATCCCAAACATTTCTACCTCCAACTTTATCATCTTTACTTATCAACCATCCTTGTGGATTCTTCACTCCTACTCCATGCCTTGTTATTTCTCCTTTCTCATTTTGACTAATATAAAAATCTTCAGGATTCCATCCATGTTTTTTTAGCTGGGCATCTAATCGATTACGCCATTCAGTAGATTTCTGATAAGCTCCCCAATTCTTATCAGCTTTCATCTCTCCAGTAAGTTGCTTGCTATAATCTTGGGCAGCTGATGGGTCATATGTTTTATACTTATCTTTAAAACCAGACATCTTTTGACCAAGATCTGATTCAGAAAATGCTGTCTCTTTTACCTTATAAGCTGATAAAGCAGTATTATAGGAACCCTGAGCTTCCATATAATCTGATGTTAATCCAGTACCTGTTCCTGTTTCCTCATCCCAGGTTCCTATTTTCTTCATCAAAGGTGAAAGTTCTTTTGCTGCATCAGATTTAACTGCTGCCAACGCAGGATCTTTACCTTCCTTTAAAGCTTGAAGTTGATTTGGCAGATCTCCTAATGCTTCTGTCCTGCCTGTTTCAATTTGTCCCAATGCTGCTTCTTTTTTTGTATCAAATACTCCTAATGCTGTCTCCTTATCTTCTTCCATCTGCCCTAGTTCCTCACGTTCAGAAGTCAATGCAGTCAATGCAGATTTAATCTTCTTTTTACCGATCTTCTGCTTCTTAAGAAGCGAACTGAATGGAACTGCCATAATTGTTCTGAAAGAAGGGGTAATCGTTGTTGGAACCTACTGCAAAGGCCGGCAGAGGCTTCATTCGTTTCAAGGATGCATAACGGATCGACATGACTGCATAACGTGTTGCACTCATAAGATCATCTCGTTCTTTGACCAGTTTCCCATCAATCCGGTGGTACATCCGCATCTCCTCGAACCAGCGGTTGAGGTTTTCAAAGACTTTGAATCTTCCTGATTGCATTCTCTGCAACATATCCATGAGTCCAGGTTCCACTGCCTGACCACCAGCAGGATTCTCGAAATGAGAACCAAGCATGTTAATCCCATGTTTACGATAGTGTTCTGCAAGCGGTTTCCCTGATCCTTTATCATGTTGCATACCATCATGAGGCCAGGCACATGGTATCCACTCTCCTCTGCTTTTGATGGCTTCTGCATGGACAATAGGAGTCTCTGCAGACTGTCTGTAAGCATCATATACATACACCGAATCCTGGTCCCTATCGTATGCGATCCATACACAAGCAGTAGGATGATCCCAACCAAAGTCAATAGCACAAATGCGAGGCCAGTGATCAGGAATCTGGAATACATCACTTCTTATGAAATCTTCATCAACTGGAAAAACAAGACCTGATCCCAATACTGGAATACCCTTGGAACGCATATCCCTCTCATGTGGAGGTAATGCTGCCAGAATCTCATCCTTGGTCTCTTCATCTAGATGTGGTGCTTCATCCCAACTTGCATTGAATAACTGCTGTTTTGGTTTCAAATCATTCATAAAACCAGCAACCACCTTCGTCATCCCCTTCTCAGGAGTGAAGGTCATGTAAGTCAGTCCACTGGTTTTGAGCGTTGCACGGAGAGCTTGTGAATATATCGGTTGAGGTGGTTCCTCATCCATCCATACCACATCGACTGCCTTACCCATCCACTGCTCGGCTCCTTGCTCATAAGACTTAAAAAATAACTTAGAACTCTTTCCTGATATATGTTTGATGAGAACTGTCGAATACGCATTTGGAATGCCTGGAGCCCTTTCTGTTGAAATGATAAGATCCTTTGGTATCGCTCCTTTACCAAAATCTTCAGTGTCTCCAGGCTCCCCAAGGCATTCCGCTTGGACAATATCTCTAACATTCGCACTTGTATTTCCTGATGCCCATGCTTTTATAGGTCGGTCGAATCGGGTTCCCTGCCACCATTCTGGATACCTACCGGTGAGATGCACTGCCATTTCAAATGCACCACAGAATGTCTTCCCTGTCTTGTTTGCAGCCATAAGAATCTTCTGCTTGGTCTGCTGACCTTCATCATCCTTTCCTGAATGAAATGAACGTTGGTAATCATAGGGTTTGTACCAATTCAGTTTATTGGTTTCTTTGACTTCATTGATCTCTGAAATGATCGATACAGCTTTTTCTAAAGTCATAATCAGTAATGGTATCCACTTACTCTTGAAGGATCTTGAAACCCAGGAGGTCCACTTCCAATACCGGTCTTTCTTGATCTTGGTCCTCCAAAACCTCCTCTGATGGCTCCTTTCAGTTTCCTAAAGGCTTTTTGGAAAAGCTGTCTCTTCGTTGTTTTTGGTTTTTGAGGTTCTGGCAATTTCAATAACAAGCGTTCTGTTGAAGGTTTTCTATTTTTGGGGAAACGATCAGCAGGGTCGTATTTTTTAGGAGAAGCTTTTCTTAACTCTGCTTTTAAATCTAATTCAGCATTATCAACTATTAAACTTTTGACCTGAGCTTTATCTGCCTTTGAAACTTTTTGAGCTGCTGGATAAGAACCAGACCAACTCTCAACTACTGCATCTCTTAATCTATTTAATGCCGGTGTTTCAATAGGTTTTGTCGATTTCTGACCACCAACTGTTGCTTCTGCAAATGCAGTTCTTGCAACATCTTTCAACATTTTAGCTTTCCATGAAACACTCTTTGTACCAAAAGGCATTTCGCTTAGTCTATTTACTCCTGTTTTTACAATGCTACCTGATAAGAACTGTCTGTATGCTTTTGCATAAGTCGATAACTTCTTAACAGGCTTTATCTTATTTGTGGTCTTTACCAGACTTGTCAAGGATGCAACACCACTTCCTGAGACTGCTGCTGCTCCTGCAGCCGTTCCTGATAATTTAAGAAACCCTCTTCTGGAAACTTCAGTCATTTTTCAGGATTAGAGCATTTACCTATCTTCTGGAAATACAGGCATTTCTTCTTGAAAGTTTCTACTGACATAGCACCTAAAAACATACACTCGCATATTTTCATATTTCCAATACCACTTATGGAAGGTACGGGGTTTTCTTTCATCCTGCCAATCCGTAATAGATCTCTGTCAGTTCCTTCTCTGTTACATACTTGTATTTCTTTGAACCAGGAGAAATCTCAATCCTGGCCTTCCCTTTATTCGGAGGCCAATCAGGTCTGTTCCTCATATCCTCTTTCAACCTCTCCATCTTTTCAGGATCTTTGGGGAATCCTCGAACCCTGGACATGTTCTCTGGACTCTGAATCTTCTTTTTTAGACATCCGCAACTCTTCGTCTGATTCCTTTGAACATTGTCCATACGGATCTTCTTGGACTCTCCACAATCACACCTGAATAAATAAACCTTACGATACTTCTCATCCCTGTGAGAATATTTCACTACTGTTAACTGAGTCCCTTTAATCCTTCCGGTTACTTGATTCACCTTCTCAAATTCTCATAAAGTCTTAAAAAGAGATCTACATCATTCTCTAATGATCTCTGAGATTCCATAGACTCTCCTGGTCCTAAAGTTACACAGTATCCGCTCATTACATTATCCTTCTGGACTTGTCTCATTGCTTTAACTACTACCAATAGTCCTCTCTCTAATTCAGTAAGCGTTTTTCTGGCAAGGGCTTTTCTTTCACCTTCTTTTTCCCTAATAAGACCTCCGCTTTTTCCTGTCCTACAACTGAAATAAGTTCTGCTTCCAACTCCTTAACCGTCTTCTTCTCTGTAACATCTTCAACTCTTGTAGTCGGTTGATATCCTGCTCTGTCTAGAATATCCTGGGCAGCCTTCAAACGAACACCCTCACTCTCTGAAGAGTTCATCAGACTCTCAATCATATGTGCTGCCTTAGGTGCTGATGAAGTGAAACGCTCCCTCATTCCTGCCTGAATTACATCATGAAGCTGTCTCTTCAGTCTGCATGCTTCTGCTCTGAACTTGAGATTGTCCTCACTCTCATATCCTGCTTCCTCGGCTGCTTTGATATGATCTCCATGTTCAATCATCCTCTCTACGAAAAGCTTCCTCTTTACTGCTTTTACTGAACCTACTCTCTCAGCTACGCTCATTTCTTTGGAGATCCTTTCCCATTAATCATCATTGCCATTACCTCTACTGCCCAATGCTTCTCATCCTTACAGTAATTCTGGAAACGCTTGATTGCTCCTAATTCATATTCCTCACCCTTCAATACCTTCTTAACCTCCGCTTCTACCTTCTTCCTCGCTTGTGCTTCAGTAGTCATAAAACCTCCATCTCTTTCTCTTATTGCAATATAGTATTGCGATTGTTATAGACCCCCCGTTTAGAGGGGTGGGTAGTCTCTGGCTACCAGGGAGACGCATTTTATGCCCCCTCCCCCCCTTCTAAAGTTAAACGAGAAGGATATATCCCCCTTGCACTCGCATGAGTCTGATACTCACTCGAATCCTTCAGATTCTCACCGTATCATCCTCTCCTTGGGATTCTTCTCTCAGCTTTAGTATCTTCAGCCAGATACCAATGTCAACTCTAAATGTACCTCTGTACATCTGGAGTGGACTCAACATACTACCCTTATCATCTTCAGATCTATCGCTATTAAGCGTTTATAATCTCTCTAGTATAGAGAGGTGGATCTATAGATAAGCAATCATTCCTACAAGATATATAGATAAAATACTATTGAGGGATACTTCGCTACTTTATAGGAAACAGAGATAACTCTTTAAGAGGCTAAGAGGCTCGTTATATAGAGAGTTTCTTTTTCTATAGATATATATATATATATAAGCGTTAACTACCCGACTGAGATGTTTTCATCGAACACAATATCTCTTCATCATCTTGTTCTAAACCACAAAGCTTGTGCGATAGCCGAGCTTTCGGCTCAAACATATCAAGCCTTGCTTGATACTCGCCTCTATCTCTATCGCTTCCGATCTCCGATCGGGATATGGATGCTCCGCAGGATCAATATAATGAGGGATTCTCCCTCAAACTCCCTAGCATGAAACTAAGTTTCCTGCACCTTCTCTGAAGTGAAACCTCTTTGGTTTCATACTTCCCGCCAGCGGTCAAATCTTTATTTATAAAGAGGAACCGCTTCACTACACAGATTAATGCCAGCAAGCTGTCATGAATCTTGCCGTTCCACGGACATAACTATCTAGTCTCCGCTTCGCTACAACTAATCTTATAAATAAAGATTTGGGTAGGGGGGCGTTATTAAATTTTCTCGCAACTTCGTTGTGAAATAAACGAGAAAATTTAAACACCCCCCACCTGGTGGGTTTATGGTGGAACCAAAAAATATATATTTTTAATTAAACACTCATTGTCAAGGAGACATATGCAAATGTTTAAACATGGCAGAAAAAAAATATCTAATCTTAAAGAATTAAAACAAGAAATGAACGACTATAATTTTATTATCGTATCATTAATGCATGAAAACGGATTCACTTATAGAGAAGCTGTCAACGCATACAATGAAACGGAATGTTTATTTCAATTAGATAAGGATTATTGCAACACCTGCAATTCTATACCTTGTCAATGTCAAAAATACAATTAAGGAGACATATGCAACATAACTCACTCAAACTAGCTTGGATTCTATTCAAGCAATATCATAAGATTTATATATCATTCAATGATTGTCTGAAACTGTCTCACGCTTTTAATAGAAAAGAGATAGACGAACAACAAGCCAAACTAGCAAAAACATGGCTTGTGCAGCAATCATTCAGCAAACAACACTCATTTCATGCGTGGAATAAATCAACACTTAAAAAATCAGATCAATTCATTTCTACTTTCACCGCCTTTACAGATCAGACTTGGATCAATGCAGATACTGCCATTAAAGCCGTGAAACTATGGAAATTATACCGATCAAAAATCAACCCCATGAATCAAGCAAAATATTATTCAGAATTAATGGATAATAAAGGAGAACCAGTCAAGAGATTGGTTTTCCTTCACTTTGATTCTAAACTATCTAAAAAATTAACCATCTATCAAATGAAACGCCTATTCTGCACCTCACCTACAGAACAGCACTTTTCATACAATAACCACCCCAACGGGCCGACCCAAACCTATCAACAAAATAAAGGAAAACACTTTGCACTTTATAGGGACGGAAAAACCACTGCAGTCATCAACAACAAAGCACACTTTACAACGGACAAGGGTTTAAAATCATCCTTTACGACTGATTCAAAATATGTTCAAGAATATAAAAACCCTACCAGAGTTATTAAAAAGAACTCTTCTGCTATCCGTTCCGCAAACAACACGGCACGTAAAAAAGCAATAGAAGAAGAAGCATCTAACAATTTACAAGATGCGAACCCTTCAAGCTTGCACCAACCAACGGGCCAAACCCGAGACATCGAACCCAATCAAGAAAACCTCGGACACCGCCAAGGAGTAGAAGATTACAACGGAAAACCCCAAGTTTCAGAACAACCTGAACAACTTGCACTTTTTCCAGATCTTTACTCAAACACCCGAGGCGATTTGATTGCCTCAGAGGAAAACGTAGCCTAAAACCCTAGTTAAAATTCAGAGCGGAATCCTAAAAAAATTTCGCTCGCTTCGCTCG
>Ga0114899_1002296_pt1 | contig 10354 bp, 14 predicted proteins | sample MalvireepMed_215_FD_83497 | JGI IMG/M metagenome (GOLD analysis project Ga0114899, IMG submission 83497) | Marine viral communities from the Global Malaspina Expedition - Malaspina viral metaG DeepMed_215 | ecosystem: Environmental > Aquatic > Marine > Oceanic | place: Mediterranean Sea... | reverse complement strand
TCAACCAAAGCAGACGGAGATGAGATATACCTCTCCTTCAAGCTGGCTGACTCTGCTGGGAACATTGATGAGTTCGCCAGAATTACAGTAGAAGCCACTGACGTAACAACCACAAGTGAAGACGGACAGATACGATTTGGTGTAGCCGTAGCGGGGACGCTAACCGATGTCTTCACCATTAACTCTTCTACTGGTGGCGCAGCCACTATCAGCTATGAAGTTGATTCATTCACCATTAAGGGTGGCGAGGGTGAGGCTGGAGTCCTCTACCTGTTCGCAGACCAGGGTGACGATGCAGGAGATGAGTGGAAGGTCAATGTTGCTGATGGCGGCGTTCTCACATTCGGGAACGACATAGCATCGGCAGGAAGCTACGTTACTCTCCTAACCATCACACCCCATGCCACGACAGCAAGTTCCAGTGTTGCTGTTGCTGGTGACGCTACTGTTGGAGATGATCTTAGCCTCACGAGTGATAGTTCCGTGTTCAACATGGGTGCGGGAAACGACTTCACTATCACCCACGACGGAACTACCGGGGCAACGCTTGCAGGTACGCCAATCACGGTCAACTCTACCGGGGCGTTAACCCTTGATTCGTCAACAGATATTACTTTGGATGCTGACGGTGCCGATGTCTTCTTAAAGGACGGGGGCACTCTTTTCGGAACGCTGACTAATAGCAGCGGAGAGCTAGTTATTAAGAGTAGCTCGTCAGGGACAACAGCTATCACGATGTCTGGGGCCGATGTAACCGTGGCTGGTGATCTCACCATTTCGGGTGATGACCTGAAGATGGCTACGAATACGACCACCTACATCCTTGTAGCAGATGGAACCAGCTACAACCCTGTCGCTGTATCAGGCGATGTGGCAATAGCCAACGACGGTGCAGTGACAGCAACGGCAGCACAGACCAACATAACCTCCCTGCTTGCAACTGATATCAAGATCGGTGAGGACGACCAGACCAAAATAGACTTTGAAGATGCTAATACGATTAACTTCTATGCCAATAACGCAAAAGAAGTTGTGCTTGCCGAGAACTCAATAAGCCCTGGCACAAGCGACGGTACTGCTTTAGGCACTACGTCCTTGATGTGGTCTGATTTATTTCTGGCAAGTGGCTCTGTCATCAACTTTAACAATGGCGATATTACACTCACTCACTCATCGAACACATTGACGGCAGCGGGAGGCACGGTAGCAACAGCGGCTCTGACCACAAGCACTATCGTTGCTTCTGGGATTATCAAGACCGACGATGCAACCGAGGCCACATCCACCACTGATGGTTCACTACAGACAGATGGCGGGCTATCCGTCGTCAAGGACGCAGTATTCGGGGACGATGTGAAGCTGTTGTCCGACAGTTCGGTGGTGGCCTTCGGCGCAGATGGCGATGCCACCCTAACCCACACGAATGACACTGGCATTACTCTGAACAGCACGAATAAGCTGATGTTCAACGACGCATCGCAGTTCGTTCAGGGCTCTAGCGCCACTGTCCTATCGATAGGGGCCACGGATGAGATAGACCTGACAGCTACGGCTGTAGACCTGAATGGCACACTGGATGTATCCGGCAATAGCCAGTTCAGCGGGACAATCACAGTTGGTGTGGACGATACCGGTCTGGATGTGAAGTTCTTTGGGGCTACGTCTGGCCGCTATTGGCTGTGGGATGAGTCTGCTGACGGTGTGGTACAGCTAGGCACACTAACCGTCGGCGTCGATGACACCGGCCATGACGTGAAGTTCTTCGGAGCTACCTCCGGGCAGTACATGTTGTGGGACGAGAGTGCAGACGCACTAATTGTGACCGGTAAAGCGTTCATGAATGAAACCACAAATGCCAACCTGACCGTTGGCTTGACCATCAACCAAGGCGCTGCCGACGACGAGGTCATGGGGTTCAAAAGTTCTGACGCCGGTCACCCCATGACAGGCTCGGCAGAGGCTGATACCTACGGGAAAATTACCAAGGCTTCGGGCGGTAATGGAGGTTTGATGCTTTGGGGCCTCAGCGACGGGAGCGGGGACTCGATGGACTTCTACGCCCTGTGCGGCTCTGCTGCCTCAACGGCCAAGAGTACCAGCGCTAGTGCGCTCTACGTTTTCTATACAGGAATAAGCGATGGCGGTACCGGTGTGACCAACCCAGGGAGCAACCAAAACCTTGTTGCCATCTGGTCAGGCAACGACACCGCACGCTTCATTCTCGATGTCGAGGGTTCGGGCCATTCGGACGTTGAGTGGACTACGTATGACACCCACAATGACTTGGCTCTAATGGATGCCATTGAGGGTACGATGCTTGGTCGACGCCTCACTCCTGAGCGATTTGGGGATAACTCCCTTTACTATGACCGCAAGTACCTAGAGTCCACCCAGATCATTGGCGAGGATTCCTGGCACGTAGAGCACCGCGAGGACGGGCGTGTGCAGAACCGCGCGATGGTCAATTGGACGCGGCTCGCCATGCTGCACCACGGTGCGCTTCTCCAAGTTGGTGACCGACTGGCTGAAGTCGAGGCGAGGGCCGAGCTAGCCGAGAAGAAACTGTTAGCACTAGGAGCTAAGTAATGGCAACAAAGGCAAACACTGTAGCCCACCTCACAGCGGTAGGTATGACAGGCAGTGACGCACAGGTGAATACCCTGCTCTCTGCTTTAGGGACGAGTGACCATGACGATGTTGCTGCCTTTATAGCCAGGGCAGACGCTTCCTTTGTTCGGACGACAGCGGCCAATGGGCTTGCCGACAAGGCAAGATTCATGGCTCTCACTAGTGCCGATGAGCTAAAACTCTGGCGATACCGTCAACTCTGGAGCAAGGTTAGACCCACGTCTACAGATTCGACTCTTGCCTCTGCGGGCTGGAAACAAACCTCTGCTGCCTTGGCGGCGCTAGAATAGCCATGGTTTACTGGATGACAACCCTGCTTAAGGCCACGCTAGCGGGCATTGTCTTTGCACTTGGCTATGTAGCCTATTGGTCTATCAAGGATAGACACCTACTTAAGCGCAAGAAGGTGGTCGCAGCAATAAAAACTGAACCAGAGGACTACGGAACGCCCGTAGCTCCTATCTAGAGGGATAAATGATAGGCAAACTACGTCCACAGATATTCTTGGCAATCATAGTTCTTGGTATCTTGGCTTGGGTGGGCATCTTGCATGGCCTACCAGAGGTAGCAACTGGAACCATAGGCGGAATCATCGCCTTGGGCATGAAGCTGATGGAGGCCGAGTAACGGTGGCTGGGGAAGAATGCATACGGCTTTACGTCCCTCGTAGCCGTACCTTCCCCAGCCACTGCTCTAGCTTGGAGCGTGTGAAATGACTATAGGACAACGCATCGTTAGGGCGATGAAGGACATGCTATTAGGGATAAAGGATGCCGTGATGGACATCCTCTTCCTCCCTGTTGTGCTACTACGGCTGGTAGGTAGAGGCATCCGCTTTGTCCTACGGACAATACGCCGAGGTATTATGTCCATCCTTCGTAGCCCCATCGGTGCTTACAGGAAATTGATAAAGGCTCGCGACTGGTTGCTCGTCAAGGTCGAGTACCTTCAGGCCGAGAGTGCCAAGTGGAAGACTACCTTCTCCATTCTGATGAGCCCCTACAGCCTCTTGCGGGCCATGGGACTAAACCCAACGATGGCCGCGAGTTTGTTGATCGGTAGCACGGTCGCAGGTGGCGGCGTGATTGTTAACGAAACTATCCTATCTGAGCGCAGCTTCGCTAACGGCGACAGTGGCGTGTACGCCGCGCCGCTAGATATTCCATCGGAATATGTAGAGGGAGATAACACGCTGCGAATCGACCTTGGCTCGACACCTGTCCGAGAGATTGTGATCGAGAACGTGTCAGTGGGGACGGTGTTTACCGGATCAGCGCTGCCATCTGGCGAGGCCAACGTGGTGCAGATTAGCGGCAATACCATCAGCGGTGGCACTAACACCCGCCTTGAGATTGGCCACCTGATCTTTGAAAAGAGTCGGTGCAAGAAGCTGACCCTGACAGACATCCAGGCGCATACGATACTAGTCAAAGGGAATGCCAGCGATGGTCAATCGATAGCCCCATCGCCAGGTACTTCCAGAATGAGGGCCATCGGTGGTGGTCACCACCAAGCCGAGGCAATGGTCACGTCCGGGGGTACTTATGACCGGATTTGGATTCAGGCCCCCACGAGTGCCGTGAACGGTAAAATCGGCACGCTTAGGCTAACGAACCTCTATACCAAGGGCGGCGATTGCATCCTTTCAAAGATGAACGTGGGCACCATCGAAATCCTGCTCAATGAAGTTGGTATGGGGAATGGGTTCGCCACAAAGGAATTCGTAATTGCCACGACAGTGACCGGCCAAAATATTACGATTGAAGATAACGTTGAAGTGACCATCGCTGAGCCAGCGACATCGTAGGAAAGGACGATTTAGGAGGGACATGATGAATTGGATACTGAAGTTTTTACCGGAAGAGAAGAAGCAGCTAATAGTGCTTGGGCAGAGGGTGATCTCTAGCCTTGATACATCAGAGGAAAGAAGCGCAGCTATTGCTAGTGGCATTGAGATGTTCAAGGACGGGAAGGTGACCGTTGGTGAATGGTCACACTTCGGGAAAGTCCTGGGTATCTTCAAGGGGCCACGGGCGTAGCTACTCCCCAAGAAGCTCAATAGTAATAGTGGTCTGATCACGTTCTGTGAACGTGCGTTTGGCGGTAACGGTTACCACCTGTGAGTCGTCATGCCACGCGATACCGTTCAATGCGTCTAGGACAGCCTTGATGACGTTGTCGATATCGGGCTTTCCTGTGGCCCACTCATAAGAGAGAGCCCTTTCTTTTTTCTTGCGAGACCACGACCGAGGAACAGTGCGCTCGATCTCGATGACCACGCTGGTGGGCATATCAGTAGGCTGTATACCTGCCTGGCTTGCAAGAATCTTGATGAGCCCTTCCCACTGGACAGTCATCAACGGGGTGAAGGTGTGGCTTCCCTCCCTATTGGACACGACACGTGCCCTCTGCTTCCCTACAGGCTTGCCAGGGACAACGATGGTACTAGGCACGCCTTAAGTTCCGCTTTGGGGAAGAGAATCGTTCAACGTTGCGTATATGAATGTCCTCAGTAGGGCGAACTACTGGCCCTGCATAGCCACAGTTGAGGCAGTCGTTATCGATCTCCTGCCCATTGCCAACGGCACCCCTCATATACCCTCCGCACCTAGGGCAACTCCGGCCTTGCTTGGAGTAGCTCCTCCAGCTATCAGCCAGGTTGTCTTCGAGTTCCTGCTGTTCCGTGGGTTCAAGAATCGGATTCATAATTTCAATTTTAGAGGCAAAGCGGCAAAGAGTATTCCCACAGATAATGCATTTACCGATGATTTGCCTTCTGTTTTGTGACAGGAAGTTCTCATACGGGTACTCCTCGTCAGTCCAAACCATCTCTCTATTGATCTTGCATGTCTTGCGCTGGCAAAAGCCCCAGGCTTCTTCCCTTGCTATAGCCATGTGAACCCTTTCTATTTTTACCGGTGACATGGGCACCCGCAGTCGGGCTTGCTACAGTCGGAATGGCCACCGTATACACACATCAGACTTATCCTTTTGTTTTTACCGGAGCGCTCCATTAGAAGAGACCTCTTACTTTGTAGTGCTGTTCTTTTCCGATTCGCTCAGCCTCATAGGTATCAGGGTTACTGCTGAGGATGCTTGATACCATTGACCTAGACTTCCCAATCGATGCGGCAATAGTCCCCGCACTGGCAGCGTCAACCTCACTGAGGTAATTGAAGATTTCGGTTGCTGTATCTACCGGAGTGGCGAGCATTAGCTCTGGGAACTCAGAACTTCTTGGACGCCAGATATCTGTGAGTCCCAAATCGTCGAACCCATAACCAAGCAAGAACATTGGCTGCTTCACTGCGGTGTCGTTGGCCTTTGTTATGTTGAGCCCGATACCTAGTGACTTCTCCTTGGCTTCACTAACTTGCTGAACAATGATGTCTGCCCCGGCGTCAAAGTGGATCGACCCATAGACGTGCGATGAATCCTGGCGAGGTGAATGCGCTAAGCCAAGCCACGTCTCGCAAATACCATTGAGCGTATCCACGATCCTAGTCGTTGGCCTGTTGTCATTGAGGTCACCGAACCCTGCGCGAGAGATGGAATCCAAGACAACAAGCTGGACATCGTGTTCCTTTATTGAGTCCTCTAGGGATTCGCGAATGTCGTCGAGAGTCCTTCCTCTGGCGTTCAGCGTAAGGAGGGGCGTCGTCTCATCTATACCAAGGGCTACGTTTATATTCAGAAGCCTTCGTTGAAGGCTCTCTGCTGATCTCTCAAGGTTCACGAAAAGGACTTTGGCCTGCTGCACATCGAACTGATTTATCAAGCCCGCATCGACAGCAATGCTAATGGTGAGGGCTACGTATGATTTGCCCCGGCCCGGAGGCCCGAACAGGATTGTCCCTCCACCACGTATAAGGAATGGTTTCAAGAGAAAGGCAGGTGCTGAGCGATCAGATAGCGGTACGAGATACGAAGCTTTCTGTGTCCCGATCCACTCCTTGTACCCATTCATGCAGAACAGATCGAAGTTGTGCTTGAGCACCCCCTTGTCTGTGGTTTCCCTTACCAGCGGAGGGAGCATGTTGTAGGCGCTGTTTACAAACCGGACACGATCCTCATCCCTATCGAGGTTGAGAACGGTGTAGTTCAGTATGCGCTTGTCTACCCCTATGGTTACCTTGCCATGTACACCTGTTGACTGCTTCCTGAAGTCCTCTGTTCTAAATTGAATCTTGTTGTTTGATACCAATTCAAATTCATGCTCGACTCCTTGACCGCCTGGTAAAAGGCGTATGTCCATTACATCTCCTGTTCTAGTTTGGTTATATCCAATCCGTATTGGCTTCCTGAAAAGTCATGTTCCTTCGGGTAACGGCCTATGCTCTCGGCTATTGTTTTTAACTCTGCGTCAGCCAAAGGGCTCTCGAAAGGGAGCGCCCTAAGCTGCGATAGGATTTGGTCTACGGAAAACCCGAACCTCCTGAAATACCCAGCCACGCTTGCGGCGGCTTGGTTCCTCTGGCCCAAAGGGATAACTATCCCACCGGCAACAGCCGGGTAGGAGGGTTGTTTGTGGTGGTCTATGCCCCGTACTACAAGCCATTGAGGAGCCAGGGCTAGCTCTTGTCCCTCTTCTGAAGTCCATTCGTAAACAGCCCCATTCGGATGGATCGATGGTGGGTAGACCACGTAGCCGCCTACCCCTCTGACATCGAGCCCGATGCCAACCTTTCCTGCCGAAGGAGGTATATCAACATTGTCGGGCATTCTCAAGTACACATGGAGACCATTCCCCGTCTGAACGATGGGTGTCTCCGGTAGCTCTCCGAATGCTCGCACCAATGCACGTAGAGAATCACGTCCCCCATGGTTATCGTCTACATCGAGGATGACAATGCGCTTTTCCCCACCCGTGGCCAAACCGATGTTCAGATTTCTATCTTTAAACCACGTAGTGAGCGTGTCCTTATCGGTAGTTGCATCAAGGAATCCCCTTGACCCTGGCAGTGGTATTTTCTGTCGATAGCCCAGCCGAAAAGTGGGCCACCCGGCTTCTGCTGCACGAAGGGCAGCTTCGAGTACGGCGTTGGCAGGCATGTTTCACCAGTTTTAGTGCTTAGTGGGTGGAGGGAGGGGAAAGGGGAACCCATTTATATCCCAGGGGCGCGCACCCCATGAGGAGCCCTCCACCCATGACAACTACGACCCTATTCAGACTCGCTCAACCACACCAGGGTCTCGTCGAGTTGATCCATTGTCATATCTCTAGAGCCCTCAATGCCAAAAGCTTCTAGGCAGTAAGCCTTCAGTTCTTCTACTGATTTGCTTGACTGCTTGAGCCTGCCATTGAGTAAGTCTCTCTGCTTCTCTGTTATCGGCTTCCCGGTCTTCCCCTGGAAAGGCGCACCCCCTGGTGCGTCCCTATCAGGGGCGTATGGATTTAACTCCTCCGCAGGAGTCCCTTCGTAGCCAGCCATCTTCACGACAAAGCTGAACTTGGATCGTCCAGCCTTAGAGACAGCCCAAGTCTGGGCTGCACTTTGTGCGGCACGGTTCCTGTCCCACCCCTTTTTACCCTGGGTCACGAACCCTTCCATGCCACACGAGGCGTAACCACCACCGACAACCACCCCTTCTTGATTGAGAAGGTTCACCTGAGCGCCGTATGCAACGATCTCATCCTTCTCATATATCGGCTCGACGAACTGAGTCACCGGACTAAGGTTGGCGAAAGCGATAACCATTTGCCATGCCTCTACTTCTGGGTATTGCTTACCCTGAATAATGGCATACATCTTTTGCTTTTCCATAACGTCCTTGAGCGCAGTTGCCCAGCGCCCACCGTTGGCTACAACGGTATCCGGATCATACCTGTCCACCGACGTATCATTCACTATGTTTGCGATGTCCGTTGTCAATCAATATCTCCTTCTATTGCTTGGATTACCTTCTCTTCCAACTCGAAGTGCTTTTTCACCGCCTCCTCAATTTGATCAGACGTAACGGTATGAGCATTGATGGTTTCCACCGAACTCTCACCGGTCTTCCCGCGTGTCGTGTCAGCCCGTTTCGTATGTATCCTTATCTGTCCCTCTTCGCTAGTCACTTTATGCTCTCCCGTTGCTTGTGCCATTTGATCCATCTCTGTAGGCGTCTAGGGCAGCATTCACTCCCCTTGTAGCCATATTGGCTATCTCTTCCAGGTAAAGGGCGTACTTATTCTCAGGCTGGAATGACCCTATCTGCTTGCCTGCCAGATAATTTCTCCACGCGTAGTGAACCCACACCGCCGACGCCCTGTTATTTATCCTCCACGTTTCCGTGCCTAGCTCTCTATTCTCCCAGCGCCTACGGATGTAGTTTGAGAGGGCTTTCCTTGGGTCTTTCACGTTGTAAATCCCCAACCCATCGATAACTCCCTCCCAAAACCTTTCGTTCTCCTCTTTGTTTTCCCTGCCGTACAGGTAAGACAAAGCGCCTACAGCCCCTGCGTGAATATGCAAAACCTTTTGGGCTTTGTTCGCACGAACAATGTGCTCGTCCAGTTCGTTCGCCTCAGGGTTTCCAAAGAGTAAGAATAAATCCAATGCTTCAGGTGGAGCAGGAACTTCATTCTTGTTTGTGCGGAATCGCTCGGTAGTCGTCGCCTCCTGCCACAGGAAGGTTACGACCTGCTTTGCGGTACCAGGGTTCTTTATTCCTGCATATTTGAAAGCGTCTTCTATGGTTCTACGGGGGCCGTGACCCAAATACGGGAAGAAGGCGCGGGGCACGCCACTTACGACCGGCCACTGTACCGTCTTACCCACTGCTACCTGTCCGGTCAGCCTGTGCTGGCCATCAAGTAACTGGCCATTCTCATCCAGAAGTAGAGGAATGCCATGATCCTTGAAGTTCCCGTCCATAAAAGCACGCGCTATCTTAGACACCGTGGTTGGTTGAATCCGCCTGTTCGGGGGCTGATTATCCAGTAGCCGCTGTGCCTCCATGGGAGTTATCTCGTACTTCCCGTGAAGCATCGCAAACTCTTTTCCCTCATGTTCAACCGCATCCGTATATGTATCCGATACCAATTTCATATGTCCCTCGTTTTCCTTTTCTAGGAATTGCCTGATTTAATCCGACCGTCTTTCTGCAAACCCGCCTTTACGTAACCGGCGATAACACCGCTGAGTGTCTTCTCGTCTATCGAAGATTGGATTCGGAGAGCTTTGATGTAAGCGTCCGGCAAGTCCGTCTTGAAAATAAAAGGACGCCAGACTCTCTCCTTGGACTGATACTCGCGGTTGTAGCTGTACTTGTCCTCAGCATTGGCATAAGGCATTGCTTCACCTCCTTTCTCTATTACCTAAGTGTACCATACCCCTCCTTATTAGTCACTGTGGGACTATCGCTCAAGCTCGATGGTGCTCTCTCCTATAATGGCTCGCTCCTTGCCTGTGGTGCTCTCCGTCGTTTTGGCTCGCTCCTTGGCTCTGGTGCTCTCTGAGCCCTTGGCTCGCCCTACAACCTTGGTGCTCTCGCCGTGGGTGGCTCGCTCTGGGTCAATGGTGCTCTCCATAGCCTTGGCTCGCTCTTTGTTCATGGTGCTCTCAATTCAGCTGGCTCGCTCGCCGTCCCTGGTACTCTCTGAGTTAGTGGCTCGCTCGTCCATCACTGGTGCTCTCTCCTATTGTGGCTCGCTCTGGTACCATGGTGCTCTCCCTACCCTTGGCTCGCTCTTTGCTCATGGTGCTCTCAATTCAGCTGGCTCGCTCGCCGTCCCTGGTAC
>Ga0114899_1002294_pt1 | contig 10364 bp, 9 predicted proteins | sample MalvireepMed_215_FD_83497 | JGI IMG/M metagenome (GOLD analysis project Ga0114899, IMG submission 83497) | Marine viral communities from the Global Malaspina Expedition - Malaspina viral metaG DeepMed_215 | ecosystem: Environmental > Aquatic > Marine > Oceanic | place: Mediterranean Sea... | reverse complement strand
GATAGAATGAAGTTCTACTATGGAGCCCTTCCTGCAGGTCACCCTGATATTAAGCTGATAGACCAGCGTCTAAGAGATAATCCACCCAAGTATATTGCATGTGATATAGAGACGGTCAGCCTTAAAGATCAGACTATCATAGGGATGGGCATTGCCACTGAAGATGGGCATGCGTTCTACTATGACAGGCAAGATTTACCTAACCATTTTATAGTACCTGGGCCAACTCGTAAGGTCTGGTATAACGCTCCCTTCGACCTATCAAGGGAAGGGCTGGGGCAGTGGGGTAGTGAGTTCGTTGACCTCGATAATATAGACGACGCTATCATATTAGTTAGGATGATGCCTGGGATTAACAACTCGCTTGAGGAAGCAAGCCGTCTCGGAAAGACTAATGCTCGTAGCATGAAGGATATTCTTGGGCAATATAAGTGTAAGACTACTCTGGAACTTAATGCTATTGACCCTGGGATTGTAGCCCTGAAGTGTTGCGAAGATGCGCTGGCTACGATGGAGATATTTCTTGGCCTAAGAGAGACAGTTAATGCTGAGTATTATGAAGCCGAGAGAAGATTCCAATCTATATTATTAAAGATGTCTCACAGGGGTATATTACTAGACCACGATAGAGTGGTGGCTATTGATAATGAACTTGAAGAAGGGCTGGCAGTCCTTCAGGCAGCCGTAGATACTATGGGGTTTAACCCGCTATCTTCAAAGCAAGTAATAGCTAAACTACATAGTGAGGGAGTATTCATTCCCTATAAGAGCGAGTTTAATAAAGATGTTAGTACCGATAAAGAAACCCTGGGAAAGATAGATCACATAGTAGCTAAGACTACACTCATGTATAGAAAGTATAACCGTCTACATAGCACCAACGTGCATAGATGGCTATCACAAACCAGGGTCTACTCCCATTTTCGTATGGATGCGGTGCATGGTCGCACTAATAGTGTCAATGAAAATGTGCAGAACATACCCACGGGACACAAGCCCGATGACATTAGGCCAAGGGCAGGCAGTGTTAGAAGCGTTCTAGTTCCTGACTATGTAGACCCCCGTACTAATACCAGAGTGGGTACTAAGTTTGACCTATCTCAAATAGAACTTAGGATACTCGCTAAGTTAAGTAACGATAAGGCAATGCAAGCTATCTTTGATAGCCCTGACGGTGACTTACATAGTGAAACCCACCAGGATACCGGACTGCCCAGCAGGACACTGGCAAAAAATGTGAACTTCGGCATGGTATACGGGGGAAGTCCCGAGATTTTAGGCCAATTCACAGGCATTGTTGACCTCGATATCATCCGCAATATCATTGCTCGATGGCGAGAGAAATTCCCCACGGCTTGGGGTTGGATCGAGGATCAGCGGAGAGAAGGATTACGCACCACCGAGGTTGAAACCATGTATGGGCGGAAACTAAACCTTCTGAGCAGTCGAGCCAATAACGATAGCGATAAGCATATTGAAAATTGTGCGGTCAACTGGCCTATTGCGGGGACTGCGGCGGAAATATTCAAGCGTATTGGTAACAGCCTAGATAGTTGGGGCATAAAGGATAGTGACCTAGTATCCCAAGTGCATGATGAGTTCTGGTTAGACGGGCCTCATCATATCCCCGAGGATATAGAACATATCATTCCAGGAATCTGGACACCGATAGAACAAACCCTAGTAGAAAGGTATGGCTAATGACACTGAGTAGCGCAGATATTAAACGGGCACTGGTCAATAAGACTATCTCGATTGATCCCTTAGACGAAAAAGATATTGGCCCAGCTAGTGTTGATGTGCATATGGGGAATGAACTTATCTTCTTCGGGAGATATGCAATGGGCGATCACTATCTAACACTAAGAGATGGGGTAGTAACTAATAGTTATGAATATCCCATTACACTACAAGATGGGGTGGGCAGAGTTATACTGCCTGGGCAGTTTTTCTTGGTGGCTATCCAAGAATCTATCACTATCGACAGTTCGATAGTAGCCCAGATACACGGTGTATCTACATTAGCTAGAATGGGATTACAAATACATGCCTCGGGATTCATAGACCCTGGGTGGTCAGGCAAGTTAACCCTCCAAGTATCTAACTTGAATACCCTACCTATAGAAATAATAGGTGGTATGCGGATAGCCCAGATTTCTTTCACTAAATTATTGTCGGCATCTGTTAAGGAATACGAAGGTAAGTATAACAATGCTCAGAAAACTCAGACCGCACGAACAAAAAAGTAATTCCTATTGCATGAGCGAGTTCCATCACAAGCCATGTAGGGCAGACTACCTAATCATAACCGATGAGCATCCCACTATGGAAAGCTATTGGGATAGATCGGTCTATCGACAAATTAACAACAGCTATCTATGCAAGAAACATTCGTTCGAGATGTACCCTCACCTAAGAACCAAGCATGGAATTAAAATTCAGGAGGTAGTGAAATTGACTAACAAACGACCCAAGAGGGCAAGGCGTAGAGTAGGTGGCACACGCTCCCAGAAGGAACAAGTCATTAGCATAGTGGCAGTAGATGGGGAAACATTGCATGTGTCCACCCCGTATAACGCTAAGTATGTCGAGGCAATTAAGAACTCGTTGCCCAAAAATGCCAGACGATGGAACCCTGCACTAAGGCTATGGGCAATCGACTCTCAATATAAGACACGAGTAGAATATCTTATCAAGACATACTATGGGGATAGGTTAGTTATTAAGGACGAGTCCACTCCACTTCAACAGGCTGTGTTTAGCGCGTCAAAGATAGCGCAGGATATGTTGCATAGTGCTCAAACCGAGTTCCAAAATAACGCAGACCCAAATGAATTATTAATCTAGACGACGATAAGATACTAATGCGAGGGTATGGACTGAACGGTTTTCACGAAAGCCCAGAAGTCAGCCATGAGTTTGCCGCGATCTTGGCGTGACATAGTTCCATCGGCACGCAGGCTACCCTGAATCTGTTCGATAAGTTGAACAGCCTCCGGCAACGTGTCAGAATATTTAAGGGCCATCCGAATTTCAGCTATCATAGACTTTCTCCTGTTACATCCATCCGCGCAATTCCCCGTTAGAGCTATTCATTAATATAACTCGATGTTCTCGTCCACAACGATATGCGCGTTCATATCGAGCCCTTCCACGATTACTCTTGGGAATAGCTTTCATTTCCTTGCCGTCATAGGGACATGATACCACTATTCCTACGCCTGCTTGTAACAGCGGGTCACGCTTTACATGCACTGTCATAGTGATATCCATTAGGGGTTTCGCAAATCCGATATATCGGAGTAAGGATGATACGCCATCCATCAAGGTATTACGTTGGCGCGTATGTTTTGGTAATGGATAGTCGTAATATTCCCAGCCACAAGTAACACATAGTGGTGGCTCAGTTATATAATTTTGTGAGAGGCGAGAGCCGCATCTAGGGCAACTCATCTAAGCATCAGATTGTAATACATCTTTAGCGAGCGCAATTATCCCAGCGATACATCCAACAGCTATTTCATTTAGGTTATGTGTAATACCTACATAGGCAATGATGCCTAGAATACTAAGCGCCAGAAATATTTGTGGTCGTACCTTGCCTAGAAAGTTTCCTAGATTCATAGTTCCCTACCTTATAAATACTGGCTCTTCAAGCACCCCGTCATTAACGGTGTTAACATTAACTGAACTATTAATAACAAAGTCTGCCGAGTTGATATCCCCGTCGTCACCTATCCTCACGTTCTCTAAAATCAATCGGCCTATCTCGAAATAGTCTGCATTGAATGCCCCAGAAAATGCTCTAACTCCATCCAATGTCATGGTGTCAATCAGCACATCTCCACCAGTTGTGGATTGGGTGAGGAGAATCCTGTCAACCGTCATATCCTTAGCGATATAAGATACTGCCCCACGTCCAGAGCCAATCACCACATCATTAGTCGTGCTAGCCATAGTCATTTCAAACGTGTGGCCTGCGGCTACTACATCAGTGGTAGCAGTTAGTGTATAGATATCTCCATTAGCCCAATCCATAGTAGGGAATTCACTATTCTTAATTACAAGTGTATCTATAGTTATCATATCCGACGTGCTTGTGCCAGCTATCTGGAAAGCGTCCGCGATGCCAACCTTCCCTAGCGATACGTTAGTGAAACTAACCTCATCCAATCGGATATTCGCCGGAAGATTTATCTGCAAGGTCTGGCTTCTATCTGAAGGGAACTCCGCGTCTACTACGGGACTACCTATCATAGACGGGGCTTCATATGATGCGCCTAACATGGGCCATGTTATCTCTTGATCGCCACTACTAGCCAAGATAAATAGTGAAGCTATGAAGCCTAATGCCACAGTCGATAGTGATCCAACGATCAATTTTCCCCCGCCGAGATATATGCCACCTGGAAGGGGGAGTCGAACTCGTGCCAAGCCGCCAAACCGGATACTAAGGGATGGTATTGAGAACGTAAAATTACGCCTACTCATCGGTCTTTATTCTCCCTTTTATCTCATCGCTCATCAACGCCACTATTGAGGATGCGGCCCCCGTCACTGGTAGCGCAAAGATAGAAAATGCCACGAGTATGATGTCAAGATGCGGCGCAATTTCCGCGGGCTTGCTGGTAGTTTTCCACACAATCAACACACCTAGCGTTACGAACGCTAGAAAGAGGGGGCCTACTAATACGATAGTTAGAAATTGTGTCCCAGTTAGTGTAGTTCGTGTTCGTGCCTCAAGTTCTAAGATGCGCCGATGCGCTTCATCTAGTTCGTGCCGGAGGTCAATCTCCTCAGCCATAGCTAATAGCTCAGAATACTAGGAGAACTGGCTTCTACTAGCAGTGCTTCTGTCCCTAAGAAGCTGGGTTCTATCATTCAAGTCAGTCTTAAACTCCCGCAATCGAGTCTCGCTATCTATTTTATATCTATCTGCTAGTTCTCCATGTCTTAGCGCAGCATTATGGTAACTTTGTGCGGCATCGGTATGACCTTGCGATTCAGTGCGATAACTCTGGCCCTGCTGTGCATACATACTGCCTACAGCTATTCGCGCCTGAGCCTCTTCCCCAAATCCACGGGCTGTTGTGATATAGGTATTTGCATGATTCATAATAGCAGTGGCATGGGCTATGCGACCATTAGCAACACTTACATAGCTATCAGCCTGGGCTATCCGAGTCTGCCCTATCTCTACATATGAACGGCTTGTGCCAATACGCTGGACAGCTTCAGCTACAAATGTTTGCGCCATTGCTATAATGCCCTGAGCCTGAATGTTTGCTGCGGCTACTGCTTCACCCCACCCCGAAGCTATCCCTCTTAGTTCGGCAGACATCTGCGCTCTGCCATTAGCTTCCTCTATAAAGGTCTGGGCTTGTGCTTGGCGTCCCTGGGCTAGCCTAAGCTGTGCATCTACCTCTTGGACACGGAGTGAGGTTTCTTCCAGCAATATATTTGCCGCACCTAGTCGGGAGTTAGCCTCGCTTACATATCCAGTAGCCGTGGTAGCCCTTGCCTGCACCTCTGCCGCTCGTGCCATTACTAACTGAGTTCTCTCACGAGCCTCTGCTATCCTAGCTTGGGCAGCTACTACCCTCCCCTGGGCTTCTCCCACAAATGTCTGAGCAATATTAGTCTGGGCATTTGCAAAAGCTACATAGTCGTTAACTGTACCCTGCGGAGAGCCGCCCGCAGTAACTGTATTTAGGAAATTATCCCCATCCGCAAGATATTTTACGGCATTTATAGTATCTGTTTCTAAGTTAGCCGCAGAAGCAGCTAGTGCGGTGGAAGCTGCGTCAGTAAAAGCCACGATATCATCAAGCACATCATCTATACTATCAGCACCCGCATCTATTTCATCAGACATTTCACCGCCAGCGGTATTCCCCAGCGCAAGTTGGGCGGCTGCTAAATCAAGCTCTCTGTTATGATCGTATAGAGGTTCACCATCCGAACCCCTAAGTTCAATAAGAGTAGTATTTATAGTATCAATAGCGGTATTCGCATCATCCAAAGCCCCTTCCATATCCGTCGCGCTGCTAGGACTAGAATGTTGCACAAAGTTACTGACTTTATCCAATGCCGCTTCCATATCAGCAAGGGGTTCATTGGAGTCTGCTATTGCATCTAGTTTAGAGCCTATATTGACAATGTTTCCCGCCATGCCATCGAATACATCTTGAGCATCCTCTTCACTACCACCAGTTAGAAGAAGCACGTCTACCTTATCCAGTGCGCTATTAGCGAGCGCACTTTCATCCGAAGCAGACGTAGCATTAGCAACTACCTTAGCTAACTCAGTTACAGCAGAATCTAACTGGGTCATAGTATCATCAAGAGGCTCGTTTGAATCGTCTATTGTATCTAGTACAACAACAGCGGAATCTAAATTAGCATTTACCGCAGTAAGAGCCGTTGTTATACCGCTAGCCTCATCATCAATCTTAGCTATAGCAGTCGCAGCGTTTGACAGGGCGGTTGTTGCGGCAGCTATAGAAGTTGTGCCACTGGCTGCGGCAGTTCTCGCCAGACTCTCTTGGGTAAGACTCTCTATTCTAAGCACATAGCCAGTCGTGCCTCGCACCATCAACTCATCTAATAGTCGAGGGAATGTCCCATTGGCTCCCGTTGTTGGAGCAGTATGCAGGGCTTCATACCATATCTTAATGTGGCCGAAGTCCGGCACTCGAGACTGACTCCCTGACCTACCGCTAGTCAGGAGAGTTAGATAGTCGCCAAACCACTCATATGCGAGCAAATCCTGGGGTACTTGGCCTTCAAGATGTTCTACCCTGACGATGCGAATAGGATTGGTCAGGTCACTGCTCGTATTAATAATAGTGGGGTCACGTTTGTAGCTTATGTTGGTAGCCGTTGAGTTAACGATGTCACCCGCAGATAGTGAGGTGATCTCGCCCGTCGAGTAGTCAACCCAGTAGTCGGTGTCACGGGCATAGGTTGTGCCACCTACCCATAGGCTTGAGCCATCATTGGCTACCCAGGTAGCTGTGATATAGAAGGTATTGCCGTCAACTTTGGTAACAGTGAATGTGCCATTATAGCTGGTAGTCCCCGATATAGTTACACTATCACCCGTAGATAGTGTATGACTAGCGTCAGTTACTAAGACAGTTCCGGCAACTGTTCCGGTATAATCGGCAAATACTGTAATAGCGCCCCGTTTGGTTACGGTTTCACTATGCCGTTTAATGGGGGAGTTTGTCAGGGCCACACGGGTATCATCGCTGGATGTCCAGCTTTCATTATCTACTTCTTGGTCAAGCCAAATCTCTCTGACCCGCTCCCGTGGGAACATTCGGGATATGTCAGCCACTGCGAGATCAACGGCCCTATCTATCTCGGCATTAATCCAGATATCTGCCCCTGTATCTGCTAGTTCGATTCCTACGTTTGTCCGTACTCCAGCTAAGTTCATAGTAATACCTATCTTTAAGCTGTTATTAAGCCCAGGGTAACAAGTGCCGCATGAATTCCGGCTGCTGAGACAGCAACGCCAGTTGGTCGTGATGCTGGAGCCGTCCCAAAGAATCCTACAGAAGAGCCATCATGATTAAGTGTCCCGTCAATTTCGAGGTTAGAAACAAATCGGGTATTGGGATTGATTAGCAAAACCCCATCCGATTTAATTTCTTCTACCCATACCTCTGCCCATTCCTTACTCGTAGCCCCCAGGTCACGTGTACTATCTGCATTAGGAAGAATATCTCCAGTAACTGTGGTCAACCCAAGTATGCTAATTCCACCATTACTTGCCAAAACTAGAGGTATCTCAGCCGCACTAGCATTAATGCCAGCAACAGTACGCGACGGGAATAAAAGAAACTGGTCTTCTTCCTGTGTAATAGTGGTACTATAATGATCGTTATCGCTAGTAAGTCTTATATAACCACTATTTGGGCCTACACCCACGCCAGGAACATGAGTAAAAGCTAGGATGCCAGTGATTGGTATAGTTGATGCATTACCCACTATATTAGTTACTTTAAGATTATCAGCATGTACATCAGCCCATCGTATTGAGGAAGTACCTAAGTCAAATGTGCTATCAGTGCGAGGGGTAATTGTTCCACTAGATATCGAGGTTATATATAAGTCCTTCCATAGTAGTGAAGCAGTGCCTAAATCCCATGTCCCAGTGCCGGAAGGGTAGATATGCATTCCCACATCAAGGATAGTAGCTGCGGTATCAGAACCTACATCCTCAAGATAGACCGAGGCATCCCCGCCATTATAGAATAGAACATCATTATAGCCACTGGATGCAAGTCTAAGTGTGTTGGTTTTAAGATCAGTTGCCCCATACCCCTGAGATGTGGCAGCAACGCCATACTTGGGGCTGGAATATCCACTTCTAGCTGACTGTAGATAGGCTTGTGGGACACTATGCGGGATTACTCCAATCTCTCCTAGACCAAACTGTGGAGTATGTGTTCGAGTAAAGGTTCTAAGCGGCGAACCTACAAGGCGGGGCTGGGATGATATTTCCTGTTGTAACTGTGTAGCAGCGCCCTCTCTAAAAGCCTCTTGCCAATCAATGCTAATCTCCGTGTGGGGCCAATTCGGGGGAATGTCTGATACCGGAACTCCACCCGCTCTAGGCTCGACCTGAGCAGCCGAAAACGGGAGGACTTTATTCTCTCCCATAGATATTCTAGCGTGATACTTAGCGGCAGCATAGTCATACTCTCTAATGATACGGCCCACTCTACCCGTAAGAGTTAGAGATAGTCTATCTGCATTAACCTGTATCCAATCCCAGGGCTCCTGGTTAATCTGCATGGGGACAGTTATTTCGCCCTGGTAATTCTCCTGAGAATACCTAGCGAGTCTATCTTCAGCGCGAGTTGTAGCATAGGCTAACCCAGCCGAAGAATCTACTATTGTCTCATCAAGAATTATTTCTACTATGTGATCTAAGTTAAGATTTGCGGCTTCCGCGGAACCCGTCCTCTGATTCGTGTTAGATTTTCCGTTATTCAGTATGTTAGTTACTATTACCTTAGACGGAATAGGCAGGGTTCTTTCGCGGACATCCGTAAAGAATGCGTGGTCCCCGTCAATATCATAGGTATAGACAACTGATGGAGAATCTACAAATCTGGTAAAACTCCAGAACTTCTCCCCTGGGACGAGCTTCATCTTAGTATAATCGAGGGCTTCTCTTAGAACAGTTCGGCGGGAAGTGTCCATCTGCGATACAATTTTTGGGACTATAGCAGCATCATTTTCCTTACTGTCTGAAGTGCCTAGTTCCAAACCCCAGAAACTGCTAAGGCCCATCCTATTAACTACGGCATCAGCAGAAACAGCGCTCCAAGATGTTTGAATAATTCTAACCCAGTATGCACTAACACCCCCAATTGTTTGGGCAGCCCATCCCTTATTTGAACCGCCATATGTAGGATGGTCAGTAATAGAATTATCAAAGTGGGGCTTAATGAAACTAATAGTTTTAACACCCGTAGGTTCAAAATTAGATGTGCCATCCACAACGCCAGAAAGATCAGCCCAGCCTGCTGACGGTATAGAATACTGGAGCTTAAACGCGCCAACCCAGTTAGCCGCAGTGTCTAGTTCGATAGTAATTCTGTCAAACGTGGGGTTTGCGGTTCCTACGCGAATCCTACCTATAGTGAAAATATCATCTTCGCCAAATGGAAATGTAACAGGAAAAAGATTACGAGATAGCGCAGTTGCGTGATTAGAACTATACGTGCTTGCGCTAGCATCATAGATAAATACACGATCTGGCGGGTCTACAATAGAATCCAGTACAACATTACGAGTTGTGCCAGTAGTATTTGTATAGATATCCCCTAGCGATTCTCCCATGATCTTCCTGAATTCAAGGAGTTGCCACGAGGATATGCACCAGAGTTCAGTGACGTTAACTCCAGCCTCGGTGTGTTCCCGTTGAACCATAACAAAGAATGGCTCGCCCTGAGAATACTTAGTGCCGGATATGGCTACCGTAGCCTCGGAGTCATTTACATAACTACTAAATCCCCATCTAACATCGACTCTATATCCGCGTAAATCCTTAGCGGACACAGCATTGTCGCTATTATTGAGGATAATCTGGCAGGCAATAGGAAGAGGAATCCCACTAGCGGAGGATATCTCAAACAGTGAGCCCCCGTAGAATTCTTCACTAGCCCGCACTCTTATAATACGGTTAGTGCCGTCATCGGTAGCATACGTGACGGTATCTTCGTTCGACTTCTTAGTTAGAACTACCTCAACATGCGGAGAATTGGCCTGGGCTTGTTGGGCCGAGGTTAGTTCTGAGCTAATAGTTCGCACAGTTAGCTCCTATTATACATACTATGTTACGG
>Ga0114899_1002292_pt1 | contig 10367 bp, 8 predicted proteins | sample MalvireepMed_215_FD_83497 | JGI IMG/M metagenome (GOLD analysis project Ga0114899, IMG submission 83497) | Marine viral communities from the Global Malaspina Expedition - Malaspina viral metaG DeepMed_215 | ecosystem: Environmental > Aquatic > Marine > Oceanic | place: Mediterranean Sea... | reverse complement strand
GGGTTGAGCTTACAAAAGGAGAGCTCTCTAGTTCGAATAGCTAGTTTGACCATTTTTCGATATTAAAACCTTAATTTTTGCTGATGATTAACTGATGTTTAACTAAAGTTCCAACAAAATAGCAACCTTTCACATATTGCCAGGAATTTAAAACAGGTTTTTCAGTAATATTTCTTCCACTCGGACTTTTTGGTAGCTTTGGTTGAAATTTATATTCACTTTTTCAGTAGCTACCAAATTATGAGCTCATCATAAGAGGGCTAACCTTTAATTCGACAGCACTGGCGTAGTGATTTTGCGCCAAAATTTGAAGTCGATGTGTTATTTTTATTAGAGGGAGTGAGAATTGAAATGACAGCCCGTTGTACAGACCATTCTGCCTTCCTGTTAATGAGAGTCGTAAGACAATTTTTATTTGTCAGGAATGGTCTACATGTATACCATGACAGGCTGCTTCAAAGGACAAAGCGCTCCTGACAACCTTGAATATTTAGAGCGTGAATTAAACTTTTTTTTCTATCAACAGATTAACTTGATATATCATTTTATTTACACAACCACTATATTTCTGCATTATAGAGAGTGACTTTTCAGCCACCACCGACAGTTCCCTATTATCCATTAACAATTTTTCTATCGATATTGAAAGTTCTTCGGCTGATAAAATAACTTGCATTACTTTTTCATTAATTAAGATCTGACAAACATCACTAAAGTTATAGTATGAAGGTCCCATTAAAACGGGCGCACCACAAGCAATTGGCTCCAACGGATTATGCCCGCCTCGCTCGATCAAACTACCGCCCACAAATGAAATATCTGACAAGCCACAGAATAAAGTCATCTCTCCCATTGTGTCACCAACGACTACTTGAACATTTTCGTCAGGCGCTTGATTATCACTGCGACTAACGAAAGTTAGATTATGTTTTTTGCTATCTGATTTTAATTGTTCAAATTTCTCTGGGTGTCTGGGTACTGCTATCAATAATAGTTCAGGGACTTTTTCTAACAATAATTGGTGCGTTTCAAGCACTAGTTCGAATTCCTCAGGATGAATACTGGCAGCAATCCAAACAGGTCGAGCTTTTGGCTCGTTATCGGTTGAATTCGTTTTTTCTAACCACTGCTTTCTCAAATCCGCTTGCTGTTGTTTCAACTGTTTAGAAATTTCAATATCAAATTTGATACTGCCGACCAATTCAATTTTTTCTGGATGAACACCAAGTTCTAAAAAGTTATCTTGATCAGATTGATACTGAGCGGTAACTTTTGAAATATCTGAGAAAAGTTCATTCGAAATTTTAGGGAACTTTAAATATTTGTTAAGTGACTTTTTAGACAGCCTTGCGTTAGCCAACATAATAGGAATATTGTTGTGAGCCGAGTGAGCCACAAAATTAGGCCAAAGCTCTGTTTCCATTAAAATAACAATTTTCGGTTTGAGTCTATTGAGAAAACGCTTACAACAACCCGGCCAATCAATCGGCAAATAACAATGAGTCACTTTATCTGCAAAAGTGTTTAAGACGGCTTTTTTACCCGTTGGTGTGGTGGTGGTGATGGTGATAGATAAATTAGGGTAAGCAGAAATTAAATGGTTGATTAAAGGCTTGGCCGCCATGGTTTCACCAACTGAAGCACAATGAATTAATATGCCAGCTGTTTGAATATTTTTAGGTGAAAAACCTAACCTTTGTAGCAAGCCGTCGCGATATTCTGGTGCTTTGATTGCTCTTAATAATAAGTAGCCCCAAATGACTGGCGATAATAAATATAATAAAAAGCTGTATCCCGTTCGATTCACAGTCAGAGTTAATCGCTGGTTGTTGTTGTTTTTTCTTCTTTAGCAGGCTTTTTGTTCTTAAAATCTGTCTCATACCAACCAGTGCCTGTTAAGCGGAATCCAGCGGCAGAAACTAATTTAGTGAGCTCTGGTTGCTGACACTCAGGGCAGTCTTTTAATGGAGCATCGCTCATGCGTTGTAGTTTTTCCATTCGGTGGTCACAAGCGGTGCATTTGTATTCATAAATCGGCATATCTTATACTTCTCTCTTAAATCTTTCTGGATGTCGTACAATAACTAATCAATTATTGGCGCTAATATAAAGAATTTTAAGGAATAACGCTATCTTTTATCACGCTCTGAGCAGAGTCTTAAGTTTTATTTCGATAAAATATGATTTGGCAATATGAGACAAAGCCTTTCACTGCTAAAATAGCGGCAATTGACTAAAATATTAATATAAAGAGCCATTTCGATGAGAACAACTCAATACTTATTAGCTACCCAACGCGAAGAACCAAGTGATGCAGAGCTTATCAGCCATAAATTGATGTTACGCGCGGGTTTAATCCGCAAACAAGCTTCTGGACTCTACACATGGTTACCAACGGGCTTAAAAATATTAAGAAAAGTTGAACAAATTGTTCGCGAAGAAATGGACGCTGTTGGCGCATTAGAAATTTTAATGCCGATGGTACAATCGGCTGACTTATGGGAAGAATCTGGTCGTTGGGGGGATTTTGGCCCAGAGCTGATGCGAATAAAAGACCGTCACAACCGTGAGTTTTGCCTTGGTCCTACTCACGAAGAAGTCATCACCGCAATTGTTCGCGATGAACTCCGCTCATATAAACAATGTCCTGCGGTTTATTATCAAGTTCAAGGAAAATTCCGCGATGAAGTGAGACCTCGTTTTGGCGTAATGCGCGCGCGTGAATTTTTGATGAAAGATGCTTATTCTTTCCATACAACCAAAGAATCACTCGAAGCTGTATATCAAGTAATGTTTAAAGCTTATTGTAATATCTTTGACCGCTTAAACTTGGAATACCGTGCGGTTATTGCCGATACTGGGTCAATTGGTGGCGACGCATCCCATGAGTTTCATGTTCTTGCCGAGTCAGGTGAAGACGCGATTGCCTTTTGCAGCGGCAGTGATTACGCGGCCAACGTTGAGAAAGCTGAAGCAAAAGCGCCACAAGGTAAAGCGCCTGAAGCGACTCAAGCATTAGAAAAAATAGCGACGCCAGACTGCAAGACTATTGAAGAGGTAAGCCAGTTTTTATCAATTGAAGTTGAAACAACGCTCAAAACATTGTTTGTTGAAGGCGCAGATGAAGATAAGCCTGTAATTGCCATTTGCTTGCGTGGCGATCACGAGCTCAATGAGCTCAAAGTAGAAAAACACTCATTAATTGCTTCACCACTGGTTATGGCATCAGAACAAGCTATAAAAGATGCCGCTGGCTGCTTGCCTGGTTCAATCGGCCCGGTTGAATTATCTATCCCAATCATCATTGATCGAGATGCAGCAGTGTTAAGTGACTTTGTCTGTGGTGCTAATGAAGATGGGTTCCATTTTAAAGGCGTTAACTGGTCTCGTGACGTGCAAACCGGAGAAGTGTTTGATTGTCGTAACGTTGTCGAAGGCGATATCAGCCCTGAAGGTAAAGGGACTTTGACTATCAAGCGTGGTATTGAAGTCGGACATATATTCCAATTAGGTACTAAATATTCAGAAGCGATGAAAGCCAATGTGTTGGATGAAAATGGCAAAGCACAAACTTTGACCATGGGCTGTTACGGCATCGGAGTTTCTCGCATCGTTGCGGCAGCCATCGAGCAGAACTTTGACGATTACGGCATTGTATGGCCTGAAACTATCTCGCCTTTTCAAGTAGCGATAGTGCCAATGAACATGAAGAAGTCGCCACGGGTAGCTGAACTGGCTGAAACGCTATATCAACAATTAAATGACGCAGGCATAGAAGTGATCCTTGACGATCGTAAAGAACGTCCAGGTGTCATGTTTGCCGATATGGAATTAATCGGCGTGCCGCATCGTATTGTGATCAGTGACCGAGGTATAGAGGCTGGCGCTCTAGAATATAAACATCGCGCCAGCAAAGACAAAATTGACGTTGCTGTAGATAAAGCTTTTGCTTATTTACAAGACGCGATTAGTCAGCAATAACAAGAAGCTTAGATTTTTCGATGAAGTTAATATTATCCCTGCTCTTAGTATTCATGCTTCCTCTGGTAAGTGCGCAGCACGCTTCTTACCAGGAAAAGCCAAATGCTGAATTCCGAAAAAAATTAGAACAAGCCATTGCTAACGCAGGTGATTCTTTTATCGATAAATTTGACGCTGAAGTTTGGTTGCTTGAGCAATCAACCCGACTGGCCAAAGTTGCCCCACATATTCCAGAAGACGAACGATTTATAATATTACGACTAGTACACCAACACGCCAGTCAATATTCACTCGACCCGTTATTAGTATTGGCACTGATCAATATTGAGAGTGACTTTGATCATTATGCGGTTTCTAACGCTGGTGCGCGCGGCTTAATGCAAGTGATGCCTTTTTGGAAAATGGAGCTAGGCCAACCCGAAGATAATTTATTCGATATTAAAACGAATCTTAAATACGGCTGCGCGATCCTTAGTATTTACTTAGCCAAAGAAAATAAAGACGTCACTAAAGCTTTAGCCCGCTATAATGGAAGTAGAGGGCAAACTTGGTATCCAATGCGAGTTTATCGTTCGATGCGTAAGACTTGGCGCCCTTAACTTTCAATATCTACAAATAGCACTACCAGCACAAACAATAGCCAATAACTAACAATTAAAAAGGTCTGTATGAGTAAGGTTTGTTACAACGATCCAAACAAACCAAAAACGGGTTTAGTGTTAACCGGAGGTGGTGCACGTGCAGCCTTTCAAGTCGGTGCTATTCGCGCAATTTCAGATATAATTTATCGTCAGGATTGTAGTAACCCCTTCCCTATTATTACCGGTACATCGGCAGGCTCAATCAATGCAACAGTGCTAGCATCATTTGCTAAAACGCCACGGGTCGGAATTCGTAGCTTACAGAAAGTTTGGGCTAATTTTTCCGTTGAACAAGTTTTTAGAAGTGATTTTTCAGGGGTTATGCGAAATACAGGCCGCTGGGTTCGCTCTATTTTCTCCAATAATTATCATCGTAAACATCGCTTAGGTTTACTCAACAATGTTCCTCTAACCCAATTGTTAGACCGCGTGATCCACTTTCAGAATATTCAAGAGGCTATTAATAGCGGTCAATTGCACGCTTTGTCGATCACTGCTTCAGGCTATTCAACTGGTGAATCAATTTCCTTTTTTCAGGGGCATTCCTCATTAGACAATTGGCGTAGGCATAGACGCTGTGGCCTGCGTACTGAAATCACACGAGATCATTTACTCGCTTCTTCAGCTATCCCTCTGGTATTTCCAGCGGTTAAAATTAATCGTGAATTCTTTGGCGATGGTTCGGTTCGATTTTTGGCACCTCTTAGCCCTGCCATTCACCTAGGCGCAGATAAAATTATGGTAATCGGCGTTGATCCTATTCGAGAAGAAGCCGGAATTAGACCAGATGTAACCCATTATCCATCGACTGCAGATATAGCGGGTCATGTATTAGACAGTGTATTTGTCGATAGTTTGGATAGTGATATCGAGCGAACTAAAAGGGTCAATAAAACTATTAAGTTGATCCCAAAAGCAATCAGAGAATTACAGAGTAACCTTCGGCCAATCGAAACTTTTACCATTTCTCCAAGCCAAGATTTGAGTATGTTAGCCAGTAAGCACTTTGATGAACTTCCTAAGTTAATTCAGTTCTTTTTTAAACGCTTGGGCATAGGCGTGGATGAAGGGTCGACAGTATTAAGCTACTTATTATTTGAATCTGCATATACTCAAGAGTTGATCTCTTTGGGTTACTCTGATGCAATGAAACAGAAAAGTGAAATAGAAAGCTTTTTTGCCAGTTGATATTAAATTTTCTTTTAAAAATCTAATAGTATGTAATAAAGCCGTAATAATAATTATTCAGTATCCAGTTACACTTTTCGAAAATTTCTGAGCCAAAATGAAACGAGTTTTAATTGCCACTGTATTGTCCTTTATAATTACAAGTCTAACGATCATTCTGATCAACTATTTACCAGAACAAGTCGAGCAAACTGCCAATAAGAATATCGAAACACTTATTCTAGAAGGCTCCAATACGGTAGGTGAAAGTCTCGCACCATTGCTTGCAGAAAAATTCCTGCGCTCGATTGGAGCCGTTTTAATAAAGCGCAACCAGCTAGAAAATCCGGTTGAAAAATCTATTGAAGGCATAATTCCAAACACAGATAAAGTGATTCGAATTAACATCAAAGCACATGGTTCAAGTACTGGGTTTAAAGCGATTTCAGCAGACTCTTCTCAAATTGCGATGAGCTCAAGAGAGATCAAACCAAAAGAATTCAGTACCTTGGTAAATAAATACGGCCTCGTCAATGAGATTCCAATCGCACTCGATGCGCTTGCGATAATTACCTACCCGGAAAACCCACTCGAGCAATTAACAATAAAGCAAACAGCTCAAATTTTTTCTGGCGAAGTTAACAACTGGCTGCAGGTTGGCGGGGAAGATAAACCAATAAAACTATTTAGTCGCGATAATAATTCCGGAACTTGGGATACTTTTAAAAACCTAGTTCTTAAAAAATTCGATAAAGAGCTTTCAACTTCGTCAATGCGCCTTGAATCAAGCCAGAAACTAGCCAACTACGTTGTCAACACATCAGGCTCTGCTGGCTTTGTCGGTGTTGCACATAGTAGTGGCACAAAATTATTGAGAATAGCTGAGCAAGCGAATATAACCGGAGAAAAACCGACAGCTTTTACCATTGGCACTCAAAATTATCCACTATCGCGAAATTTGTATTTTTATACTAGCGGTACCAAGCTTTCAAATCTGGCACACTCTTTTATCAATTTTACTAGTCGAGACACAGGTCAGAAGCTCGCATCAAAAAGCGGCCTAGTATCATACTACCCAACTCGCAACAGACCCGACTTCATCACCTTACAAACACCTGAAAAATACAGAAAGCTAGTTGCAACAGGCAACCGAATCACGGTCGACTTTTCCTACGACCCTCAAAAGGCAGACAGAGCGAAAGAACAGAGAGATATTGTCCGTTTAGAAAACTATATGAAGCAGAATAAGGGTAAGAAAATCATATTGGTCGATTTTTCGTATTCGCCAAGACTGAGTGCTCTTAAGTTACTCTTACAACGAAGTAACATACAAGTACTGGATACTATGAATATTGAATATGATCAGCGTCGAGGAAAAAATATCGAAGTCTGGGTGTTATAGTGTGTTGCTGTCTGACTCTATAGATAATGAAAAGCTCGGGCACCCAACTTGTGATTGAAATGCTTTTACGACAAAAACTCCTGGAACTGCAACCAACTCATTATTAAAATAAATAACTGGTAGCCACTCTCTTTTCCAAGGTGGTACAGCTAACTCCTGGTAGATTTTCTTTATCTCGGCCGAATGGCCGCGATAATCAGGCAAACATTTTTCTCCACCCCGGCGTTTATCGACCCAAACTGACTCATTTGATTTAGGTAAACGCAAGCCCTTCGGCTGGTCAAATAAAGCCATTAACTTTAAGCCATTTGGCAATATCAAATCTTGAGCTAAATCCGGCCAGTAAACTTTATCTGCTAAAGGTTGAGGTTGCAGACTGTTTGATAACAAAAGCTCTCCAGCAAAACTGCGCACCACAAGCCCTGCAAAAGAAACTTCGATTGATTGTCTTTTAGCGGCATTTAACTGTTTGAGTACTTGTTCAACTTCAGCACTTGAAGGCGATAATTCAGCGTTATTTCGGCCCCAGAAATGAAGTAAGTTCTTTTGTCTTAAGATTGATAAGCTCGTTAGCTTATCAATCTTGATAGCATTTTGTTCGGTAGAAACAGACTCATTGTCTTTAGCAGCGACTTCTTCTAGCAATAATGTTTGTTCAGTTGCGATAAGAGAAAACCGAGACAATGTTTTGGCGTAAGCGGGCCAATGATATTTAAGTTTAGGCATGATTTGATGGCGTAAAAAATTTCTAGCAAATTTTTCTTCTCTATTGCTAGGATCTTCGAGCCAGTCAAAACCTTTTTGTTTGGCGTAACCTTGTATGTCAATTCGAGAAGTGTTTAAAAGTGGCCGAAATAGCTGGCCTTCACCTAGCTGACGCTTCACAGGCATGGCTCCTGCGCCGCTGATACCGCAGCCTCGTAACAATCTAAATAACAATGTTTCGGCTTGATCGTCTTGATGATGAGCCATTAATAATGTCTCTTCAGGCCTTAAGGTCGATTCAAAGAAATTGTAACGCCCTTCTCTGGCTTTCGACTCAATATTACTAGTACCTGTGTCGCTTTGAGACTGATTTAACTTTAGTTCTGCGCTGATTAACTCGACTTTATAATTATTACAATCAAGCTGACATTGTTCTGCCCATTGCTCGGCCTCGACTTGTAGACCATGATTAATATGAATAGCTTTTAACGAACCAATAAGACCCAAAGTATGAAGCCTGACAAGCGCATGTAAAAGAGATTTGGAATCAAGGCCGCCACTTAATGCAACAACTAGATTCTGAGTGATATCGGCTTTTTTAAGGCTATCGAATAGTTGGAGTTCGAAGGAAGTTAGACTATTCAATTCAGACATATCCAACTCCTTCAATTTTGTTTTCAACTGTTGCTTTCTAACTAGTTGATTTCCACTCTTCCTGAACACCAAATGACATAAGACGTTCATATCGTTGATCTAGCATTTCATCTTGACTCAGCGCCTGAAGAGAAGAAAGATCGGACAATATTTGAGATTTTAAGTTTTGCGCCATTTTAGGATGATCACGGTGCGCGCCACCTTCAGGCTCAGGAATTATGCTATTGATTAAATTAAGATCTTTGAGCCTTTCTGATGTGATCCCCATTGCATGGGCAGCATCACTGGCTTTGTCAGCACTCTTCCATAAGATTGAAGCACAACCTTCCGGTGAAATAACTGAATAAGTCCCATATTGAAGCATATTAACTCTATCACCTACTCCAATAGCCAATGCACCACCAGAACCGCCTTCACCAATCACAGTACAGATAGTCGGAACCTTGAGTCCCGCCATAACTTTTAAGTTTTTAGCAATTGCTTCTGATTGACCGCGTTCTTCAGCACCAACACCAGGATATGCGCCAGGAGTATCAATAAAAGTAATGATTGGCCAGTTAAACCTTTCAGCCATTTCCATTAAGCGCAACGCTTTACGATAGCCTTCAGGACGAGGCATACCGAAGTTTCTGGCGACTTTCTCTTTAGTATCCCGACCTTTTTGATGACCTATAACCATGACTGGTTGGCCATCTAATCTAGCAGGTCCACCTATAATGGCGTGATCGTTAGCAAAAGCTCTATCACCCGCTAAATCATCATAATCGGTAAAAATAAGGTTAATATAATCGAGAGTATAAGGGCGCAAAGGATGACGGGCTATCTGTGCTATCTGCCAAGCATCTAGGTTTGAAAAAACCTGAGTGGTGAGCTCTTTACTCTTCTTTTTCAGACGCTCAATTTCTTCGCTGATATTAATTTCACTATCATTACCGACTAAGCGCAACTCTTCTATTTGCGCCTCCATTTCGGCAATTGGTCTTTCAAACTCCAAGAAATGCATCATTACAAACTTCTCTTATAAAAATCAATCAGTTAACAAATTGAATAAAGTTAAAAACTGGAACCGAGCAATTGATTCAGCGGTTAAAACAACGCATTTTAACCGCTTTTGATAAGGAGTTAAATCTTAACTTGAACTCATAAGACCATTTATTAACTATCTCAGCTAAAATCCGTCAATTAAAGCCATTTTTTGTTTCAAAAATAGGCTTGTCTGAACTATAGTTCTTTTAAGTCATCATTTCTTTATAACCCGACTTATTTTATAACCCAACTAAAAAAGTACTTCATGTCACGACAATTAAGAGCCCTACTCAAGCAAAACAGAATTCTGGAAGAAAAAATATTTCATCCGGTCAAAAGTGATAAACCATGCGACCAACCAATCACTTCAAGTGAGCTATCGGAAGCGCTTTCACAACTATCCAAAACGATTGTTGAAAGTCAGACAGAACAGCTTTCAGTACTAAAAATGCTCAATGACATCGATAATATCAAGCAACGCCCATTGCCACCATTTGAGAAAAACGCTTTTCAAGTTGTTGAAATTTTATTCAATTACATTCGCGAGTTTTCAAGTTTTTCTCCTGAGTACTACCATGTACTCAATAGTCTGCAGCTCGCTTTTACTCGTTTATCATTGAATGATTTAAGCTTTTTGGACAACTCAAAACATATAGCTGTTAAATTTCTAGAAAAACTAATTAAATTAGGTCATCACTTTGATAAAGACGCGGGGAAATTAGCGCAGTGTTTTATTCAGTCGATAGTGTTATTGACCGACAGGTTGTCCAACAGGTATGTGGTTACCAATC
>Ga0114899_1002289_pt1 | contig 10375 bp, 8 predicted proteins | sample MalvireepMed_215_FD_83497 | JGI IMG/M metagenome (GOLD analysis project Ga0114899, IMG submission 83497) | Marine viral communities from the Global Malaspina Expedition - Malaspina viral metaG DeepMed_215 | ecosystem: Environmental > Aquatic > Marine > Oceanic | place: Mediterranean Sea... | reverse complement strand
AGTTCAGCCGTCTCGCGCACGGCGCGGTCGATCTCATCCTTCGACTTGCCCACCAGCTTCATCGGCGATGCGATGTTGTCGTAAACGGTCATCGAGGGGTAGTTGATGAACTGCTGGTAGACCATCGCCACCTTGCGGTCTTGGACGCGCATCCCGGTGACATCCTCACCGTTCCAGATCACCTGCCCCGTATTGGGCACATCAAGCCCGGCCATCAGCCGCATCAGCGAGGTCTTGCCCGCAGACGTAGGCCCCAAAAGCACGTTCATCGTGCCCTTTTCCAAGGTCAGGTCGGTCGGGTGGATATGCGTTTGACCGCCCACCGTTTTCGACACGTTTTTTAGGATCAAACTCACGTTCGTCCTCCCCTCATTCCGCCGCAGAGGCGGCTAGTTTCGCCGCGCGCATCTGCATCCATTCATCAAGACGCGCGATCTGCGCCTCATCCATTCGCAGGCCCAACTTGCTGCGGCGCCAAACGACGTCCTCTGCGCTGAGGGCATATTCCTTGTTCATTAGCCACGCGACCTCACCCGCCGTGAGGGTGGCGCCGAAGTGCTCGCCCATATCCGCGAGCGTTTTCGCCGCGCCCATCATCGCCCATGCATCGGTACCATAGGCGCGGATCAGCCGTGCTGCCCAGCTTTCATCAAGAAAGTCATAATCCGCTTTCAGCCGCGCGATCAACTGCGCCACGCCGTTCACCGGGAAATCCCCACCGGGCAGCGCCATGCCAGCGGTCCAATGATCCGACAGCCCGCCGAAATGCGGGGCGATCAGTTCCAGCGCGTCCTCGGCCAGTTTGCGGTATGTGGTGATCTTCCCGCCAAAGACATTGAGGATCGGCGCGCCGCCGGTTTCATCCACTTTAAGCGTATAGTCCCGCGTGGCCGCCGTGGCGCTGCTGGCCCCATCGTCATAAAGCGGGCGCACGCCGGAATAGGTCCAGACGATATCTTTGCGGGTGATGTCCTGCTTGAGATAGCCGTTCACGAAGTTGATCAGGTAATCCTGTTCTTCGGGGGTGCATTCTGGGGTAACGGATGGATCAGGGTGATCCGCATCCGTGGTGCCGATCAGGGTGAAATCCTGCTCGTAGGGGATCGTGAAGATGATCCGCCCATCGGTGCCTTGGAAGAAATAGCATTTGTCGTGATCGTAGAGCCGCGTGGTCACGATATGGCTGCCGCGCACCAGCCGCACCCCTTCGGAGGAGTTCAGCCGCGCGGTGTTGTGGATGATCTCGCCCACCCACGGGCCGCCCGCGTTGACCAGCATCTTCGCGTGGATCACCTCGCGCTGGCCATCCGCGCCATGCTCTACGGTGACCGCCCAACCTTCGGCATTGCGGTCGGCCGAGATCACCTTGGTCCGGGTCATGATGCGTGCGCCGCGCAATTCCGCATCGCGGGCGTTCAGCACCACAAGGCGCGAATCCTCGATCCAGCAGTCGGAATACTCAAAGGCTTTTTCGAAGCGATCCTCCAGCGGTGCCCCTTCGGGCGTGCCGCGCAACGACAGGCTGCGGGTGGCGGGCAGGATCTCGCGACCACCGAGGTTGTCATAGAGAAACAGGCCCAATCGGATCAGCCACGCCGGGCGGCGGCCCCGCATCCAAGGCATGAACAGCCGGAGCAATTTGGAAGTCGGCGTGTCCCCCTCGAACCGCATGTCGCGGTGATAGGGCAGCACGAAACGCATCGGCCAAGAGATATGCGGCATCGCTTTCAGCAGCACTTCGCGTTCGGTCAGCGCGTGGCGCACGAGGCCGATCTCGAAATACTCAAGGTAGCGCAGCCCGCCGTGGAACAGTTTGGTCGAGGCCGAAGAGGTCGCGGAAGCCAGATCATTCATCTCGGCCAAGGTCACGCTCAGCCCCCGCCCTGCGGCGTCGCGCGCGATCCCGGCGCCGTTGATGCCCCCACCGATGACGAAAAGATCGACCGGGGCAGCGGGCACATGGCTATCGGGCTGTTGGTTCAAAATCCGGCCCTCCCCCAGCTCAGACTGTCCAATTAGGGGCAGTGTTACGAAACGACTCTCATCTGCACAAGTTTTATTTTCGTTTATGTTCGTTTCGCCAGTATATCGAACATGCTAATCACAACTTGCTGCGCGATTGCTTGCGTTAGCCAAAACACTGGAGATAATGCGCCAACAGCAGGCAGGAGCGACACCCATTTCACAGACATTCCGCCATCCCGACATCCTTGAAATCGCCCGGCGCGAAGGCAAAGTCACCGTCGACGGGCTGGCCGAGCATTTTGGTGTGACCCATCAGACCATCCGCCGTGACCTTACGGAACTGGCCGATAGCGGTAAGCTTGAGCGGGTGCATGGCGGCGCGGTACTGCCTTCGGGGGCGAGCAACATCGGCTATGCAGAGCGGCGCAATCTGCACGAAGAGGCCAAGAATCGCATCGCCCGCGCCTGTGCCGAACATATTCCCGACGGCTGCTCGGTCTTTCTGAATATCGGCACCAGTACCGAGGCGGTGGCCCGCGCTCTGCTACATCACCGCGATCTGATGGTGGTGACGAACAACATGAATGTCGCCAATATTCTGGTCGACAATCCCGAATGCCGCATTGTGCTCACGGGCGGGGCGCTGCGCCGCATGGATGGTGGGCTGGTCGGCAATCTGACGATCGAAACGATCCGCCAGTTCAAGTTCGACATCGCGGTGATCGGCTGTTCTGCGATGGACGCGGATGGTGATCTGCTCGACTTCGATATCGAAGAAGTGGGGGTCAGCCAATGTATCATCGCGCAGTCGCGCAAGACCTTTTTGGTGACGGATCATTCCAAATTCAAACGCTCCGCCCCGGCGCGCATCGCTTCGGCGCGGGAGGTGGATATGTTCTTTACCGATCTGCCCCTGCCCGTCGGGCTTGCAGAGAAATGCAAGGGTTGGGAGACCGAAGTGGTCTTTGCCCCGGATGCCTGACGCGCGCCGCTAGGCGTCCGTCCATTCCCGCGCGGCGGGTTTGGTCACCAGCGTCGGCAGGCAGGCTTGCAATGCTTCGACAAAGTTCTGACTCCAGCGGTTCACATCCGTCGCCCGCACCTGCGCCATGCAACTGGCATGGCGGCTTTTGCGTTCCTCCAGCGGCAGGGCAAGCGCGGTTTTGAGCGCCTCGCTCATGTCCTCGATGTCGTACGGGTTGACCTGAATAGCATCTGTCAGGTCTTCGGCGGCGCCGGCCATATGCGACAGGATCAGCACGCCGGGGTCTTCGGGGTCTTGCGCCGCGACATATTCCTTGGCCACAAGGTTCATCCCATCGGCAAAGGGGGTGACGATCCCCACCCGCGCACGGCGGTAAAGCCGTGCTAAGAGATTGCGATCAAGGTTGCGGTGAATATAGCGCAGCGGGGTCCAATCGATCTCTCCATGTTCGCCGTTCACTCGGCCGACAAGCTCTTCCAATTCGTAGCGCAACTCACGGTAAGCGGCGACCTCTTCGCGGCTTGGCGGGGCGATCTGGACCATGCTCACCCGCCGCTCACGCTCATCGCGGGTTTCCAGATAGCGGCCAAAGGCGCGGAAGCGGTTGGGCAGTCCTTTGGAGTAGTCCAGCCGGTCCACCCCGATCACGATGTCACCGGCCATATCATCGGCAAGCCGGTCCTGCGCGTTGCCGCCTTGGGCGGCCTGCACAAAGGTCTCCACATCGATCCCGATGGGGAATGATCTCAACGCCACTGCCCGAGAGCCGCATTTGATCGTGCCGTTCATCAAGAATTCGGAGTCCGTTTCGGCGCGGAACATCTCAAGGCAGCGCGCCACGTCAGCGCGGGTTTGCAGGCCCACGAGGTCATAGTCCGCCAGCCAATGCGCCAAATTGGCCTCCCGCGGGAGGGCGCCCATATCGCCCAATGCGGGGAAAGGAATATGCAGGAAAAACCCGATCTTACCGGCAAAACCCAGTTTGCGCAGTTCTGTTGCGAGGGGAAAGAAGTGGTAGTCGTGCACCCAGATCATATCGTCCGGCCGGGCCACCTTCATCACCTGCCGCGCAAGGCGCGCGTTCACGGCGCTGTAGCCCCGCTCGAACCCCCGGTCCAACTCCACCAGATCGCCGCGACGGTGACAGACCGGCCAAAGCACCGAGTTGGAAAATCCGAGGTAGAAATTCTTGTAATCTTCGGGGCTGAGGCTGAAGCTCAGCCGGGTGTATTTGCCCTGATCGCCATATTCGCTCAGGCTCTCTGACGGGGTTTCGGTGGTTTCGGGGTGCGACCCGATCCAGATGCCGCCGATCTTGCGCAGGGTTTCATGAAGCGCATAGACCAACCCACCGGAGGGGGCGGCCTCTGACGGGATGCGATTTGAGATTACAATTAATCTGCCAGCCATTTTATGCCTCGGGAACAATCAATTTTTGGCCGCCGAGCCTGCTAAGGCGGAACGCCGACCACCACTAACGGTTTAATGGTTTAGGTTGGTAAAGGTTCCCAGCTTGGTCGGCTTTGGTCAATTCTTTTGCAGGCGCAGCATGGCAAACCGCTGCGATTATTTTTTCAGCGCCCAAGAAAGAACCATGCAACCCCCACGGGAAGCAGGGACATCAAGACCATCGAAAAAATCACGACCCTGCCGTCGCGCATCAGATAGCCCGCCGCGAAAATGGCGATCATGGCCGAGGCGATAGAGCCGGAAGTGGGCACGATTTCCATGAACGGCATGAACATCGACAGGGCCATCACCATCAACAACGGCAGGTAAATCCACGGGCGGTGCAGGATGAAGGTCGACCGCTGATGCAAATATTGATCCACGAAATCCACCGGGCGGCGCAGCCAGCGCACCCCCGCACGCAGCTTTTTCGCAGCGATGTCGCGGCGCATGATAAAGCCCGGTAGCCACAGGCTTTCGCGGCCAAAGATCATCTGCACCACCAGAAACAAGACCACCAACCCGATAAACGCCGTAAAGCCGGGGATGCCGCTGGCCGGAGAGGTAGAGATCAGGCTGAAGGTCAGGATCGTCGAAGCAAATGAATGTTTGCCCAAACAATCGATGATCTCTTCCACGGTAATCTGCCGATCCGCACCGCCGGACAGATGCTCCATCTGGTCAAGGACACCGCTGAGGGTTGGCCCACCTGTCTCATTCATAAAATTTCAGTCCTTCTGAAGCCGGGCGATACCACTATTCATGTTAACAATGCCTGAGCGCGGTTAAAGTTCGCCCGTCTCGTCAATTCAGGGTCACGCGGTGCTGCGCAAAAAGGCCAGAAGCCCCCGTTCGGCTTGGGTCATATCGTCAAGATCAGGCGGGTCCGGCAGGTCTTGGGGGTTTTGGCAAAGGTCGATGACCTGCGGATGGATATAGCTTTTGCGCGCAATGGTGGGCGTGTTGTGCAGCCGTTGGGCCGCCGCTTCGGCCATGGCTTTGATGGTCGGTTTGTCGTCCTTTAGCGCCACATCAAAGGCCGCGACAGACCCGGCCCAAGTGCGAAAAGTCTTGGCGGAGAACCCTTCGGTGCCAGCGGCCTCGGCGATATAGTCATTCAGGGCCGAAGAAGTCAGCCTGCGCGGCTCCCCCTCTTCGTCGAGCCATGTCAGCAGGTCCGCGCCCGGCAGATCGCGGATTTTCTCCAAGGCGCGCATCAGGGTGCGGTTGGCGATCTGGCGGCGCACCCGCTTGCCGCCCTTCGCCATGAAGGAGGCCTGCAATTTGCCGTCTTTCAAGACCAGATGCCGCCGTTTCAAGGTCAGCGTGCCATAGGTGCGGTTGGTCTTGGCATAGACTTGATTGCCGACGCGCAGCGAGAGGCGGTCGATCATCGCCACGGCGGCGGCCAGTGCAAAGTCACGTTCGCCCAACTCTTCCTTGAGGTCACGGCGTACGCGGCGGCGGATGCGCGGCAGGGTCTCGGCAAATTCGGGCAGGCTTGCGTATTTATCCTGCGCCTGCGCCTCGGACCAGAGCGGATGATAGCGATACTGTTTGCGCCCCCGCGCATCGACCCCCGTCGCCTGTAGGTGACCGTTGACATGAGGGCTGATCCAGACCTGCTCATAGGCCGGGGGCACCGCCAGTTTCACCAGACGTTCGCGTTCGGCCTTGTCCTTGATGCAGCGGCCATCGGGCGCGTGATAGGAAAACCCCCGGCCGCAGCGCCGCCGCGCGATGCCGGGTTTGCTGTCGGGGTAGTACCTAAGCGTGGACGGTGCGGTCATCTGGGGTTCCGAATGTGTGATGCGGGGTCTTGCGGGGGCGCGCAGATTGCCCTTCGTCTAGGCAAACGCCGCTGCATTGGCTGGGTTCCCGCCCCGCAGGACGCGCATCTTTGCGCAGTTGCAGCATAAATCCTTTGATTTCGCTGCGCCGGCGCATAGGTTTCGTGAGAACGCCCGCGCACTGAAAATCCCAGTGCCCTTTAAATGCCAGTGCCCTGAAACGGATAGACCAGACCCTATGGATAGCACCACCTTGTCGCACAGCAATCTGCCGCCCGTGATCCCGCTTGAGCGCCATGCGTTTTTCCTTGATCTCGACGGCACGCTGGCCCCCATCGTCGACAACCCCGAAGACGCCTGCCTGCCGGAGGCGACGCGCAACCTGCTGACGCAACTTGTTGCGCAGACCAATGGGGCGGTGGCGGTGATCTCGGGCCGGGCGCTGGCGGATGTGGACCGCATCTTGGGCGCGCTGCGGCTGCCGGTCTCTGGCTCGCATGGGTTGGAGCTGCGGCAGAGCACCGCGGCAGATCACGCCCCAAAGCAGAGCGCAGGGATCCCCGCCCCCGTGATCGACCGGGTGGAAGAATTCGCCGTGCTGCATGGGGTGACGTCAGAACGCAAACCCGGCGCGATTGCGCTGCATTACCGCAAGGCCCCCGATCAGGGCGAGGCCTGCCGCGCCTTTGTCGATACGCTGGTTGGCGAAGACGCCAGCCTGCGCGGCCTGCATGGCAAGATGGTCAGCGAAGTCGCCCTGAAAGGTGTCGACAAGGGCGGCGCGGTGACGCGATTCATGGCCTCCCCCGCCTTTGCGGAGCGGCTGCCGGTGATGGTGGGCGATGACGTGACGGACGAAGACGGCTTTCGCGCGGCGCAGGCCATGGGTGGCTTTGGCATCAAGATCGGCCAAGGGCCAACCGACGCACAACATCGCATCGCAGATGTGGCCGGCTTTGCCGATTGGCTGAAAGAAATTCTGCGCTGATCCGGCCCGCCCGGCAGACGCATTGAGAATAGAAAAGAGGGACTTATGGATCTGGGTGTCATCGGGAATTGCGCGGTTGCGGCGCTGGTCAGCCGCGAAGGGGCGATCAACTGGTTTTGCCTGCCACGGTTTGACGGCGATCCGGTCTTTCACAGTCTGATGGGCCACGGCGCGGGCGAAGAGGGCGACGGGGAGTTTGCCGTCGAACTCGAAGACATGTCCGAGAGCGAACAGAGCTATCTGCCCAATACCGCGATCCTGCGCACGGTCCTGCGCAGCGCCAAGGGCGCGGTTGAGATTGTCGATTTCTGCCCCCGTTTCACCGCCTATGGCCGCAGCTTTCGCCCCCAGATGTTGGTCCGGCAAATCCGCCGGATCGAAGGCTCGCCCCGCGTGCGGATGCATCTAAAACCGCGCTTTCAATGGGGGGAGGTGGCCCCCACGCTTACCCGCGGGTCGAACCATGTGCGCTTTGTCGGGCCTGAGCAGAACATGCGCCTGACCACCGACGCGCCGATCGACCATGTGTTGGACGCGCGCATGATCAACCTCGAAGGGGAAATGACCTTCATCCTTGGCCCGGATGAGACGCTGTCGGACAGTCCTGAGCAGATCGGCACCACCTTTCGCACCAAGACCACGCGCTATTGGCAGCGCTGGACGCAGCGTTTGGCGATCCCCTTTGAGTGGCAAGAGGCCGTCATTCGCGCCGCGATCACGCTGAAACTCTGCAGCTATGAGGCCACGGGCGGTGTCATCGCCGCGATCACCACCTCGCTGCCCGAAGCGCCGGATTCAGGGCGTAACTGGGATTACCGCTATTGCTGGGTCCGCGATGCGTTTTTCACCGTGCGCGCGCTCAACAGCCTCGCCGCGACCCGCACGTTGGAGCATTATTTCCAGTGGCTGATGAATGCCGTGGCGGATGCCGAAGGAGGGCATATCCAGCCCGTGCTGGGGCTGGGGCTTGAGACGGCGTTGACCGAACGTATCTCACCCAGCTTGCAAGGCTTCCGCGGCATGGGGCCGGTGCGGATCGGCAATCAGGCGCATGAGCATTTCCAGCACGACACCTATGGCAATATCATCCTCGGTGCAGCGCCCGCGTTTTTTGATCACCGCCTGCCGATGAACACCGGGCGCACGGCCTTTGAACAGCTTGAGCCCTTGGGCGAGCAGGCGTGGGAGCTGCACGACGAACCTGATGCCGGGATTTGGGAGCTGCGCAGCCGTGCCCGCATTCACACGTCTTCGTCGCTGATGTGCTGGGCTGCCTGCGACCGTTTGGCCAAGATCGCGCGCCATTTGAAGTTGGACGACCGCGCCGCCCTCTGGGCCGAGCGCGCCGAGGTGATCCGCGACAAGATCCTCGACAACGCTTGGTCAGAAGACCGCGGCGCCTTTGTCGAAAGCTTTGGCGGCAGCACCTTGGACGCCAGTGTCTTGCTGATGGGAGAGGTCGGTTTCCTGCCGCCGAAAGACCCGCGGTTCATCGCCACGGTCGAACGTCTTTCCGAAGTCTTGGGCCGCGGCCCCTTCATGCTGCGCTACGAAGAGGCGGATGATTTCGGCGTGCCGGAGGTGGGCTTTAACGTCTGCGCCTTCTGGCGGATCGACGCGCTGGCGCGGATTGGCCGCGAAGAGGAAGCCCGCAAGCTGTTCGAAGAGCTGTTGGAAGCCCGCAACCACCTTGGCCTGATGTCCGAAGACACCGCCTTTGCCACCGGCGAGGGCTGGGGCAACTTCCCGCAGACCTATTCCATGGTTGGCATCATCAACGGCGCGATGCGCCTGTCGCGGCGGTGGGAAGCCGAGCTTTAACGCGCGAAGAGCAGGCGCAGCCCCAAAAGCCCCAGCACCACTGAGGCCACCCGGTCAAAGTAGACCTTCGCGCGCAGGTAGCCTTGGCTCACTGCCGGGCGGCTCATGCCGAAGGCCAAAGTGGTGTAAAAGGCGACTTCGATGATCAGGTGGTTGGCGACGATCAAAAGGTTCTCGCTCAGCCGCATCCCGTCGGGGAAGATGACCACCAGAACCGCCGCGGCGAAAAGCACCGATTTGGGGTTCAGGATGTTGATCATCAGCCCCTGCCGAAAGGCATGGTGGGCGGGGATCACCGTACTGGTCACCGGCGCCCGCGCCTCGCGCCACATGCCAGAGGCCACATAAAGCAGATAGACCGCGCCCAGGGTTTTCACGACAGCATAGGCCCATGGGAAAGCGAGGAACACGGCCTCCAACCCCAAGAGCGCGGCGAGGGTCCAGAACGATGCCACGAGGCCAAGCCCAAGCCCCACAGCAACACCCGCCCGCCGCCCCGAACTCAGCGTCGTTTTCAGCGCGATCAGAAAGGCCGGGCCGGGGCTGAGGATCGACGCGATAAGCGCGATGTTAAAGGCGATGAGATGCGACAGTTCCATGGCCGATGCCCCCTTTGTGCGCCCCCAGCTATGCGGGGCTGTGCCACCCGGTCAACAGAGCTTGGGCGCCCGCCCCGTCGGGAGGTTGATCCGCCCCACATCTGCCCAGAAAACGTGCACCGCCCCTAGACGAAAGACCGCACCGTCGCGATGGCCCCGTCGATCGCCTTTCCTTCGGCATCTTGCAATGCCGCCTCGCGCAGACGCGCGATCCATTGCGCCGCGTCCTTTCGCCCGCGCAGCAGCGCGGCGGCATCCATCACCTTGTCGAACTTGCCCAAACCCCGCGCATGGGTGTCGGAATAGCCTTTGATGAGTCGTCGGCATTTCACCAGTTCAACCGCCGAGTCGTAGTCGGCTTCGACCTCCGCCAAACAGCGCGACAGCCAACCGTCGAGATGGGCGACTTCGATGGCATGGCGATGGGTTCTCAAACGATACCCTTTTAGCCCGCCGAGAACATGCAGCATGAGAAACGCAGGCAGCCGGTCGGTGCGCAGGCGGCGGCCCTTGTCGAACCAGCGGTTCAGCCGCGCCATCCACTTCTCGCTCGCCTCTACCTTTGCGCCAAGGCGGGCAGGCATCAGGCCCGCGATCTCGTCGGCGCGGGGGTGAAAGTATTCGGTCAGCTGCATGAGATTGGCATCGCCCGCCCGCATCTCTTGCCGGATATGCGCAAAGCGCGGCGCGCGGGTTTTCAGGTCTGCCACCCGAATAACGTCATCATAGGCCATGGCGTTGGCAATATATTTCGCCGCAGCCGCCGAAAGCCGCCAGT
>Ga0114899_1002284_pt1 | contig 10385 bp, 13 predicted proteins | sample MalvireepMed_215_FD_83497 | JGI IMG/M metagenome (GOLD analysis project Ga0114899, IMG submission 83497) | Marine viral communities from the Global Malaspina Expedition - Malaspina viral metaG DeepMed_215 | ecosystem: Environmental > Aquatic > Marine > Oceanic | place: Mediterranean Sea... | reverse complement strand
GCCCCCCACAGAGACGGAAGAGCCCCCCACAGAGACGGAAGAAGCAGAGGCTACTGAGAAAGAGGAAATGCCAACATCAGATGAGATAATGTCCTCTTTCAAGAATTTTGAAGACATTCTAAACTCAATAAACTTTGAAGATCATTTCGATGATGAGGACGAGGAAGAAGAGAAAGAAGAAGAGAAGGAAGAGGCTACTGAAAAGGAAGATGAAGTCGATAAAAAAGAGGAAGGTGAAGAGTGAGTGACTTAAGAGAAACAATCGTACCAGTATGCAGAATTGTAGAAGTTCCAAGTGTATCCGCTTTAGAGTTTACCTTACATAATACAGCACTAAAAGTTGGGAGTATTACTAAGATAGGAACAAATTTAGATATATTTCCTGTAGGAGAAACTGATGTAACAGTTTGCGCTCTTAAAGCAGATGACGGCAGCGTTGAAACCTCTGCGACTGCAACAGTGGTTATTGAACAAGATTATTCAACTTCCACCTTTAGAGGTGTAAGAATAACAGAGGCAGGTGTTTATGATGGCACTATAGATAATGTTCTAGTTGTATCAGGGCCAGGAAATGTTGCAGATGGGGTTGGTGGAGCGACTGCTCCCACATTTCAGGTTAACCTAATAGAAGCTAATATCCCTGTTTCGTATATTACTGTTACAGATTTATATGGATCAAATGGTTATTTCCGTGTTGCTCCTGGATCAGGAACAAGTTATTACCTCTCTTCTCTTCCTTTGGCTGAAAATGATATCGAATATGATAGAGGAGTATCTGCTGTATCAGGAGCGGGATCAGGAATACCAGGGGTAATTGCTGCTGCTGGATCAACAGCTATTTTAACTTTACCTACGCCAATTGATACTATTCAAATTGAAAATAAAACAAATCAAATTGGTACTTTTGCAATAAATTATGGTCTGATTAAATCTGCAAATAGATTAAGAGATGACGGGGCTGTTGGGCCTCGATGAGTTTAATTAATCTAACAAATTTAGGGACTACCACTGGTCCGTCTAGAAGTTCATTTACTAAAAAAACAAATGCAGGTTTTGGTGGAATGGGCTCTATTGGACGAACTCAAGAAGCTTATCTTACGCTTTATAGTGGAAAAGTTCCCGCTTTTACGGTTACAGCTTTAAAAAAGGTACACCCAGGCAGAAAGGGAAATATCCTTAATTTTGGTTGCATTCGACAAGATGGTGTAAGATATATCCTATTTCTTTACGAGGATGATAACGATAAGCTCGATGGGTCCATTAGTACCGCTGGTGCGACAGGTGGGGCTACTACAGCAAAGGGAATTGTGAATAAGATTAATAGTACTGCCATGAACGGGTTTTTAAAGGCCACTTTGCATACAAATGCCACGAATATAGACTATACAGGGCACAGTGCTATTAATTTAGCAAATACTGATCCGCTTATTAGAGGACGAGGTTAGTGTGGCAGATAAAACCCCTTTACGGTTTGAGTTTGATAGTACAACTCCGTCTTCTTTAGCGGAGTTTACTTCTTCTGATACTGTGCCGTTAGTTAATGGGGGTATAGGTGTTTCTTCATTAGCAGATTTTGGGGCTGCGTTATCGTCTACTGCTTTATCTGCTCTTTCGTTATCCGCTACTGAACTTTTGTCACCTGGGGTATCTGCTACTCTACTTCTAGCAGATACCGTCTTGTCGAATACTGTTTCAGCCACTGAGATAAATTCACTTGCTTTTACAGGGGGAACATTTGAAGGTGCAAGTGTTTCAGCAACAGATGTGTCTGCTGGCTCCTTGAAAGTGGTCGTCAGCGATATTTATCCTATACCTATTCCTGCACCATGGGCTTTTGTTGCATTTGCTGGAAATGGAACAGCAGAAAGCGATGAACAAAATGTTGGTATTGGAGTTGTCGGTGCGGACTCGGAGAGTTCTGAAGATCACTTTACCTGGGATGACACAAATAAGCGTTTTAATGTTTCATCCACAGGAACTTATGAAATAACATTGAATATAGTTCTTACAGTAGCATCCACTACTGTAGTAACGCTGAAACTATACACTACCATTCCTGGGTCGGCAAAGAACACGGCTTCTACAACGGTTCATTCCTCTATTGATCCTGCAATAGTTTCTTTGAACTATATCGGCGTAATCGCAGCGGGGGGTTATGCATTTGCTACAACTACAGATGATGGATCAGTAGATGTTACTGTAAATGCCGGAACAACAATAACAATAAAGAGATTAAAATGACTATAGAGAAAAAAACATTATTAGGAAAGGAAACGTTAATGCCTCTTGGCATGGTAATAGCTTTATGTGGTGGGGTAGTTTGGATAAGCACCCAGCTTACTAATATCAATTATAAGCTTGATATGCTAGAAACAAAACTAGAAGATCAATGGACTAAAAGAGATATGGAGAATTGGGGATTAAAATTAAAGCTAGAGAATCCAGATATAGAAGTCCCAGGTACTAAAGACTAATCTACCATATGGTGTTGTCTTAATAAATTTATTAGCCTGTCACAATACTGCTCAATAAACATATGTAATTCTGTTTGAATATTCTGCAATTCCTTTAGTCCTTCTTTTGATATAGCTTTATTTGTAGTAAATGTATCAAATTTTTTTGCTAATTGTTTAGCTTTATGTTGATCCATCTCTGTTAAATTTGCCAGATTATTTTTTATTTCACCTAAACTCTTCATATTGTTGTAACCTCATGCCCTTCGGACTTATAGTGTTTTCTCCTTTCTAAGGAGTGATCTACAAGGTATTTTTCTTGATCAAAAAAATCATATACATAAACCTTGTCTTTTGTTTCATGTTTTCTGAGTGCCCTTCCTAATGCCTGTATAGTCGCAATTTCTGATTTCATGCCTCTAGCATTAATAAAATGCGTTATTTCCTCAATGTTAATCCCTGTTTGGAGGATTTTAGTACCAATGAGGACGCTAGACTCTCCACATCCTCGGAATCTAGATATAGCTTGATACCGTTCCCCGACTGAATCAGCCCCTTCCAGGAACTCGCACTGGCCTCCAAGTAAGTTTTCCAAGGTTCTTCCATGATCAAGTGCTTTGGTAAGTATAAGTATACGGGCTCTTTCATTTTTTTCTCTAATGTCATCAACTATATCCTTTATTGTATTATTTCGTGCTTCATTATTTATAATGAAGTGATCGTATATTTCCGCGTATGTTAAATCATCATCTTGGTAAGCAGCAGTATACGGGCGCTCGATAATTTGTATTATTGGCTTTGTTAGCTTTCCTCTCTCTACTAATTCGTTAGTAGTTGCAACTGTATAAACAGGTCCTATCCCACCCTCTAAATTAAATCTACTTATTTTGTGGTTGGGGGGAGTAGCGGTAAATCCATATCTGTAATTAGCCTCAGGAAAAGATTGAATTGCTGCTACGGTAGTTTTTCCGTTGCAAAATTCATGACATTCATCTACCATAAGAACTTCGCAATCCAGATGAGTATCTAGAATTTTTTCAATACTTTGAACAGTACACAACATAATATCTCCTTCAATAAATCCTTCACTGAAGCAAATACCAAGCCCTGGAATTTCTAAGGATTTTAAGAAATCGTAGGTTTGTGTTAATAATTGCTTGGCATTGAATAAAAGAACCATCTTTCTTCCTAATAGAGCTTTTACTAGCCCAGCAATGATAATTGTTTTACCTGAGGCAGTCGGAGCTTTTATCACTAATCTTTTTTCTTCTATTGCTTTTTGAATGGCTCTCTCTTGATAATCATAATATGCTATACTTTCAAATATATGATCCCTAATAGAAGTATCTAGTATTCTATTGTCAACTATTTTGGGATTAGCAGAGACTTTCTCTAAATCAGCAAGAATTCTAGGAAGAATACCTGTTTTAAATGTTCCCTTATTAGAGAAAAACTTTTTTTTGCCATTCCAAGTATGATTTCTGTATTGTGGGGAGTATTCAGCACCAGGAACCTTGAATGAATACAATTCTTTCAGGGCACTAAGCAATTTTTCATTATCCGTTCGTAGTTGTGAATTTATTGTGTTTATGTGTATTTCCATACATACTATTATAGATTAGAGGTACTTTTATGAACACCGAAATTCCAGAGACTCAAGTAATATCAGAAGAAGACCAAGTAGCATCAATCCTTGAGAACTTACCTGCGGAAACCGAGATTGATGTAAAAGTTCCATCGAGAGGTTATCCATACTTTGGAAAAGAAGGTCTAGTTAGGGTTAGACCTATGACCTTTGAGGATGAGAAATCTATAAGCACGGGGTCTAGGACACCGCAGTTTAATGCAGCGAATCATTTATTGTCTCGTTGTGTTTTGAATGTAGATATTGAAAAATTAGTAATTATTGACAAACTCTATCTTCTTATAAAGATTAGAGAATTGTCCTATGGAAATGAGTATAAAGTCGGGGTAGTTTGCGGTAGATGTGGATATGAAAACAAGCTGAGTTTGGAGCTTGATAAACTTCAATGTAGTGCAGTTCCTGAAGATTTTGAATTCAAGTCCCGTGAGATATTTTTGGATGGAATAAAGAAAACCGCACAGATTTCATTTTTAACTGTTTCTGACGAAGAATTTGTGGGTCCCGATAAAATCTCCGACAATTTATGGAGGTTCATCAACTCCATAGAAGGCATAGATAATCCCTCCGTTTTAGCAAAAGCTCTTCTAAAACTCCCACTTATTGATGTTCATAAAATTGTGAACCACTTGATGCTTACTGATTATGGAATTCAGCCACAGATTAGATATACTTGTGATTCCTGTACTAATTCTAACCTTATAAATCTGCCTCTCGATGAAAATTTTTTTTCAGTGAGTTAAATGGGGCATTAGATTTAGTTGACCTATTACGGGAAGCCTATATACTTGTAAAGCATATAGGGCTGTCATATTCTGATGTAAAATCCCTTACTAGAACAGAGCGATTAACCTTTGTAGAATTGCTTACAGAAGATTTAGAACGAGAAAAGAATGCCGTCAATAAACACTCATGAAGTAATAGATCGCCATAATAGACCTCAAGTAGATCAGAGGGTTATGTTGAGAACCTTTTTCATCAATGATGGAAAATTTCAAGATCCTTATGCAGTTAGTTCTGTTCATGTATTCAAGAGGGCTCAAAATTTATCTCCAGCCACTGTATTAAACGCTAATGGTTTAGTGGCTTCAAGCCAAACGTCGGGAGCCGCTATGGTTTTTGGTGTGACTGGAACAGGGGTGGTAGGAACTGACCTGTCTTTAAATGAGGGGGTGTACACTCAACATTTTAATGACCCTGATGTAGACCCCACTTTAGATGCTTGTATCGGAATAAGTGGCATTTACAAGCTCCCTGATACGGGCGAATTTGCTTGTGTACTAGATGGGCAGATAGGTGGAAATTTATCAGGTGTAGACGGAAACAACAACGTAATACAAAATACCGCTTCTGGGTCCCTGAGATACCTTGATATTTGGACTGTTCAATTAACAGCAGGCAGTAGTTGGAAGACCTTTATTAATAATTTCGAGTTATTTGAAGATACTTTCATTGCAGTAACAGAGCCTCTTTTATTAAGATCAAAAAGTAAATTATACAATAGACAAGTTATTTTAGGTTCAAAGGTGGACATGAAAATAGGTACAGAAATCACTGTAGAAAATACTAATATAGATGAATCAATAAAAAATATTTTTAAGGACTCTGTTATTACAGGTGCTACCGTAACAATTAAGAAGCAAAATGAGGATCAAAATCTCCCATCACGGGTAACTGTAGTAAGTTCTACTGTGGTAGATATAACCTCAGATAATACAATCATTTACAATTTTGATACAGATACAGTTTTTTCAAGTAGTAATACCCTTTCTGGATTTAGTGTTAATGATTTAGGAGCACGAAGCGGAACATATTCTTTGCAAGTTGAATATACCATGCTTTCTGAAAAAATAGTGAGTCCTTTAATGTATTTTATCGTAAAATAAAGTTGGAATAACTCTATATAATTTAGATGGGGACTAAATTATGGCTATTAAATACACTTACGACTTAGGTACTAAAAGCGCGGCTGATAAAGGTGTTTACGGGACTGGATCTACGCAGTTTTCAACATCGGGTAGCACTTCAGCAAACAGCACCGCAAATTGGAGAATACATATCCAAAATGTTGAGGTAATGTATGAAAGAGTTACCCAATACAAGACTACTGATGGAACAGTAGACTTTAATTACATAGATTGTAATTACACAATAGAAGCATCAAGAGAACATATCTATTTAAACGCTTCGGCTGGTGATATGACTCAATACCAACAATTATCGTTAATCAGTAATGATGCATCAGGAGCTTTAGGCTTGAGCGGAGTGATACGTACTAAGCTGGCTGGGGTTACTAGGCGAGAGGTGAAGACTGGGGATTCGGAGGTAAGAGTAAGACAAAGTGGGAACGTTGTTGCTGGAAAAATGCCTGGGGCTTATGATGACTATTTTGATGTTTCCGGGAATGTTAACTCAACAGTTCTTGATATTCTCGTAGCGGCAAAAGCTTCTTGTCCTCAATTTGAATTGAATTTAGTTGATCTATAATTCGCGGATAGACTTGTTCTCAAAATTGTATTCGTAAGATTTTTCCATCATCCATTCGTATAGATCTTCATTTTTGATATGAGCTTCGTTCCAATCTTTATAATGAAACGGAGGAGAGCACACATAAAAAGTAGGCATTAGATACTTTTTCCTTAAGGCTTCAAATTTCTCGATACCACGGTTCCCAGCCTCGTCATTATCGTAGGCTAAAATAATCCTACCTTCAAACTCTCGTAAAGTTTGCATTTGAACATTTGAGATAGTGCTGCCTACCGTACAAGTGGCGTTTAAGCCCTGTAAATTGAGCGAGATTGCATCCGTTGGGCCTTCACAGATACAGAGGTGATCAGCCTCAAAGTCGAAGGGGTAAAGAATATTGCTCGATTTTACCCCGTTTTCTGAGCTAGGATTTAGGTACTTGGGGGTCAACGAATGCATGAGGCTACGAGCCTGAAAAAAGAAAATGTCCCCATCGTAATCTTTGAATGGGATGATCAACCTACCCCTATATTTACCCTCTGTTGCTATGTAAAAAGGGGACTCTAAATACTCTTCAAGATTGAATAGCTTTCTATCCATTAAAAATTTCCATGCCCTTAAGGCAAGTTGGTTATTTTCATCAAAACTGTCAATATTAACAGGAGTAAACGCGCTGGTGTCTAGGGTATAGTTTTTAAATTCCAGATTGGGGGATGCTTTTCTCTGATTATCCCAAAGGTCCCACCTTCCAGACTCAATACCTTCAAAAAGGAGTTTTGATTCTGCCGATCTATATGAAATCCCTTCAATTAAAGAGTACAGCTTAATAAAATTACCTGTATTGCCTGTTTTAAAGCACTGCCACAGCCCTGTTTCCAAATTAATACTCATATGCCTCTTGTAATCACTCTCTATAAAGAGGGACGGCATCATTAACTCTTGATTATTAGAAGATACTCTATAATCAGGGTTCGCCTTTTCGGTCAGGTAGTCTTTAATAAATTGAGGATTAAACATATGTTCATAAATACAATCAGTAATTCAAAGCGAGACACATTTAACCAGTGTAGGCTTAAGTATCGCTATCGTTATGTCGAGCGCATCGCTGACTACGACTTATCAAACACCGACGCGCTCCATTTTGGGTCCTATATTCACAAAATATTTGAAGACGGGGCAGCAGCCACTGAGATAAAGCAGCTACAGACGCTTTCAGAGCAGCATCGAGCTACTTATAAATTTTCATCTTCCTACGAGAGCAAAATTTTGCCTTGTTTGAAGAATTTCCTTAGGTTAAATGCTTCTTTACCTGAAATAGGAACATCTGAATTACACTTTGATCTTGAGATTTCCGATGGAATAACCTTGAACGGTTATATCGACAGAATTATAAAAGGGAAAGACGGAGGATACCTAGTTATTGATTATAAAACTGGGAAGAGAGAAAAAAGTAAAGTAGAGCTATATCAGGATGCCCAACTTAAAGGGTACGTTTATGCAGTTCATAAGCTTTACGATATTCCGTTAAAGAATATTGTTGCTGCACACTACTATCCCGTAACTGATACTCTGGTGAACGTTCAGTACACCACTAATCAAATTCACGCACATATTAAATCAGTTGTTGATGATGTGTGGAAGATTAGAAAAGCGAAGAAAGCCGATCTGTGCCCTATGAGAAATCAATTTTGTAATTGGTGTTCTTACAAATCTTTATGTCCCGTATTTACTGAGGGGACTTTAGTAGAGCAAAGGCTTAAAGAAGCAAAAAAGAAGAATTAAGATGTTTTCTTTCTAGTCCCTTGTATTAAAGGGGAATAGATACTTATATCTACGGCACTAAAGAAATTGTCTACCTGTTCTTTAGAATATTTACATTTTTTTGTTAAGTAGTTATACAAAGTATCTATTTTGAGTACTTTCTTTTTTGTTAACGAATTTAATAGCTTGATTTGAAAATGTTTAATAAATTTTTCACTAAACCTATATCTCCATTTCTCTACAAAGTCATTGCTCAATGTAGTATTGATTAAATCAATGAAATCTATAAGCTCAATATCACCGTTAGTATACATTATTAATATTATTATATAATACTCCCATGTTTGAATTTTTGACACCTAAATTTGGAAATTTATTTGATTTGAGGAGGGGAATTTCTGATTTTCTCCAGACCTACTATGAGCTTAGGGGGGATTTAGGATTTAATGATATAGGCTGGAAAAAGTTCAAATCTACAAGTTTAAATTTAGGTAAATTACCATCAGGTCGCCCAGAAGAATTAGTAAAGCAGTTCGCTCAGGATGTTACAAGAAGTTACTCTGCCCTAACCGCAGGGGATATGGTTATTTTTGAATATACTTCTTTAAAACAGGTCAAAAAATCATATTTTGCTTTGATTGTTGGTACTAAGTATGGGAACGGAGTATTCTGGAATAATAATACACAACATGATCTTATGTCATGTTTTCTAGTAGATTGGGGTACTGACCTAAATATATTATCTGCTGTAGCAAATGTACTTAATTCTAGAAAAACTAAGCCTACGCAGAAAAAGTACGAGAGTTTAGAGGATCCTAAAGCCAATGCTGATATTAGAAAAAAATCTAATGTATCCCAGGAGGGGATGCAAGCTATTCTACCAACCACAGAGTTTAGGACTTTTATATTAAATATTGGTATGGAAACCATTTATAAGTTAAATTTGAATGGTTGATTACAGGAATAATATATGATTTATAATTTATTAAATAGATACCCGTACCTTAGTCCAGAAGGTGACGCAGGAGGAGGAGGAATTGATAAGGGTCGAGCGCAGGTAAAGACTCTAGAAGATATCTATGATCCATTATTCTTTGTTGTAAGAGGGTTAGAAAAGTCTTTTACTCAGGTTGGAGAAAATTTCGAAGCACTTAGATTTCCTATCTTATCTTTAGTGAAATCAATACGTCAGTTTTCGATGGATGCTGTTGCGCTACAGAGATCATTCTTAGCCTTTAACCAATCTTTCAAAGCTGTACTTAATGAGAATTCAAAAAAGATCGAAGGATTACCAGGAGGACTCAGAACTTCACTAGAGTCAGTATTTAAGTTTCAAAAAGAAGGGCTATTTAATGTAGGAAAAGAAAGCTTATTCCTTGCTAATAGAATGACCATAACGGGCCAGAGCACAGATGCCATGATAGCCCTGAACAAAAAATTAATTGTTCAAGGTACTCTAGATCTAAGAGCAACTAACGCTTTAAATGCTTCTACGCGGCACACAGGATTAAAATTTGGGGTTTCTACTGATCTTCTTGTTGGCGCTATGGCTGAATTAAACGAGGGTCTAGACGTTCTTGGGCTTACTGGAGGACTTCTCCCAGCCCAAGAAGCAATTAAAGAATTAACGGGAAAATTCCCTGCGTTTGGTAAGCATATTAGTACCTTTGTTGAATCACTTATTACTGCTGATATTGGGGACTTGGCGAAATTAGGTATTCGTAGAGAGGTTGATGAGCTTTATGCTGGGAGGATGACCCCCCAGGGATTAGAAAACCTTATAAATAAAGCTGCTGCTGGAGTAGGTAAATTTGGTTCATTCGAAGGGAGGGGAAAGATTGACACTGAGGTTTTACTGGAGATCGTTGGTAAAACTGGCATGTTAGCGGAACAACTCGCTAGAGGGTTTGAGGGAGGTCCCGCTAGAATTGAAGTAGCAGACCCTGTGGAAAATATATGGCAAGATTTTAAAACTTCTTTATTAACTTTTATGGCTCCCTTTGCTGAACAGATAGGAAAACTTGCTATAGGACTATTAAATGTAGGAACACATATTGTTAGTT
>Ga0114899_1002283_pt1 | contig 10389 bp, 23 predicted proteins | sample MalvireepMed_215_FD_83497 | JGI IMG/M metagenome (GOLD analysis project Ga0114899, IMG submission 83497) | Marine viral communities from the Global Malaspina Expedition - Malaspina viral metaG DeepMed_215 | ecosystem: Environmental > Aquatic > Marine > Oceanic | place: Mediterranean Sea... | reverse complement strand
GACGTATAACAGTCACGGTTAATCTTAAACAAGAGGTGCAATCACTATGGCCCATTTAAGTAAAACATACCCTAATCATACAAAATGTCCACAGTGTTGGCAGTTTATTCATGACTTAGGATGGAACAATCACCTTGAGCGTCACAATTACCAGCATTTACGAGAAGTGCAACGAGCCAAAAAACACAAGGAATTATGCATCAAACTTGAACAACAGTTGGCAGTATTAAACAAGAGCTAGATTAGTCAAATAAAACGAGAGGTAAAACTATGGCAACTAAACCATTTCAGCTTGGCTCAATATCTACCGGAACACTACGCACAGAGGATTTGCTACCAGTGTTTGCCGAAACCGTCTCATTATTGGACAAGAATGGTAAATATGAATCTCTAATAACTGAAGCCAACGAAGTCACAAACTGGGACGCAGACGAAAATGGTTACATCTTAGAAGAACTTCAAAACGCTTTAGATGAATATTGTCCACCATTCGTCTACTTCGGCGCACATCCCGGCGACGGAAGTGATCTCGGCTTTTTCCCTGATTACGATGCTCTTGAAGAAGCTAAGAATGATGGATGTGTACATGGGGATTATTGTTTCCTACCGGACGGTGAGGTACTCCAAATCTCTGACCATGGGAATATCCTACTTATGGATAGTACTTTTAACGAGCTGTGGTCCATAGTTTAACCTTAATGGTGGAAAACCATGTTATATACATCCATAAATACCAATAAACCCCTCTATGGCCGTCTCAGAGCCAGTATGGGCATATTATGACACCCTCACAAGAGGGTGTTTTTTTGCGCCAGAGAATATCTTTTCCTTAAAGATGACGGTCCAGCGGTTCGTGATGAAGGATGGCGAAGTAGTGGACGCAAAGTACAGATGTGAAACAACATACTCGTTCTAGGGTGCAAGCACATACTTGACTTAGAATGTTATATCTGTTATACTGGTGGTACACCAAAAAACGAAAGGAGATATATGTCTAACACACTAATTGCAGACGCACTCAATCCAGATGTAAAATTTGTGGACGAAGATGTCACGTCGGAGTTACATCGAGCAGGACTTGAGTATCTTGAGACATACACAGGTGATTTTAACTACCTTGTAAATCTCAAGACCCGCAATCCAGCTAATTTATCGGTCGGACAGGTTCGAGGTATTCTCAACTGTATTCGTGCAGAGATACTGCGGACGCAGGATGTAGATAATCAGGTTATGGTGGCTGATGGTCGTTATGCCATAGTTATCGCAGATAAACTACGTTTCTTCCGTGTGAACACGCCTACTGAGGGGCGATGGGCCAAGTTTACCTTTGTGAATGAGATATTCGGTGGTGGCAACAATGTCTCCATCCGAAATAAAGCTCTGCGACAGGCGGTGCTAACAGGTATCGCTAATGATGTGGATGCACTTGCTCGCTTTGGTCAGGAACTTGGTATCTGTGGAAACTGTGGTCGTGACCTCACAGATGAAGAATCTCGTCGGCTCGGTATCGGGCCAGTCTGTCGTCAGAACTTGGGAATGTAATTCTCAAGTAAAAATTGACTTGCAATCAAAATTGTTATACTACTAAAAGAGGGAATGATGATAAAAACAATGCTCCAAGATGGTAGACGGGTGCGAGCCGAGACATGTTTGTCTTATGATGATGCCGCATATGACAGCGATTTGATGGAATTGATGATTGAATGTCAGTGCTGTCACGGTAGCGGTGAACACCCGTGGAGTCCTTCGGGTTATGGTGTAGACCCCGATGGTGGTCATTACACTTGTGAACCATGTGACGGATACGGTGAGTGCAAGATAGAATAATGACTAATGATACACACTCGAAAGTTGTGGTTTGAACCACAACTTTTTTTTGTACGCGACTTCATCTTTTCCTTAACTGAAGACGACGGAGCTGGGGACGAAGTGAGAGTATGGAACATCTTATACTTGACTTATAGCTAATAATACTATATAATGCAAGTAGATTATAACGGAGACAAAATAATGACAGATGAGGAAATACTCTATTGGTACAGTCAATGGAGTGAGGATTATTATTGTGCGTCGTTCTTAACGCCTGATTCTTTATCTGTACAAGAATTTAGGAACTGGCTTTATCATCCTGATGAAATAACTCGACGCTCAATCCAATATGATTATGAACGTGAAATGTTGAAAGAATTTCACAAACAAGAGAAGGACGAAAATGGCTAACAAAACATTTTTAATTTTCTACTACGTTCTCAACGGACAAGAATACGTTGAGGCGTATCCCATTCACGATATGGCCCACATTTTCTCAATAACTACAGCATTGCCTAATGATTGTCCTTATGCCTTTATGGTTTGTAGTTCTCGAAACCAAGCCAGAAAAGAGGCGTATAAGTTATGGATTGATTCATCAGGACGTGGATTCAATAAAATGCCCCATCCTAGAACATACACCTTGCGATAGATACTTGACTTAGGGCGTAATAACTGTTATACTAATAGTGCAATAAAATAACGAGGTAAATCATGAGAAAAGAACGAATACCATCCAAATACACAGTACATCTAATGGATTTTTCTGAACACACTCAGACTGCGTTAGAGGTCTACAATAAAGACCGTGAAGTCAAAGCTACTGCCTGCACACCACGGGATAGGCATGGATTCATTGATACTGATGATGGGATGTTTGTCCTTTGTTCTGAGGGCGTCGGCAATCGAGACCCAATATCAGAAGAACATCCATATCAACTAGAGTTTTTTCATGAACGCAGAAATGATGATGGTATCACATTCGGAATCGGCGCATGTGTACTCATGCCATTTGAAGAAGATGGGTTACGGAAATGTGCCACTGGGGAGACTCAACCACTCCATGAGTTCATTCGTACCTTTGGTGACAGGCTAGATACCAACTATATACAGTTTGAACAATGGTTAGATAATTATTCCACTCATGACAAAGGTGAATAATGTTCATAATGATGGAAGGTAACTTAACTGAAGGATATAAAGTCTATGGCCCTTATGAATCCTTTGATGTAGCGGCGGATGCCCATGAAGGATGTGAGGGTTGGATTATGGAGATAACAGAAGAACATGACTAAAAACCAACAACTAGGCTAGGAGAAATCAATATGCCCAACTGGTGTGAAAACAGCGTAATGGTAAGTGGGGATGTGGCGGAACTACAACGGTTCAAGGAATTTGTATGTGATGGAGATAAAGAGTTTAGCTTGGACACCATATGCCCTATGCCAGACGCATTACTTCATGTCCGTGCTCCAGTACGTATAGTTGATACGGAAGAGGAAGTCCAGAGTGTGAAGGGACTAGCATAATTTTACGATGGATAACCATAGATGAATTCTTAACTGAGTGTAGATTATTTTTTGATAGAGAAAGAAATCATTCACATCCATGCTGTGAGGGTTCTTGCTAAATGTCGATAATCACATATCTTTACGGTTCTGAGGGTGAACAGGTCAAAACCTATGATTTACATTCAGTGTACTATCCTGAATACGCTCATTATGATGAGCATGGAAGTCTGATAGAAAATATTTATAATTGCACTTTTAAAGGATGTACGTGTTCAATGCCTCAAGGAATGAATATGCCTTTTGAAGAAGCAAAAGAAACATTTATAGACTTGAGAAAAGAGATGCGTTTTTATCTAGAGACTTTAGCCAATTCTGTATATGAAAAAACGCCGAAGAATTTAATAATTGCTCAAAGAGAATTGGAATCAGTACGATTGGATGTAGTAGGATTTTCCCCTACTCGTTTCTATCGAGCGTGGCTTACAAACCCTAGTCGAAGACACCCACTGGGACAAGTTAAAGCAGATTCTTCACTAATTCCCGAAGGAATTACGTATCGTGGTAATGGACAAGTGGTATCTGTGTGAAACCTCTGTCGAAACGAGAATGGATTTTGATTCACGGTGAATGTATAATAGTAAAACCAGCTTTTCGTGAGTTAGGATGGAAATGGACTCCACAAGTATGTAGATGTAGACCAGCTTGTTACTTAGATACGAGTCCTAAAAATAAAAAATAGGGGTGGTATATGGTTAATTATAATTACGGTACAGCCGTAAATAAGCTGATTGATAATTATCAAGAAATGCTGGAAATACTTGTACAGGCTCGTCTAGCCTCTGATAGAGTTGATGATTGGAAAAATACTTTAGAGGTAGTTATTAATCCTGAACAAACAAACATTGATAGCCATAAACGAGTTAATGTGGCGAGTTTGCAAGGGATTCAAAAATTAGAAAACATCTATCAGTGGATGTGGGAAAAATACTAATGCTACTAAATAATCAAGAGTATATAGATAGGTTAGGGTTAGCTTGTCCCCACTGTCATAAAACGGAACAAGTGGAGTCTAATAATCTAAAAGTAGATGGTGGGGTAGCATGGGCAGAAGTGAACTGTAATGCTTGTCAGGCTAAATGGGTGGATGAATATACCCTAGTTGGCTATAACCAATTAGTATTACCCGATGTATTGAACCGATTTGAAGAGGGTATATGTATTCATTGCGGTGGTGATGATGTAGAATGTTTGGAAAATTGTACCCAACATAAATGTGTAGACTGTGGTTATACACCAGAACAAGACTATTCCATATTAAGACATGAAACAGAATATCATGGGGGAGAGTAAATGTTACAACGTAAAGAATATGAAGATAAACTTAATGAAGAAATGCAAGAATACATAGACTTAATGGAAAAATGTTGGGGAGAAGCCCCTGTATTAGAACCTAAAGTAGAGACAATATTAAAAGTCACTATGAATTTTGACTTAGGAGATTTTCCACATCAGGGTCAAGTCTTTTATATAAGTCCAGAAAAAGAGGAGAAATTATCTCCTAAAAAGGTGGCTAAGAAAATAGTACAAGAAGTTAACGGCCATAGAAATTCATGCAATAGATGTGGCGTTCCTGTTCCCCACATACGAAGTAGACAAGTAGGTATGGGTTCTAGGTGGGTAGGCCGACACAACTGGCGTACTAAAGCACCCTATACGGAAGAAGAGTTAATGATATATGATATACCACCCGATGATTTAGAACGTAAGCTACATCCTAGATTCTCTCGCCAATTAGATAAACGACTAAAAGAAAAAGCGGAAGCTGAGAAAAATAATCCAGAAGCATACAAAGAAACAGATAAATAATTTGGCCCATCAGGTTAATGGATAAAAAACAACTAACATATGTAGAAGCATTAAAACAACTACAAGCGGCCTATGAGCAGGAGAAAATAGTATTAACTGCGAATATCTCTAGTTTAGAAGTTGTTGTAAGCCAACAAACCATTAAGATTAAACGATTAGAGGAACAACTGGAAACTTTCCAACAAATAAAAACTTTACTACAAGAAATTGAGGCTGAATGAACAATTAAGAAATCTCAGATGAAGTCCCACACAATCCCCACGATGGAACTCTAAACCGTCGTGGGGATTTTTTTTAATCCCGTACTTCATCTTTTCCTTACCGCGTCTTCCAGTCCCCAACAAATAAATTGATATTAAATATTATTATATTCGTGCCTAAAATAACTTGACTTAAATTGTACTAATATGTTAGACTATAAGAGTAATAAAACAGAGGTGGGTAAATATGACCAAGGGAGAACGGCGAGAACAAAAGCGTTGGAAGAAACGCTATGGACACTTTGGAACAGGTGCATCACATACAAGAGAAGCATCTGAAGCTGAAGTGCTACGACACATCCAAAAAGCACGAAGGAATGAACGAAATTCCTAGAGTTGACTTAGGGTGTACAATGTGGTATACTAAGAGTATCAAATAAATAAGGGGAACAAAATGTCTCAACTAAACGACAGCGTATCAGACCTCACGTATTTTTGGGAGCGGCTACATCGAGACGACACCACTCTAATTTCGCAGTTAGAGGAACTGCTTGGTGTGGATACTACTCAACAGCTTAACACTTATATCGAAGAGTTAGACAACTACAACAATGAAATTGATGTAGACTCTATAATCAGCGATATGGATGAGGCACGGTATCAGTTAGATAACCTAACGGACATTATTAGCGAAGCACAACATGCGCTTGACGGCGCAATCTCGAATGCTGAGGACTTGAAATAAAATGCAACCAACTGCTACACACACATTCGGAATGCGTGACCAGCTTATAATTGCACAAGCATTGGTCTTAGGTATCCAAGAACTAAAGAAAGTTCCCGCTCCATTAACTGAATTATCCAATATAGCGGATATGGAGTGGTTGCTGGAAAACGAATTCAAAAATATGTCATTGGCAGCTCAACTCATGGTTAGTGCAGCCACCAACATTAACGACAATCATAAAGGAATTTAACATGGGCCAATATTTTCTCGTAGTCAACACAACGAAACAAGAATACTTATATCCATACAAATTCGGTTCGGGGCTGAAATTTAGGGAATTTGCATATGATTCTATGTCCGTCTTAACAGGAATGGCGCATTTACTTGCACAATCATCTCACGGTGTCGCATTTGATAGTTCAGAGATTACTGGACGCTGGATAGGTGACAATGTGCTGATAGTCGGCGATTATGATAGGTCGAATTTATGTACCATCGCACAAGAAACCTATACAGATATATCAGATGAAGTCATTGAACATATGTGTTTCGACCCTGATGTATACACCCATCTTAAACAGATAATACGATGGGATGATAATAGTACCGTAGCAATTCAAACAACAGAGGTGGCATAATGCCTAATTGGTGTCATAATAGAGTTACATTTTCAGGTACTGGTAGTGATATTGACGAACTAACGACCCAACTTGAAAGTGAGGAAAGTCCATTTGATTTTAATAACGTCATTCCAATGCCAGAGGAATTACGTCTGGTGAGTTCTCCAATCAAAGTATTTAGGACTAAGGCGGAAGTTGATGAATATAATGCTCAACAACCGCAAGGAATTGGTGAGGCCATCACTCATGCTAAACATACGGCCTTAGTGAAAAAGTATGGACATGCTGATTGGTATACTTGGTCTATCAATAACTGGGGCTGTAAATGGAATAATGGTGATGATATAGATAGAGACATTGTCGCCGATAGTGAGTATGGATATGTTCAATATGATTTTGAAACCCCCTGGGGGCCACCAGTGGGAATATATCAAGCATTATGTGAGATGTATCCAGATATGGGAATTTCATGGTTTTATGATGAACCTGGAATGGAATTCGCTGGCTATCTTCCAGACTAAGTGAGGGCATACGTGCCTCTTTATTTTCCCTCTAGGTGAGTTAATCCTTGCCTAGAGGGTTTTTTTGTACCATTTTTTCTGTTGTGGTCCACTTCATCTTTTCCTTACCCTGCCCGCAGGCACAATAACCAAGATGTTAGGATAATTGGGGTGTGATGAGATATGAACTAATATTAGGATAATTGGTGCTTGACTTGAATCTAGTAATATGATATACTGATAGTAGATTAAACACAAGGATAATATTATGCAATTACATATCCAACCCAAAAATAACAAACTAGGTAAAATCTGGAATATGTCCCTTCCAGCGGTAGAAACATGCGGTGGTATGTCTGAGGCGTGTGCTGGTGACAATGGTAAATGTTACATGCTCAAGATTTACCAACAACGGCCTAGTGTATTTATTGCCCATAACAACACTTACATAAATATCCTCAATGCCTTGGCGGATGGTGAAAATTTAGAATTACCCACCAAAGTCAAAGATGGGGACGTATTCCGCATACATGTAGCAGGTGACTTTTTTGAGCCTGCTTATGCTTATGCTTGGATTAAGCTTATAACTGATAATCCTAATGTTATGTTTTTCTCTTATACTCGGTCATGGCGTATGTCCGATATGGAAGAGTCGTTAAAAGAATTAGCGGCACTACCTAATATGGAATTACTACTATCAGTGGATAGGGATACTGGATATCCTGATAAAACCATATGGCCGAATTTTCGGACGGCATTTATGATGGTAACTGATGCGGATATACCATTAGTTGAACCTGATACTCATATAGTATTTCGTGATAATCGCCATGCTATACTGAAACAGGTGAACGGTAACCTAGTCTGCCCCGTGGAAAATGGTATATCTAAAGTTACATGTGAGAAGTGTAAATGGTGCTTCAAGGATAATCCCAACAAATTAGGTTTAAATAAATTTGGTGTAAAGGTGGTGGGGAATGACGACGAGGAACAAGTATCGGTTAATGGGAACTTGTCTATGGTGTCCTAAACCTAAGCAAGTAATAGAGGATAGAATATATGCTCTATGTACTAAGCATATGGAAGAACTGAAGAACAATAATGCTAAACGTGCTGAACGTCCCAAACAAGGTTTATGTAGGCGGTGTCGAAATCCAGTGGTTATGAACCGTACAATGTGTGAATACCATTTAACTTATGAACGTAATCGAACACTGGGGCGGCGTATGAATAGCATTATCAGTTAGTATATGTTATACTCTTAATGCAACTGCCTCGGCCAAGGATGGTTGCTTTCACTGAAAATCCCCCTAGCTGCCTCACTAGGGGGATTTTCTTTTGTCTACTATCTAACATATCTTTTCCTTAACTCTCCGGCGGTATTGATAGATAGAAATGGGGGGAATATAATTGTGAAATCTATCACTCTAGTCTCACGTTAATAGGTTTTTAGGGGTCCACTATTTTTCGTCCATTCTGTCAAGACTATCTTTTCCTTAACTCTCTCCGGCAATCTAGTTAGAACTATGGAAAATATATCATGTAACTCGATTGAATAGGTTTTAAGCATGTGATTATTGGTCAAATGACGGTCAAAAGAGAGCTAGATTTAATAATGTGAAATATATCACTCTAGGCACAACTGAGGAGAGTATATCTAGGCACGGCTAGGCACGAATAAAGGTAGCAAAAAGAGACATGGGGTGCTTAGGGGATGATAATAAGAATAAACCAATAAAATAAAATATACAATAGGTCATAGGCAGGAACTGTATTTGATTGACTTGGGGAGATAAAACAGGTACACTACTATCATGCAAAGCTATAAAAAGTTAATCAAGTATCATTACTATATATAACTATATATAAATAAGGGGTACACAGACCCGCCGGTGTGGTTATGGTTATGGTCATGCTTTATGGTTGGATGATGGTTATGGTTAATAATTACTGATGGAGCATGACTAGTGTTTATATATCGTATTCTTATGGTTATTATGGTTATGGTTAGTATTGTAACTGGGTGTACTAATCAGCCCCCGGCAGTATCCACGGTTATGGTATCCCCTACGGTCATACCGACAGTCATACCAGCATCAGCTACTCCGATGCCATCACCTACAATGACGATGTTGGTGGAAAAGCATATGGTTATGGTCGCATTAAAATCATTCAATGATGCTAATAGTGACTTTGTTCTATTTATGCAGAGTAATGTAGATATTTATAATTTAATTGGTGAGAGTCCATATCATGTGGCCTTTACCGCTTCTAGACAAATAAAATTTGCATTGCCTCTTTATAAGAATATTATCATTAATTGGAATCCCCTTGATAATCGGTATTATGATAAATTGATGAAAATGAAAGAGGCAGAATTATATCGAATAGAATATTTTAATGAATTAATAGAAATGCTAATAAATACTCTACCGACCGAGAATGATGAAGTCATAAATGCTGTTCACGCTAAATTCTATGAATGGCGAGACGATAAAAGAAATGTAAGAGCGGTAGAACTTCAGAGTGGTATATTAAAAGAATTAAATATTCATCCTGATGATGTTAATTTTATGTATAGTATTCCTGAAAAACCAATACGCCCTGTACCCCCACTATCTGTCGATAAATTAGAAGGAGGACAATCTTAATTACATGGATGAACTAAAGAATCAACTTATCACTCTACTCGGATGTACCAAATCAGATTTAGAATCTTTAATACCACCTGAATTGGAGGCTGAGGGTCTACAATATTTAATACAATGGGCCAATGTTACTAGATTATCACTTAAAGCTAATCGACTTATTATTAGCCAATGCTTGATGATGGACGAGGAAAATCATGTCCTATGTAGATTCTGTGGAGAAGGTATCCCTAATTGGAAACTAGAAGATGCTAGAGAACATACGGCTGAATGTCCTATCAATAACATCAGTGATATTTTGACGGCGGTTAAAGCATTGTACAATAGTATGGAACAACAGGATAAATAGTGAATAAAACAATACGATGCCAGGAAGAAGTAGCTCAAAATAAACGTTCAAATGTTAGCACCGAATCTTTTCCTCATCCAGGTGGTGAATATAGTCAATGTAAATTTGCGGCTAAATATAAAATAGATTCCATCGGTTTATATGTGTGCCGTTCCCATG
>Ga0114899_1002281_pt1 | contig 10391 bp, 9 predicted proteins | sample MalvireepMed_215_FD_83497 | JGI IMG/M metagenome (GOLD analysis project Ga0114899, IMG submission 83497) | Marine viral communities from the Global Malaspina Expedition - Malaspina viral metaG DeepMed_215 | ecosystem: Environmental > Aquatic > Marine > Oceanic | place: Mediterranean Sea... | reverse complement strand
TCTAATAAAATTGCTAATGCCAGAATTTCTTATGGAGGCAAAGGACCGCTTGCAGAAAAAAATGAAGAAGGTTGGTTAGCAAGATTCTTTAATTCCGGTTGGTGGCCGCTTTAAATTTTAACGGTTAGTTGCAGTCGCATAGTTGCGAGCGTTCTTGGAGTAACACATGAGAAAAATTCAATTTATTTTTATCCTAAGCATTTTGTTTATTTGCTTTAGCGTGACTGCAGAAAGGATCAAAGATATTACCAGCGTTCAAGGAGTACGTGAAAACCAGTTAATTGGTTATGGCTTGGTCGTTGGGCTAGATGGCACTGGAGAAAAAACTAAATATACCGAGCAAACCTTTCGCACTATGTTAGCGCGTTTTGGAATAAATGTGCCTGCGGGCAGTCAGTTGAAACTTAAAAACTCCGCCGCGGTTGCCATTCATGCCACTTTGCCCGCATTTGCTAAAGCGGGTCAGCGTATTGATATTACCGTGAGTAGCATTGGTGAAGCGCAAAGTTTGCGTGGCGGTACACTATTAATGGCTCCGCTAAAAGGCGCCGACGGAGAAATTTATGCAATAGCGCAAGGAAACTTGGTTGTTGGTGGTTTTGGTATTCAAGGCACTGATGGATCGAAAATTAGCGTTAATCATCAAACCGTTGGCCGTATCCCTAACGGGGCATCGGTAGAGCGAGCGGTAGCGACCAATTTTTTATCTAACGAATTTATTATTTTTAATTTAAACAAGCCTGACTTTACCACTGCGGTAGAGTTAGCCAAAGCAATCAACAAGCGAGTCGGTCCAAACTCTGCTCGTCCTATGGATCAAACTTCTATTCAGGTGAATGCGCCAAGAGATACCTCGCAACGAATTAGTTATCTTTCAGTATTAGAAAACATTCAAGTAAAACCTGCCGAAGCGAACGGAAAGGTGGTAGTGAATTCTCGCACTGGAACCATTGTGATAGGTAAACACGTGGCGCTTAAAGAAGCGGCCATTGCTCATGGAAATTTAATAGTCAAAATAAAAGAAAGTTTAAATGTCAGTCAGCCTGCGCCGCTATCTCAGCTTGGTACTACGACTGTCACTCCAGATACCCAGCTCGATATAGAGGAAGAAGATAGTCGAATGTTTCACTTTCAACCGGGAGCAACTTTGCAGCAATTGGTTGAATCTGTTAATGCGGTTGGCGCAGCGCCGGGTGATGTAATGGCAATTTTAGAAGCGCTTAAACAAGCTGGCGCTATAAGCGGAGAGTTGATCGTCATTTAAATATTGATTAAATATTATGCCAATAAATTCTAATTTACAATTTGAGCAAGCCAGTGTGTATTCTGATTTAGGATCGTTAGACGCGATCCGTCAGCAAGGACTGAATGATGAGAAAGGCGCGTTAAAAAAAGCAGCAAAAGAATTTGAAGCATTTTTTATGGGGATGATGCTTAAGTCGATGCGCCAGGCTTCTGAAGTGATTGGCGAAAACTCATTAACCGGCTCAGAAGAAGAAAAAATGTTTACCGGCATGATGGATGAGCAGCTTTCGGTTAACTTATCTCAAGAGGGACATTTAGGGATTGCTGAGTTGATGATGTCACAATTAACACCACAGAATTTCTCATCTTCAAAACGGTTTCAAAATAAAGAGAGCACTAATAATTCGTCTGAAAAAATAGGACTAGAAAAGCCTGGAACAACCCAAGTTGATGGGAACCAATTAGGAAAGTATAGGGCTCAGCCGATTCGAAATGATAAAGCGACTTCTATAGAGACGACAAGTATAAATCAAACTCTACAAAATGAGGTTGATAAATTTCAGAAAGAAACCAGAGACATAACCGCAATAATAAATTCAAATGTCCTTGACCCGATAAAAAAGCAATCAATTGAAACCGTCAAAACAAGTATTGTGATTAAAACAGAAAAAGTTGAAGCGATTAAACCTGAGAAAAAATCTTTATTTGATGAAGTCTCACAATTTGTTTCCACTTTATTACCTTTGGCTAAAAATGCTGCAGAAAAATTGAGCCTTGACCCTCGGATTCTGATCGCGCAAGCCGCACTTGAGACTGGCTGGGGAAAATTCATTATGCACGATGATTCTGGAGAGCCTGGATTTAACCTTTTTGGGATCAAAGCGGGTTCAAGTTGGACTGGCGACTCAATCAAAATTGATACTTTAGAGGTTGAGCAACAAGAGTTTAAAAAGGTAAATGCTTCTTTTAGAAAATATCAGGGTTTTAATCAATCATTTGATGATTACGTTAATTTCATTAAACAAAACCCTCGTTATTCAAAAGCTGTACAAGCAGCAGATAATGTTAAAAATTATGTTGAACAATTACAGCAGTCGGGTTATGCCACGGACCCTAATTACGCCAATAAAATTATGCGTATTTTTAAGAATGACGTGTTGCAAAATATTGATCTCGACGTAGATTAAGAGGAACTATAAATGAGTATTTTTGATATAGGTGTTTCGGGGTTATTAACCAATCAAGCGGCAATTTCTTCCACTTCGCACAATATCGCTAATGCAAATGTCGATGGTTATTCAAGACAAAGAGTTTCGCAAGAAGGCAGGCTGCCACAGTTTAGTGGTGGAAACTATATTGGTACAGGCGTACAAATAGGAAATATAGAAAGGATCTATGAAGCATCACAACAATTGCAACTGCAATCGAGTACCGCTGATTTTTATGCATTTGAGAGTTATTTGACTGAAGCTGTTAGAGTCGACGGACTTCTAGCAGATAGTGATAATGGAATTAATAATGCAATTCAGGGATTTTTCACCGCTCTACAAGGAGTAGCGAATGACCCTGCTTCTATACCAGCAAGACAAGTGATGTTAAACGAAACGGAATTGATGGTGTCACGTTTTGATCAAATCCACACTCAACTAGACTCACAAATAACAGAAGTGAATAGCAAAATAGCTGCAATTGCCAGCGAAATATCTGCACTCGCCGCTAATATTGCACAACTGAATAATGACATTACTACTTCTGGAGCTGAAGCATCATCGGACCTGCTAGACCAGCGCGATATTGAAATCAATAGTTTGAGTCAGCTAATTTCAGTGCAAACACTTGCTCAAGATGATGGTACCGTCAGCGTTTTTGTTGGAACCGGACAGACTTTAGTCATTGGTTCAAATGCAAGTACTTTATCCGCGAGTAGTGACCCATTAGATCCTCGTAGAATGACGATCAATATTACTGCTGGTAACTCAAGTACCGACATCACTAACGCAATTTCTGGTGGAGAAATCGGTGGCTTATATGACGTTGTTGAAGAAGTTATTGAACCAGGATTTAACACGCTTGGTAGAGTCGCTATGGCGCTATCTGATGCACTAAACTCGCAAAATAGTTTAGGCATGAATTTGAATAATGATTTGGGAGGAAATTTTTTCACCGACATTAATGATTCGGTCATAGAAGCTTCAAGAGTTTCTGATTCGAGTAACAATACCGGAACAGCCGTGCTAAGTATTACGATTGATGACCTTTCCGTTCTAGGCGATTCTAATTACCAATTATACCAATCCGGTGGAAACTATACTTTATATGATTTGACCACAGAGACAACCATATCCACTTTTGCCGCGCCCGTTGCACCAGCTACTATGGCATTTGCTAGTGAAGGGTTTACCGTTAATTTTATTTCTGGAGCCGCGATAGATGGCGACAGTTTTAAGTTACAGCCTACGCGAGATTTTGCTAGTGATTTTGATATCTTAATAACTTCACCCGAAGAAATTGCCGCTGCCTCTCCGATTAGAGCTGAGAAAAATTTAGCAAATATCGGGTCTGGTAGCATTTCTGGAATTACAGTAAGTGACACTACAACTGCGATTTTTACCACTACACCAAATGATTTGACGCCGCCAATAAGAATAGAATTTGATGCGACAGTTGGTGACTTTTCTATTTATGATATGACAACCGGTACGCCAGTTTTATTAGCCGGTGGAATAAGCGGTTTTGTTCCAGGTCAAGATAACGACATGCTGTCTTTGGCGGGTGCGCCTTTTAACGCCTATGGATATGAAATAACTATTGGAGGTGACCCGCAAGCTGGGGATAACTTCGATATTAATTACAATAATAATGGGGGCGGAAATAACGCCAATATATCATTAATGGGTGATGTTCAATTCGCAGCTAATTTAGATAATGGTAGTTCAAATCTGCAACAGGCTTTTGGCCGAGTGATCAGCTTGGTGGGGGTTAAAACACAGTCGGCACAAATAAACCGTGATGCAGCAGAGAGCTTATTATTTCAAGCAAAAGAGAGAAAAGAGAGTACCTCTGGCGTTAACTTAGATGAAGAAGCCGCCAATTTAATTAAGTTTCAGCAAGCTTATGAAGCCTCTGCGCAAGTGATATCTGTTGCGAGAACCATTTTCCAGACTGTTCTAGATTCGATTAGATAGATTTTTAATTACAGAGTAAAAAAGAGAAATTGTAGGTAAATAGATATGCGATTATCGAGTAGTCAAATTACAAGTGCCGGAGTCAGGGAAATGTTACTCCGTCAATCAGAGTTGACGCATACACAATTGCAATTATCAACTCAAAAAAGAGTTCTATTACCATCCGATGATCCCGTTGCTGCGACTTCGATTAGTTCACTGCAAACTGAAATAGCTCAGTTAGAACAATTCAACCTAAACGGCAGCGCGGCTGATGCGAACATATCACTAGAAGAATCTGTATTATCGACAGTCACCGATATCTTATTTAGAGTGAGAGATTTAATGGTTTCATTGGGTAATGGCGCTTATTCATTTAATGAAATTGCAGGGATCGGCAGCGAGTTAGAAGAGCGGTTAGATGAAGTACTCGGCCTGGCCAACACTAAAAATAGTAATGGCGACTATATTTTTTCCGGTAGTAAAGTTAAAACGGCACCTTATGCACGTGAAACCGACGGAAGTTTTAGTTATAACGGAGATCAAAATCAGCGAATGTTAAGGATCAGTAGTGGTTTTGTCATTCCTATTTCCGATCCTGGGTTCGATGTTTTCAGCGATATCAAAAATGGTAACGGTGATTATATTACCTCGGCTAATAACGCTAACACCGGAACAGGTATTATTGACCCTGGAAGCTATCAAGCGCCACCTAATTTTTTGGCGGAATCCTATACCATAGACTTTGGTGTTGATGGTGGTGGTAATACAACTTACACAGTTACCGGTGATCCATCTGCCGCAGTCATTGTGCCTGCCACAGTTTGGAAAGAGGATGATGCGATTAGCTTTAATGGTATCACCACTAAAGTATCTGGCGAACCGTTGGTCGGTGATCAATTTCGAATCGATGCTAGTAGTTCACAAGATATTTTTAGTAATATTCAACTTGCGATTGACGCAACCACAGGCTACCAAGATACAGAGGCGGGTAAAGCACTCTATTATAATCAGCTTAATAGTGTCCAGGAAACCATGGACAAGCAAATGCAGAATATCGATCTGGTGAGAGGAAAAGTGGGTAGCCGATTGAATATTATTAGCTCTGAAGAAAATAGCAATTTATCTTTATTGATCACCAATAAAACAGCGCTGTCTGACATTCAAGATTTAGACGTTGTTGAAGCATCAACTCGATTTTCACAACAGTTAGTTGTGTTAGAAGCGGCACAGGCAAGTTTTGTCAGAGTGCAAGGGTTAAGCTTATTTAACTTTCTTTAGTTAATATTTTTTGTGCGGTAATTGAGGTTTGTCGATAACCATTTTTATCCCAAAAATGCTTAGCTAGATTATTTTTGCAGGTATAATGGCACTCAATATATTCAACCCCTATAGAAGTTAGGCAGTTTTCCATTTCCTCCAATAAAGACTTGGCCATTTTTTGCTTTCGATAATACTCATCTAACCAGAGCAACTGGATCACGCCTTTCATTGGTTTAGATAAAAAACCATTATCATTTATAACGCAAGTTGCAAAGATAAAGCCGATTGGTTCGCCACTTGCTTCTGCAAGTAAGAATAAACTATTGGAATTACTCAATTCTTGTTTAATCCAATGTTCCAAATTGTTCTTGAAATTTTTGTGGGGTGAAATTGTTTTGTCGTCTTCGTGTTGATAGAGTTTAATTGTCCAATCAACAATGTTAGCTAAATCATCTTTGTCAGCCTGGCGAATTCTAAAACCTGGACTAGCTATTGAAGCCGAAGAAATACTAGTCATAAACTATGGTGCTGGTTAAAAGTTTGTTGATATTGTTTCGCAGCTTGATCACCTTTGCGCAAATTTAAACTTTCGCCGATTAACGATTTTTTGCTCTGTTTCATCATTAGGCTAATTTTCTCGTCATTACTGCTTATTTCCATGGCGACATCATTGATGATTGATTTTGCATCGGGTAAAGGGGAAAGCTTAAAATAATTTTCTAATACTTGGTGTCTTTGAGTTGCCAGAGTTTCCACCTGTATCCATTCTTCACTTTCTGCTAAATCAAATATTTTCTGATTGAAATTCAAAGCTTCGATTAAAAGAGGGTGCAAAACATAAACTCCAACACAATAATATTCGTTATAATTAACTTTGATGAATCACACATTAAATTATGACTGCTGTAATGATTGGTCACGTATTCCATCCCAAGCCGATTTTATTTGTTGCATTACATCTAAAACACTATCAAATTTAGTTTTATTATTTTCTACATTTGCTTCAACTAAAGTTGCGCAACAAAATTCATAAAGGGAATCTAGTTGAACTGACAAGTCTCCACCTTTTTCAAAGTCAAGGCTGGCTCTTAGTCCGTTAATAATTGAAATAGCCCAGCTCACGTGTCTGCCTTTTTCTGCAATGTTTTTTTCATCCATAAAATAATTTGCACGATGAATCTTTTCAATCGCACCATCAATTAACATTTGAATTAAGCGGTGAGGGTCTGCATTTTCAACCCCTGTTACCGCATTCATATTGGAGTAGGCTTTTGCGCCAGAAAATCCCATGTAATGTTCCTTTTTTAGGTTAAGTTATGACTCTACTTTTTATTGCCATAATCTGGAATGTTGGCTAGTTGTGTTGCCAAAAATGAACCAGTACTATTAAATTGATTAACAGCAATATCCATCGCAGAAAATTGCTTTGTTAATCTGATAGTGAGCGTTTCTATTCGCAATGCGAGCGTTAATCTTTCATCATCAATACTGCTAAGTTGTTCTGCAATAGTTTCTTCTCTAGAGGTAAGTGACCCTTCACCTCCAGTATATTCATCGACTAAGGCTAGTAAAGATGTAGCAAACCCGTCATCACCCGCAAACAAGGCTTCGAAATCATCAAAATTTCCACTTAAGGCATCACTTAAAAAGTCATCGTCAATTTCAAGCTGGCCCGTCTGGGTTGTGGTGATGCCGATAGAAGATAAACTATCGTATTCACCTGTAATTGAATCAACGGTTGAAGCAATCAAATTTCGAATTTGATTTTCTGACTGCCTTAATGTGTAATCGCCGACTAATAAGCCTGGATTATCTAAATCGTTAGCGTCACCGAGTTCTTTAATCACATCAGCAAAAGCATTAAATGCTGCCACAAAACCAGTAATTAAGGTCTCTGTACTAGATGTATCTAACGCCACAGTTAATGATTCAGTATCGCCAGCAGTTTCAGCTTCCTTTAAGATATTTATAGTGACGTTATCAATAACGTCGGTAAAAGTGTTGCTGTCGTTGGTAGCGGTAAATCCGTCAATTTTAATGCTCGCATCCGTACCCGCAGAAAAAGTAATATCGTCAGATAAAGTTGCTAGAGATACAGGACCTGTATCACCTGTATTAGTTGTATAAGTAACGTCTAAGTCATTTCCTGCGCCAGTTTTTGTCGAGGTATATGTAAGGACGCTACCAGTATCCATTCCATCGGTTACATTATTAATCAAACTAACCGTCACAAAGTCGTTTCCGCTAGCCTCATTAATATTATCTTGAATGTCTGCTAACGTATCGGTGGCAGCAACACTGATCGTGAAATCATCACCACCAAGAGAGAAGGTTAATGTACCATCGTCAAAAGTTGTCGTTGAACCGCCCGTGAAAATTTGAGAATCACCGGTACTCGCTGTTGCAAGCGACTCAACTTCAATATCATAACTGCCTGCTGAAGCTGTTGTAGTTGCCGTTGCAGTATAAAAATCGGTGTCGGATATAGTGACAGAACGTTGACTAAAACTAGAAGCGTAACTCAACTCAGCTGCTGCGCTTCTTAACTCGTCAAGTGAGGCACTCAAACTGCCTAATCCGGTAAGGGTTAATGAAGCACTTGCTTCTAATCGATTAAGCCTGTTTTCTGTTGGCGCGCGTTCAGCCGTGACTAATGCATCTATAATAGATGAAACATCCAGCCCTGAACCTAAGCCTCCAATTGATATAAGACCCATCGCGATTTACCTTTTGTTCACACTTACAAACATATACTAATACCCTAGTTTAAATAAATATTGCCTAACCGCTTATTATTCAAAGATTAGTTGAATTCAAATTTTATTTTAATACTAAATAATACTGGTCTAAGTCATGCATCTATTAACATACAGTCTTTATCGGCTGAAAAATGGCTGAGATAAATATTTTTGCGCTTTAAATTCATTTTTTATCAGATTATTTATTTTTTATTAAAACGAATAGTAAACAGACACACTAAGACGTGCAATTAACAAGCCAGTATGAGAAAAATACTGGCTCGAATTACATCACTATATTTGGCTCGACAAAAGGGAGGCGAACCTCCCCTAGATCATACTTTCTCTCGTAACAATACACCGCTACTACCGGTGTGTTGTTCATTGAGCTCCTTCAATCGTCTAGATAAATTGAGTAGTTCTTCCGGTGGAAATTGCCTGATCAGCTCGTCGGTTTCTACATCGACAACTCTAACCACGGTCACCCCAAGTTCATCATCAATTTGGAATTGAATAGTTCGGTCGATACTCTGATTGAATTGTTGTAACTGTTCTATCTGACTTTCGATATTTTGCTGCTTAGCCTCGGTCTTTCGGGCTTGTAACTCTTCGACATTTTCAATTTTAGTTGAATTAGTCTCAGACACAGCTTTCAATTCTGTTGCAATTTTTACATTACTATTATCTAAACTTTTTGAAGTTGAAGGCGCTCTACTGGCTGCAGGTGGCAATTTACTGCCACTTGAAGTTGTGGACGGTTGAAAGTTGCCTGCTAAATTTTCGATAGCCATGACAAATTACCTCACTAGAGCGAATGAGAAAGCTGGTTTGATATTAAATATAATCAACCAGCTTTCCTGCCAAACGTTAAAAAAGTGCTTAACGTATTCCATCAACTTACTGCAGCAATGATAATACCGATTGGCTTGACGCGTTTGCTTGCGCCAAAATCGATAAACCTGCTTGTTGAAGAACTTGGTTTTTAGCCAAGGCCGCCGTTTCTGCCGCAAAGTCAGTATCCCTTATACGAGAGCGAGACGCTGACGCATTTTCCTGGATACTGGCTAAGTTAGAAATGGTAGAAGTTAGACGATTTTGCACCGCACCTAAACTAGAGCGGAATGAACCGACCGAAGCAATAGCGCCATCGACAATACTTACTGCGTCCTGAGCGCCACTCGCGGTACTGACATCGATTGAAGCAACTGAAGTAAGCGATGAACCACCTGAAGTATTAGCATTGAGCTCAGCTGTTATCCCTGAGTAAGTAAAACCACTGCGCCCACCATCTAAACGAACAATACCGACAGATTTGGTTGAATCAGTAGCTCCACCACTAGTTAGCGTAATTGTGGTTGCGCTTGCTGCTGCTGCATCATTTTCAAAGTTTTGCGAAATAACATCAACGGTTAAATCAGCACTACTAGTAGTATAGTTACCGATACCAATATCATCGCCAGTTTCACTGATTAAAGTTAGATTGCCGGCATCATCAGCTGAGGCCGTAACACCAGTTTCACCAGTCTTTTCATTAATAGCATCAGCAATAGCACTTAGATCATTAGCATCAGAAACACTCGCCGCTACGCTAACTGCAGTAGTATTGTCGCCTGTAAGATCAAACGATACACTTCCTGTACCAAAGCCATTTACTTGAACGACTGTTCGTGCATCTGCACTGACACCTGTATCACTAGCGGCTTGGTTGATAGCGAGTGCGACATTTTCAGCCGAATCATTTGCTGCAATTGCAATTGCAGTATTGCTACCTAAAACACCAGTTATTGACAGAGTATCGGCACTTACACCATTGGTTGCTGGTATCGCAGCAGCCACTGCTAGGGAGTCACCAAACAACGTTCCATCAAAGTCAACGCTATTTCGGCCGATACTAGTCGCTTTAGCTGAACCGATACTTACCGCAACAGTTTCGTTTGAGTTAGCGCCCACCTGAAAGGTTTGGCTACCAAAAGAACCATTA
>Ga0114899_1002274_pt1 | contig 10399 bp, 16 predicted proteins | sample MalvireepMed_215_FD_83497 | JGI IMG/M metagenome (GOLD analysis project Ga0114899, IMG submission 83497) | Marine viral communities from the Global Malaspina Expedition - Malaspina viral metaG DeepMed_215 | ecosystem: Environmental > Aquatic > Marine > Oceanic | place: Mediterranean Sea... | reverse complement strand
TGAGCGAGCGACACAGGCTATTGACAAATATCTTTTAGCAGCGTAAACTACGGGAGGTGTTATGATGACACGCTTTGTAAAACGATTATCTTTTAGAGTCTATAGATTTTTAAAAGGTTTCTAACCTAATAATATAGGAGGTGGGTGTTCCCAACCAAAGACCCGAGCATGTCAGAAAACTGCTCTAACTTTTAATCAAATCGAGATAGAGAAAATGAAACAAAGATACGTAGTAATATATCGGATGTTAGATGGCTCTAGTTTAGCGGCCCAGTGTTATTATTCAGAAGAAGAAGCGCGAGCCGTAATGAGTAAACTGGAGTACGCAGATGACCGCGATCTTATTGTGATGATAGATGTTGAAGGCCATAATATGGACTACTCATTAACAGGTAACGTCCTTGCAAAGCCGCCTTACAATGATTAAGTGTACTAATAAAAGATGTAAAACCCACGCCTCCGTAACGCACAAGAAAATTAATTATTGTTCTATGTGCTACATCAAGCTGATGGGTTGGCTAGGAGAATACCTAGATGAAACTAAAAGCACTCAAAATTAAATTTAAAATACTAGTAATCAAACTAATTATGTTTAGAATATCAGTAGCTTTAAAATTAAAACGGTTCCGAAATTGGATTCTTCGTAAGCCGGTAACTAAAAACGTGGAGGACTGGAGATGACTGATAAAGAATTTAAAGATAAGGTTTATGAAGTAGTTTGTGGTGGCATTGCGGCTGACTGGAATGACGAAGACGTTATAGATCCTATCTGTATGTACTCAGACTTCCGCGAAAAGATTTATGAAATAGTTTTTGGAGTTGGGGTTACTGGTGCTAAAGATGAAGAAGAAGAAGAGGATAGCAAGTGGCGCAGATGGGCATTGGATAATATATCATAAGGAAACTATCGCATGAGTAATTCTTTTAAAGATTGGGCTATTGATACAGCTATAGATAGGGCAGTAGAAAGGGCTGACGAATTAAACATTGATGATACTTGGTTTATAGACTCGTTAGCTACTATTGAATTTGAAAAACTAATAAACGGCGAGGTGTATGATGACGACCAAAAAAGACGAGGTTGTGGTTGAGGATTATTGGGCTAAAATATTTGCTTTACATATTGGATGCCCCTGTCCTAGCGATAGGGTCAAACAAAAATTTATTCATTATGTTTTAGCTAACTGCATTGATGGCACACATTTAACAGAGGATTTTGTATTCTCTCAATTTCCAGAGTTCATTAATTATCTTGCTGAATTTTAGAGGGCCTTTAAATGAACGTGCATTTTTCTTCACGTAAAAATACATGGGCAACACCCCAAGATTTTTTTGATAAATTAAATAATGAGTTTCATTTTGATATTGATGTATGTGCTGATCCAACTAATGCCAAATGCAAAAAGTATTATACTATAGAAGACGATGGGCTGTCGCAGACTTGGCGAGGTACATGCTGGATGAACCCTCCGTATGGCAGGGAAATTAGTAAGTGGATGCGTAAAGCGTATGAGTCCTCTTTAAATGGGGATGGAGCAACGGTGGTTTGTCTGGTGCCTTCCCGCACAGACACTCGCTGGTGGCATGACTACGCCATGAAAGCAGACGCGATAAGATATGTAAAAGGCAGACTTAAATTTGGAGGACATAAAAACTCTGCACCCTTTCCAAGCGCAGTTGTAATTTTTAATAGTAAACCCGACCTGTGATGTACACGGATATAGGGTTGACAAGGGGCCACAACTTGTGATATAATGGCGGCTGTCAAAACCAACACGGAGAAAACGACCTATGGTTTACGAAGGCATAGCATATTGGGCATCTGTTACTACACCGAATACTCGGTTTGAACCCAAGTATACAATCGATTTAGTAGTGGATGATGGTACTGCTGATCAGCTAAGGGCTGAAGGCATCACTGTTAAAGACAAAGACGAAGGCGCGACGGTAACAATTAAACGCCTAGTCAATGGTAATAATGGCATGGTACGCAAGGCACCAAAGCTCATGGATAGAAATAAAAACGAGCTGGACTGTCTGGTAGGTAATGGGTCTAAGGTAAGAGTTCAAGCGAAGCCTTGGAAGATCGACCGAAACGGTCAAGAATTTAAGGGCCTTGAGCTACAGGCCGTACAGGTACTTGATCTAATTCAATTTAGTTCGGGCGATGGCGACGAGTTTGATGTACTGCCCGGAGAAGAGGAGGTCGATGAGTTGTGAGTACAGAAAATATTATCTATACTCTGGATAACAAGCAGTATACAGTAAATAAGTTTACTGATGAGGCTAAGGTAGCGTTCGCTTGTTTAGTTGAAAGTAAGCAGGAAATTAATTTGCTTACTAGAAAAATAACTATATTGCAAGCCGCCACTATTGCATTAAGCCAGAAAATAAATGAACAATTATCTGACGAAATGCGTAGCACGTTGGGAGATCACATGGACAGTGAAGTTATAGAAGAGCCGGACACGCTGACCAGCCTTTAGTATTACGACCTCGGTATGTCCGTAAACTGCCTCTTTTTAATCACAGGAGAAATCACTTGGCTTTTGTTAAATTCCATCAGCCGTGTCCCTTGTGCAATTCAAGCGATGCAGCAAGCATCAATGACGACGGCTCTGCATACTGCTTCAGTTGTGACAAGAGAATAAATAATTACCAAGAACTTACAGGAGTGTTACCAGAAAATAATATTAAAGAATTTAAAGTGCATAAAAATAATTCAACTAATCATGTTGAAGGTAATTTTGTTGCGCTTACCGACCGTGGGATCTCTTTAGAGACTGCAAAAAAATATAATGTTAAGGCCGTTACAAGCGCCGATGGCAAAATCCTTAAACACTTCTACCCTTATTACATCGCTTCAGAAATCACAAGTTATAAAATCCGAGAAGTTTCAGACAAGCACTTCGCATGGCGTGGAAGTTCCCAAGGTACTGGCTTGTTCGGAGAAGCTATGTTTAAAGATTCGGGTAAGTTTATTACTCTTGTAGAAGGTGAATGTGACGCGATGGCGTCGTATGAATTACAAGGATCTAAATGGCCTGTTGTTTCGCTTAAAAGCGGAGCCGCCGGAGCAGTTAGAGATGCAAAAAACTCTATTGAATTTTTAGAAAAATTTGAAACCATTATAATAAATTTTGATAATGATAAGGCGGGGCAAGATGCAGCAAAAAAGGTTGCACGGCTATTGACACCGGGAAAAGCTAAGATTCTTGTGATGCCTGATGACTTCAAAGATGCTAACGAAATGCTGCGCGTTGGAAGAGCGCAGTCTTATATAGATGCTTGGTGGGGCGCAAAATTATACACACCCTCCGGTGTTTTAAATATATCAGAACAAAAAGAAAAATTTAATAATCGTGAACACCGGGACAGCGTTCCTTATCCGTGGTCAGGATTAAATGATAAGTTGTATGGCTTACGTAGTGGTGAGCTAGTGACGCTTACGGGAGGTACAGGATTAGGTAAGTCTAGTATCACCCGTGAATTAGAACACTGGCTTATTACACAAACGCAGGACAACGTAGGTATTATAGCTCTTGAGGAAGATTGGAGGCGAACGGTAGATGGTATACTTTCTATCGAAGCTAACGCTAGATTGTACATTGATCAAGTCCGCGAAGGTTTTTCCCAAGAAGATTTAGATAAATATTTTGATGCCTTGTATAGTGGAAATAATAAAGATCGGGTTTGGATCCATAGCCATTTTGGAATTACAGACCTTGATGAAATTTTTAGTAAGCTTAGATTTTTAATCATTGGATGCTCATGTAAGTGGGTGGTAGTGGATCATTTACATATGCTAGTTAGTGCGATGGTTGATGGTGATGAGCGCCGAGCCATCGATAATATTATGACTAGGCTTAGAAGTATTGTTGAAGAGACGGGCGTAGGTTTAATTTTAGTAAGTCACTTACGGCGGGTCGATAGCAACCGTGGGCATGAGAATGGAATAGCTGTAAGCCTGTCACACCTGCGAGGCTCTCAAAGTATTGCTCAATTATCTGATTGCGTTATAGCTTTAGAGCGCGATCAACAAGCAGAAGACCCGGAGGAGGCTAACACAACACACATCCGGGTATTGAAGAGTAGGTATACTGGAGATGTTGGTATGGCAACACATTTAGTGTATGATAAAGAAACTGGTAGACTTACAGAATCATTCATTGACCATGAAGATGGAGTTGAACTATGAAGTCTTTAGTTTTTGATATTGAAACTGATGGCCTACAGCCGACCAAGATATTTTGTATATCTATTCTAGATGTAGACTCTCAAGAGCAATTTAACTTTAGACCATCTAACATAGGCGAGGGTATTTCTCTACTTAAAACCGCCGACAAATTAATAGGCCACAATATAATTGGGTTTGATATACCTGTAATACGGAGGCTACATGGCGTTGACTTGCTTGATAAAAAGCTTATAGATACTCTTGTACTTTCAAGATTATTTAATCCGGTTAGGGCTTCCCATAGTCTAGAGGCGTGGGGATACAAGCTGCAATTCCCTAAGATAGAGTTTAATGAGTATGATGTATTCAGCGAGGACATGCTGAAGTATTGCGCTCACGATGTTATTTTAAATTTTAAAGTTTATGAAGAATTAAAACGGGAGAGCAAGGGCTTTACTTCCGAAAGTGTTAACCTCGAAACAGAAGTTTATAAAATTGTGACGGACCAGCGTGATCACGGCTTCATCTTGGATGAAAAACTTACGCTGTCTCTTCTTGACGAGTTCACAAGTGAGTTATCTGCTGCCGAATCTTTAGTTCACGAAACATTTAAACCAAAAATAATTGAACGCAATATATATCCGCAGCATACAAAGAGCGGGGTTCTCAAGAAGCTAGGCATCGATGACGAAGATAAGCAAACTAGATTAACAGATGAAGAGTATAACAAATTAAAAAAATGTGGTTCAGATAAGATTGTTCGGACTACAGAAGAAGAATTTAAACTTGGATCACGGCAGCAAATAGGGGAGTACCTACAAGATTTCGGATGGAAACCAAAACACTTTACGCCTACGGGCCAACCAAAGGTAGATGAAAAAGTATTAGCAACAGTTAAAGATATTCCAGAGGCCGCGATTATAGCTAAGTATCTTATGCTTCAAAAGAGAATAGCTCAAGTGCAGTCGTGGCTTGTGTTTCTGGATGGGAAGCGCGTCCACGGATCAGTAATAAGTAATGGTACAATTACCGGTAGAATGTCGCATAGGGATCCTAACATGGCCCAAGTGCCTAGCCTTTCATCACCCTACGGCAAAGAATGTAGGTCCTGTTGGACAGTGCCAAGGGGCTACAAACTAGTGGGCGTAGATGCAAGCGGTTTAGAATTACGAATGCTAGCACATTATCTTGATGATAAGGAGTTTATTAATGACATTCTCAACGGCGATATTCACACGGCTAATCAGGCTAGGGCAGGATTGCAATCAAGAAATCAGGCAAAGACTTTCATATATGCACTCCTCTACGGAGCAGGAGATGGTAAAATTGGAAGTGTGGTTGGCGGAAGCAAAGCAGAAGGTAAACGAATTAAGCAATCTTTTTTTGCTAATCTCCCGACACTTAAATCTCTTAGAAATAGAATTACAAGAACGGCTGAACAAAAGGGATTCATCACGGGATTAGATGGACGCAAGATATTTATACGAAGTTCCCACTCCGCGTTAAATTCCTTATTACAAGGAGCGGGTGCAATTGTAATGAAACGTGCTTTAATAATTCTCAATGAATCTATAAATACTAATAGTATTGACGCCCATTGTGTAGCTAATGTTCACGATGAATGGCAAATAGAAACGTGGGGTGCGGATGTTAATAGGCTTGGAAATTTAGCAATTAATGCTATCAAATCTGCCGGAGAATATTATAATTTAAATTGTCCTTTAGATGCTCAGTACAAATTTGGAGAAAACTGGAGTGAAACTCACTAAAGTTAATGGGAGATAATTGAAATGAAACGACGGACTAAAGAAGAGCGAAGAGAACGCTATGAGCGTATTGAGTCCGACCCTTATAACAGAGAGTACAGATTACAAATGGTTAGGAGCGCGAAGCAGAGGGCTAAACGTAAAAATCTTTTCTTTGATTTAAAAGCAGAAGATATTCATATGGGAGAAAAGTGTCCGATACTTGACATACCATTTGAAGTTGGTACAACGTGTTGGTATAATTCACCCAGTCTAGATCGAATAGATACCAAGAGAGGCTACGAACCAGATAATGTAATAGTTGTTTGCATGATGGCTAACTCAATTAAAAATCAAGCTACACCAAACCAAATTAAAAAGGTTGGAAAATTTTATGAAGAACTCTACAGAGAAAAATCTATCAACATTAGTTAACGATATTTATAAAACCGTTTCTGATCTAAATTCAGGAGATAAAAGTATTCCAGATGAATGTTTGGAATCTTTAGCGACTGGAATTAAGAGGGCTATAGAAGATTGGGCCACACCTAAGCCCGACGATGGGTTTCTTCTTAGAATGTCTAACATTGGTAGACCCGCAAGGCAACTATACTACACAAGAAAAAGTTCAAAGAGAGTTACCCCAGATGCACCTACGCTAATCAAGTTTTTATATGGTCATCTCTTAGAAGAAGTTCTAATCTTCTTAGTTAAACTATCCGAGCATAACGTTACTGACCAACAAAAAGAAGTAACTGTTAATGGGGTGAAGGGGCATATAGATTGTAAAATAAACGGGGAGGTTATAGATATAAAGACAGCCTCGGGGTTCGCGTTTAAGAAATTTAAAAACGGAACGCTGCGGGAGGACGATCCCTTCGGCTACATGAGCCAGCTTGCGGGGTACGAACAGGCAGAAGGTACAGATAAGGGTGGATTTTTAGCCATCAATAAAGAATCTGGAGAGCTTGCGCTGTACCAACCTGAAGATTTAGATAAGCCAAATGTAGAAAATATAATAAATAAAATTTTAAATATATTTAAATTTAATAAAATTCCTGATAAATGTTATAGCCCAATTCCAGCAGGAACTAAGGGCAACATGAAGCTGCCTCGGGGCTGCGTATACTGCCCCCATAAGATCGAATGCCATAAGGATGCTAACGACGGCAGCGGCTTACGCTTGTTTAAATACGCAAAGGGAATTGAATACTTAACGCGAGTCAAGTACGAGCCTAAAGTAGAAGAAATAGCTGCATGAAGGGACGGCTCGTCAAGAAAATAAATATCAAAGCCGCCAACTTATTAGTTGAATGGTTAAAAGATATTGTGAATGAAGACGACAAAGATAAGGTAACAAAAGAAAATTATAAGTCTTTACTTCCAAAAGAAGAATATATTTTAGTTAACAGAACCTGTTACTTATCGTTCTACACGCACCGATGGGCGAAACAAAATATTAAAAAACTACTAAGGAAAGGGGCGAGGCTAGAAAATATTACTCTGGGAGATTTAGTATGGATTTTAAAGAAACAGAACCGGCAAAATACCCGATTGAACATATTATAATGTCCTTTGCCTTTGCTATTCAAGAGCGTGGAAGCAAGTTAGAGTTTGATGAATTACTTTTTTTACGGGACGCCGTATTACAGGAGATAGAAAAGCATGACAGGGAATTACATTGAAAAGAAAACCAAGAGCTAGGCGCCCACAGCAGAAAAAAGTTAAAGGGTATGATAGTATATGGGAGTATGTTTTACATGATACCTTGTTAAAAGATTGGGACCACCACACGGATAAAGTTGAATACACCGTAAAACATTTTTACGAGCCGGACTTCACTAGGACTTTACAAGACAAGCAAATTCTGTTAGAATCCAAGGGTCGCTTCTGGGACTACGCTGAATACTCCAAATACAAATGGGTACGCAACAACCTACCTGAAAATACGGAACTGGTTTTCCTGTTTGCCGACCCAACCGCCCCAATGCCCGGATCTAAAATAAGAAAAGACGGCACTAAACGATCACACGGCGAGTGGGCCGCAGCAAATAAATTTAGATGGTTCACTGAACACACACTACCAGATGAATGGATAGACATAAAAGTTAAAAACTCAGAAGATTTCATTGAAAGACAACAGGCGATAGACAACGAGGAGTCAAAGTATGGCTATTGAAGGATGGGGAAAACCTGAAAAATTTGCGAACGACCTAGAAGAGTATAAATATATAAAGAAGAAAAATAAAAAAAAGTTTAATGGGGATGTTGTTAATCATCCGCCTCATTACAATAACGGTGACATAGAATGCATCGAAGCTATAGAGGCTATGTTAACCCCCGAAGAATTTATAGGGTACTTACGCGGAAACTCATTAAAATACAGATGGCGGTTCAGATATAAGAAACAGCCGATAGAAGACATGATGAAGGCCAGATGGTATGAAGAAAGACTACTACGGTTTTATAAAAAAAGTGAAGACCTAATGGAGAAACAAAGTGAGCGTAGACAGGAAAGCAGAAAGGATAGCTAGATTTCATAGAAATCGAAATGCTAAAAATAAACAGAAAACAAAGAGACATATAAAAGAAAAAAAGGATCACGAAAATGACTTTAAGGACGCAGGAATATCTCGGAATACAGATAGATTTGAACAAGGAGAATAACTTAGGTCAATTTTCAATTAATACCCTTCAAGATAGATATTTTTGGGAGAACGAAACTCATGCTCAACACGCTTTTGCTAGGGCTTCTATATTCGGTGCTACGTATAAGGGAATTACTGATTACGATCTTGCACAAAGACTTTATAACTACGCAAGTTCTTGCTGGTTTATGTTTAGCACCCCTATACTTTCTAACGGGGGAACCTCACGCGGCCTTCCCATTAGCTGTTTTCTCAATTATGTTCCTGATTCAAGGAGTGGTTTGTCTGACCACTATGACGAAAACATATGGCTGGCAAGCGCAGGTGGAGGTGTCGGCGGGTATTGGGGTGATGTTCGGAGTAATGGTACTGGGACTTCTAGCGGCAGCAAGTCTACTGGATCTATCCCTTTCATGCACGTTGTAGATTCCCAAATGCTAGCGTTCAACCAAGGAGTTACCCGTAGGGGGAGTTACGCGGCGTACATGGACATAAGCCATCCAGAGGTTGAAGAGTTTATAGCCATGCGTAAAAGCACAGGCGGAGATTTAAACCGCAAGTGTCTAAATTTACATAATGCTATTAACATTACACATGAGTTTTTAGATGCTGTTAGTGAAGACAAAGACTGGCGGCTTATAGATCCTAAATCAAAAGAGGCAGTTAAGAGTATCAGCGCCCGAGATTTATGGTGGCAAATTATACATACCCGTGCGGAGACAGGCGAACCTTATATTATTAATATAGATAATTGCAACGAACATCTTCCCAAAGAGCAAAAGGAATTAGGACTTGAAATTAAACAGAGTAATCTTTGTTCAGAGATAACCTTACCCACAAACGAAGAACGCACAGCCGTATGTTGCCTGTCAAGTGTTAATTTAGAAACCTTTGACGAGTGGAAAGACGACGATTTATTTATAAAAGATTTAGTTACAATGCTGGATAATATCCTAGAGCATTTTATCGAGAGTGCAGTTGATACCGACGAGCTTGGAACTTACAGAGCAGGATCAGATCGCTTTAAAAATTATATTAAGGAGGGAAAAAATGGATATAAAAAGTCGGCTTATTCGGCTTACAGAGAAAGGAGCATCGGTCTTGGAGCAATGGGTTTCCACAGCTACTTACAAAGCAAACTCATACCTTTCGAGGGCCTATATGCGAGTTCGTTTAACCATCAAGTATTTAGCCACATCAAATCAAAGGCTGTTGAGGCAAGTACGGATCTTGCTGAAACGCGGGGGGAGGCACCTGACATGGTTGGGAGCGGACTTCGTAATGCTCATCTTCTTGCTGTTGCTCCTAATGCCTCTAGTTCTATTGTATGTAACGGCACAAGCCCTAGCATTGAGCCAGCGAGGGCTAATGTATACACTCACAAAACTTTGACAGGATCTTATAAGGTTCAAAATAAATATTTTGAAAACCTTTTAGAAGATAAGGGCAAGAATACTATAGAAATATGGAAAGATATTTCTGCCCACGATGGGTCTGTCCAACATCTGGATTTCCTAACGGATATAGAAAAAGAAGTATTTAAGACAGCTCCAGAGATAAATCAAATATGGGTGGTCGAACACGCCCATCAGCGCCAAGCGTATATTTGCCAAAGCCAAAGCGTAAATTTATTTTTTGCTCCTCCCAAGGCCACTGAGCCGCAGGAAATCCACGATGAATTTTTACAATATGTTAATGATGTTCACTGGGCGGGGGCTAAGAATTTAAAATCGCTTTACTATTTAAGATCGGATGCGGCACGTAACGCAGAGAATGTTAATATAAAAATACCACGCATTAACCTAGAAGGTGTAGAATGCTTGGCATGT
>Ga0114899_1002271_pt1 | contig 10406 bp, 8 predicted proteins | sample MalvireepMed_215_FD_83497 | JGI IMG/M metagenome (GOLD analysis project Ga0114899, IMG submission 83497) | Marine viral communities from the Global Malaspina Expedition - Malaspina viral metaG DeepMed_215 | ecosystem: Environmental > Aquatic > Marine > Oceanic | place: Mediterranean Sea... | reverse complement strand
CGCCCATCCCCGACAGTTCGTCGAAACTGCCGCTGATCCGCCCGCCTCTGCAACGTGAGCACCGGCTTTATCAGGCCGACTGGCTGCTGCGGTTCTACGACTTCCAACTGGACGAGATCACCTCCGTCACCCGCGACGGCAATCTCGACCTTGAGGTCGATCCGAAACTCGCATGGGCGCTGGTGCACCGCGAACATTTCCCGCTCGACGTGAACCGCGCCAGCCGCGAGATGCTGCTGCGGGTGCCGGGGTTTGGCGTCAAAACGGTGACCCGCATCCTCGCCGCCCGCCGCCACCGGTCCCTGCGCTACGAAGACCTGACCCGCATGGGCGCGTCGATGAAAAAGGCCCGCGCCTTTGTCACCGCAGGCGGCTGGACGCCCGGTGGGCTGACCGACAGCGCCGACCTGCGCGCACGTTTCGCGCCGCCGCCCGAGCAGTTGACCCTGTTCTGATGCAGCGCGTCTCGCTCCCCCCCATCGGCACGGCGAAAGCATGGCGCGAAGCGGCGCGCGGTTTTCTGGCTGCAGGTGTCCCGCCCGAGGATATTCTTTGGGGCGATCATGCCGCCGCGCCCGATCTTTTCGGCGGCGAGAGCGTGTCACCTAAAGGCGGGCAGGTCTCGGTCCCGCGTAGTTTCGTCTCCATGGCCGAAACCGCCGTTTGGCACAGCGATCCGGAACGTTTCGCGCGGCTTTATGCCTTTCTCTGGCGGGTGAAAGACGCGCCGCATCTGATGTCCGACCGCGGCGATGCCGACCTCGCGGTCTTGCGGGGGATGGAGAAGAACGTCCGCCGCTGCCAGCACAAGATGAAAGCCTTCGTCCGCTTCCGTGAAATCGGCGCGCCCGATGCCCCGCGCCGCAGTTTCGCCGCCTGGTTCGAGCCCACGCATCACACGGTGGAGCCGACGGCGGATTTCTTCGTGCGGCGGTTTTCCGACATGGACTGGCGCATCCTGACGCCCGATGTCTCGGCCATTTTCGAGAACGGCAAACTCACGCTCCAAGAAGGGCACGCCAAACCCGACCTGCCCGAGGACGCGGGCGAGCAGCTTTGGATCACCTATTTCCAAAACATCTTTAACCCCGCCCGCCTGATGGTGAAGGCGATGCAATCCGAGATGCCCAAGAAATACTGGAAGAACATGCCCGAGGCCGCCTTTATCCCTCAGATGATCGCCGAGGCCCCCGCCCGCGCCCGCGCCATGGCCGAGGCAGCACCCACCCTGCCGCCGGTGCGCATGGACCGGGTGCAGGCGCAGCTTTCGGCCTTTTCATCCGCATGGGACGGCCCGATGGAGGACCTGCCCACCGCGATCCGCGCCTGCACCCGCTGCCCGCTGCATTGCCACGCCACCCAAGCCGTGCCGGGCGAAGGGCCAAACCGCGCCGATCTGATGGTGGTCGGCGAGCAGCCGGGCGATCAGGAGGATCTTGCGGGTCGTCCCTTTATCGGTCCCGCTGGACAGATGTTCGACCGTATCGCCGGAGAGGCTGGGCTGGATCGCGAGGCGGCCTTTGTTACCAATGCCGTCAAACACTTCAAATTCACCGCCCGCGGCAAACGCCGCATTCACCAGCGCCCCGAGACGCCAGAAATCGACCAATGCCGCTGGTGGATGAACGCCGAAGTGGCGCAGGTGCAGCCCAAGCTGATCCTCGCCATGGGCGCCACGGCGGCGCAGAGCCTGACCGGCAAGGGCACGGGGATCCTGAAACGTCGCGGCACGATCGAGACGGGGCCAGAAGGCATCCCGGTGCTGATCACCCTGCACCCCTCCTACCTCTTGCGCGTGCCGGATCCGGCGTTGCGCGAAGAGGCCACGGCGCAATTCCGTTCTGATCTGGCGAAGGCGGCACGGATGATGGCAGAGGCGGCTTAATCCTCGGGGTCGATGACCTGTAGCGTGCCGTCCGGCAAGGGGCGTTGCAGGCTGGGCAGCTCGGCCGTTTCAACCGTAAGCCAGCGCTGCACGTCGTCGGGGTTGGTCAGGATCACCGGCATCGCCTTGGGGTGCACGGCCCCGACCTCGGCATTGGCTTCGGTGGTCAGAAAGCCATAGAGGGTATCAGTGGTCTCGCCGTCCTTCAGTTTGCGCACAGAGGTCCATTCGGTCCAAACGCCCGCAAAAAAGGCCAGCGGACGGTCCTCGCCAAGCGCGAACCAGACCGGGCGCGAGCGCTCTCCGGGGCGGTTCAGCGGTTCGGAAAAGGCGGTGAAGGGCACCACGCAGCGATGCTCGGCCCCCAGCCAGCGCCGCCAATGCGGCGAGGCGATGTTGCGGATGTTGGTCACGCCGCGGTCGGTCTTCTTGCCTTTGAGCGCGAAGGCCGGAGAGGGCATCCCCCACCGCATCATCTCCAGCACCGGACCGCCATCGCCGTGGCGCACCACCGGGGCGGCATAGTCGGGGTAGATACCGGGCATCGGCGGCAGGTTGCCTGTTTGGTCGTCGACCCCATCGAACCAGCCGCGGATCGCCGCTTGCCCCTTGGTCAGGGAATAGAGATTGCACATCGGTTGGCCCCCTTGCCGTCATCTTGGCCCATTAGATGCGGTTTTGCCCGCGTCCGGCAAGGGCCACAGGATCTTTGACAGCACCGCAATTGATGATTTATAACCAGAACAAAATGTGAACATATGGAGTCGTGCATGATAACCGATTCTACATATGGGCAGGTCCTTACCCTGCCGCGGCGGCTGCCGTCGACACCCCCCGAACCGGGGGTTTTGGCCGCACATGCGCCGCTGACGGATGTCTTTCCGGGGGCTTTTGCCACGGCCCCGGCCAGTGCCTTCGTGCTGTCGCTGCTGCCGCGTGGCAAGGGGCCGGTACTTTGGGTGCAAGACTTCCTGTCGCGGCGCGAGAATGGGGCGCCCTATACGCCCAGCCTGCGCGGTTTCGGGCTGGAACAGCCGGTGCTGCTGGTCACCGTCAGCCACCCCCGCGACGTGCTTTGGACGATGGAGGAAGGGGCCGCCTGTGCGGGGCTTTCTGCCGTGATCGGCGAGGTGCACGGCGGGCCGGAGGTGCTGGATTTCACCGCCACCAAACGGCTCTCGCTTCGGGCCGAGGCCTCAAACGTGCCGCTCTATCTCATTCGCAGCGGCGATCCCGGGGGCTTGAGCGCGGCGCGGATGCGTTGGCGCATTTCCTCGCTGCCCTCACAGGCCCATCCATACGATGCGCAGGCCCCCGGCGCGGCCCGCTGGGATTTGGAACTGTTTCGCGCGCGTGGCCATGCGCCGGGGCGTTGGGTGGCTGCCCATGACTCCGACAAAGGCCAAAGCCCCCGCGCCGCGGATCGTCTCCGTCTGGTTCCCTATGCTGACGATGGAGCGGTGGCGCCGGGTGATCGCCCAATACCGCAGCGTTCCGGGGGATGAGGTGCCCGTCGTCCTGTCGCGCGACGGACCCCATGGTCCGGTGGTCCATGGGCTGAGCCCTGCCGCCACGATGCGCGGGATTGAGGCGGGCGCGCGGGTGGTCGATGTACAAGCCATCCACCCCGATCTGCATGTGGAGCCCGCCGATCTGGAGGGCGATGAGGCGCTGATCCAACGGCTGGTGCATTGGGCGCGGCGCTGGTGCCCTTGGACGGCGCGGGATCAGGACCATGGCCTGCTGCTTGATGTCACCGGCTGCACCCATCTGTTTGGCGGCGAGGCGGCGATGCTGCGCGACATTCGTGCGCGTTTCGCGTTGCAGGGGCTGACGGCACGGGTCGCCATGGCCCCCACTCCCGGTGCCGCGCAGGCGCTGGCACGCTTCGGCTCCGGCGCGCAGATCTGCGGGGCTGAGGACGTGGCCACCGCCCTCGCCCCCCTGCCCGTCGCTGCCCTGCGGCTGGATACCCAGACCACACGGCTCTTGGACCGGCTTGGCCTCAAGACCATCGGCGCGCTCAGCGACTTGCCCCGCGCCGCGCTGATGCGCCGCTTCGCCAGCCTGAAACCCGACCGCAACCCGCTGATCCTGCTCGACAAAGCGCTCGGCAAGGCCCCTGACCCGCTGAACGCCCCGCCGGACCACCGCCATTTCATAACCCGCAGCCGCTTGTCTGAGCCGGTGATCGACCCCGCACCGCATCTGCCCGCGCTGGTCGATGACCTCTGCACCCTTCTGGCCCGCGCCGAGCTTGGCGCGCGGCGGCTGCGTCTGACGATCTACCGCATCGACGGCGATTGGCGCGCGCTTGGGGTCGCCACGGCGCGGGCCAGCCGTGACCCCGCGCATCTGCGCAGGCTTTTCGACGGCAAACTGGAAAACATCGACAGCGGCTTTGGCTTTGACCTGCTGACGCTGGAAGCGCTGACCAGCGAACCGCTGCCCCTGATGCAAGACCACCTCGACGGCAAACGCGACCCGTCGGCGGATGTGGCCGGGCTGCTCGACCGGCTCGCCGCCAAGCTGGGCGCGGATAAGGTCAACTGGCCGCAATGGCGCGAGACCCACAAGCCCGAACGGGTGGAGCAACGTGTCGACGCCCTGCACGGCACGCCTACAGCCGCACCCGCCTTGCTGCGCGACCGCCCGCTGCGCCTGCTCACCCCCGCCGAAGAGGTGCGCGTGATCTATGCCGTGCCCGAAGGCCCGCCCTCGCAGTTCAACTGGCGGCGCGTCACCTATAAAACCACGCGCCACACCGGCCCCGAACGCATCGCCCCCGAATGGTGGCGCGACCGCCCCGGCACCCGGCTGCGCGATTACTACAAAGTCGAGGTCGAAGGCGGACAGCGTTTCTGGCTCTACCGCGAGGGGGTGATCTATGACGGTCGCGGGGCCGAGCCGCGCTGGTTTTTGCATGGGCTCTTTGCCTGATGCCCGAGCAGGAAGGACATAAGCGCCGCACCTTGGGTGAGGACGGTTTTGCCGCCCCGCCCCGTGCGGAGTACGTGGAGTTTGGGCTGGCGAGTTGCTTCTCCTTCCTGCGCGCCGCCTCGGACGCCGTGGACCTGATCGAGATGGCCTATCACCACGGCTATGACAGCCTCGGCATCGCCGATCACAACACGCTGGCGGGCGTGGTGCGGCTGCATGTGGAGGCGGAAAAGGCGCATATCCGCCCCCTGATCGGCACGCGTCTGGTGCTGCTTTGTGGGACCGAACTGCTGGCCTATCCGCAGGACCGCGCCGCCTATGCGCGGCTCTCGACGCTGCTGTCGGCGGGCAAGATGCAATCTGTAGACGGCGCATGGCAGCAAAAGGGTGAGACCCATCTGACGCTGGAGATGCTGAGCCAACACGCCGAAGGGCTGCATCTGATCGTCATGCCGCCCGAAAACCTCGATGTCTTTGCCGCTGGCCTGCCGCGTCTGGTGAAAGCACTGCCGGAGATGCGCCATATCGGGGCGAGTTTCCTATACCGGGGCGACGACCGGGCGCGGATCAACCGCTTGGATGCACTGGCCCGCGCGCATGGGCTGAGGATTTTGGGCACCAACGACGTGCTCTACCACGCCCGCCACCGGCGGCCCTTGCAGGACGTGATGGTGGCGATCCGCGAGGGCGTGATCGTGCCCAAGGCGGGCTATCTCTTGGCCGCCAATGCCGAGCGGCACCTGAAATCGCCCGAGGCGATGCTGCGCCTCTTTGCCGCCTGGCCCCATGCCATCGCCGAGACGCGCCGGCTGGCGGACAGGATCACCTTTCGCCTCACCGATCTAGCTTACGAATACCCGCATGAGATCGTCCCCGAGGGCCGCAGCCCGATGGAGGAATTGGCGCGGCTGACATGGGAGGGCGCGGCACGGCGCTACCCGCAAGGCGTGCCCGAGGCGGTGGAAAAGACCATCCACAAGGAATTCGCGCTGATCGAGAGCAAAAAGATCGCCCGCTATTTCCTGACCATCTACGACATCGTGCGCTTTGCCCGCGAGGAAGCTGAGCCGCCGATCCTCTGCCAAGGGCGCGGCTCGGCGGCCAATTCGGCGGTCTGTTTCTGCCTCGGCATCACCTCGGTCGACCCAGCGGTGCACAACCTTCTGTTCGAGCGGTTCCTTTCCGAGGAACGCGATGAGCCGCCCGACATCGACGTCGATTTCGAGCATGAGCGGCGCGAAGAAGTCATCCAATACATGTACGGCAAATATGGCCGCCACCGCGCCGGGCTTTGCGCCACGGTGATCCACTACCGCCCGCGCTCGGCGATCCGCGAGGTCGGCAAGGCGATGGGGCTGTCGGAGGACGTCACCTCGAAACTCGCGGGCACGATCTGGGGCAGTTTTGAGGGCCAGATGGATGACGACCGCGCCCGCGATGCGGGGCTGGACCTGTCGGACCCCTATCTGCGCATGGTGTTGACGCTGGCCAAACAGATGATCGGCATGCCGCGCCACCTGTCCCAGCACGTCGGCGGCTTCATCCTGACCGAGCGCCCCCTGACCGAGATCGTCCCCATCGGCAACGGCGCCATGCCCGAGCGCAGTTTCATCGAATGGGACAAGGACGACATCGATGCGTTGCAAATCTTCAAGGTCGATATCCTCGCCCTTGGCATGCTCACCTGTATCGCCAAATGCTTTGATCTGATCGAGGCGCATTACGACCGCCCGTTGGAACTGGCTACGGTGCCGGTGGAGGATCACGAGGACGACGCCACAGGGCGACCCACCTACGACATGCTCTGCCGCGGCGACAGTCTGGGCGTCTTTCAGGTGGAAAGCCGCGCGCAGATGGCCATGCTGCCAAAACTGCGCCCCCGCGTATTCTATGATCTGGTGATCGAAGTCGCCATCGTCCGCCCCGGCCCGATCCAAGGCGATATGGTCCACCCCTATCTGCGCCGCCGTCAGGGGATGGAGAGCGTCGTCTACCCCGCCCCCGGCCCGGCCTATCCGCAGGACGAGCTCTTCAGCATCCTCAGCCGGACGCTGGGCGTGCCGATCTTTCAGGAACAGGCAATGAAGATCTCCATCGACGCGGCACAGTTTTCCCCGACCGAGGCCAATGAGCTGCGCAAGGCCATGGCCACCTTCCGCTCGCGCGGGACGATCGAGAAGCTGCAAGACAAGATGGTGGGCCGAATGACCAAACGCGGCTATGACCCCGTCTTTGCGCAGCGCTGTTTTGATCAGATCAAAGGTTTTGGCGAATACGGCTTTCCCGAAAGCCATGCGGCGAGTTTTGCCAAGCTGGTCTATGTCTCGTCTTGGATGAAATGCCACTACCCGGCGGCCTTTGCCTGCGCGCTGCTGAACTCGCAGCCGATGGGGTTTTACGCCCCCGCCCAGATCGTGCGCGACGCGCGCGAGCATCAGGTTGAGGTGCGCGCGGTCGATGTGAACTACTCCGATTGGAACTGCACGCTGGAGCCCTGCGGCGAGGGATTTGCCCTGCGGCTGGGGCTGCGCATGGTGGACGGGTTGCAGGAAAAAGCCGCCGCGCGGATCATGGACCGGCGCGAGGCGCCTTTTGTCGATGTCGAAGACCTCAAGTCCCGCGCCGGCCTCGACGCCAAGGCGATCCGCCAGCTTGCCGCCGCCGACACGATGCGCAGCATGGGGATCGACCGGCGCCAAGCGCTTTGGCAGGCCCAAGGGCTGCGCGATGCGCCCGCCCTGCCGATCTTTGACCATGCCGAGGCCGCGGCTCAGGGGCCGGAGCCGGAAGTCACCCTGCCGGTGATGCCGAAGGCCGAGCAGGTCGTGGCCGACTACCAGACGCTGCGCCTGTCGCTGAAGGCGCATCCGATGTCCTTTTACCGCAGCAGCCTTGCCGCGCAGGGGTTTGCTTCGGCCCGCGATTTGGGGCGAATGGGCCACGGGCGGCGGGTGAAACTCGCCGGGCTGGTGCTGGTGCGCCAGAAACCCGGCAGCGCCAAGGGGGTGTGTTTCATCACGCTGGAGGATGAGTTTGGCGTCGCCAACCTCGTGATCTGGCCCAATATGTTCAAGCTCTACCGGCCCACGATCATGTCGTCGCGACTTCTGGTGGTGGAGGGGCGCGTGCAGACCGACGGGCGGGTGATCCATGTGGTGGCCGACCGGCTTGAGGACCGCTCTGACAGGCTTGCTTCGCTGTCGGACGCACCGATGCCCGGCATCACCACGCGGGGTGATCACCCGACCCATCCGCTGCCCGGTCAGGTGGCGATGCATAGCCATCCGCGCGACGCGCGGGTGATCCCGAAGTCGCGGGATTTTCATTAACGAATCTTCATGTGTTTGATGAAGTATGAGCCGCAAATACTTGAAATACAAACACAATACATAAATTAACCGTCACCAGTTGACCCTGCCAGCCCGCCTCGCTAGCCTGCCCGCAATCCGTTGGGGTGCCGCAAGGCTGAGAGGTGAAAACCGACCCATCGAACCTGATCCGGGTCGTACCGGCGTAGGGAACGGAACCACGCATCGGCCCCATGCGGCCCGTCGTTTATCCCGTATCCACACGCCCTTGGCCCATCTAACACATGGGGGCCAAATGGCGTTTCAAGCACTGACGATTGCAGGGTCCGACAGCGGCGGCGGGGCGGGGATTCAGGCCGATCTCAAAACCTTCAGCGCACTTGGCGTTTATGGGGCCAGCGTGCTCACCGCCGTGACAGCCCAGAACACCCGCGCGGTCACCGGGGTCGAGATGATCTCCCCCAAAATGATCCGCGCACAGATGGCGGCAGTCTTTGACGATCTGGCGATCGGTGCGGTGAAAATCGGCATGTTGGGCGATCCTGAAACGATCACCGCCGTGGCCGAGGGGCTGGCGGGCTGCGCCGCGCCTGTGGTGCTTGACCCGGTGATGGTGGCAAAATCCGGCGATGCGCTGCTCTCTGCCGAGGCGGTGGCGACACTGCGTGACCGGATGCTGCCCTTGGCCCATGTACTAACGCCAAACCTGCCCGAGGCCGCACGGCTGCTGGACAGGCCGGAAGCCACCGATGAGGCCACCATGCTGGAACAGGGCCGCGCCCTGCTCTCTGCCGGTCCCGGCGCGGTGCTGATGAAGGGTGGGCATGGCAAGGGGAAGACCTGCGTCGATCTGCTGATCACCGCGGATGAAACCCTGCGCCTTTCCGCGCCCCGCCAGCACACCGCCAACACCCACGGCACCGGCTGCACCCTCTCTGCCGCCATCGCAGCGGGGCTGGCGCGGGGGCAGACGTTGCCGCAGGCCGTGCGGGCTGCGCATGCCTATCTGCAACGCGCCATTGCTGCGGCGGATGCGTTGAACATTGGACATGGCCATGGCCCGGTACATCACTTCCACGCGGTTTGGCCCCATGAGTGACGTCACCATCATCGGCGCAGGCGTTGCGGGGCTTTGGGCCGCCCGGGCCTGTCTGGCGCAGGGGCTGCGGCCCCGGTTGGTCGACCGCAAAGGCACCCCCGGGCCGCATGGCTGTTCGTGGTGGGCGGGCGGTATGCTCGCCCCCTTCTGCGAAGGCGCGCTGAGCGAGCCTGCGGTGGTGACCCACGGGCGGCGTGCGGCAGCGCTCTGGTCTGAGGTCACCGAGGTCACCCACAGGGGCACGCTGGTCCTCGCCCCGGAACGGGACCGCGCTGAAATCCAGCGGTTCGCCTACCGGACCGAAGGCCACATCGCTTGCGACGCCGACGCCATCGCGGCCTCCGAGCCCGAGCTTACCGGACGTCATCGGCGCGGGCTGTTCTTTGAGGAGGAAGCGCACCTGAACCCGCGCCAAGCCCTGCATGATCTTACCCAAACGCTCGCCGCCCATGGGGTGAAGGTCGAGCCCACGCCCCTCACCCCATCCAAGGTCGCAGGCCCGGTGATCGACTGCCGTGGCATGGCCGCCAGCGCCGACCTACCCGGCCTGCGGGCGGTGCGCGGCGAGATGATCTTGCTGCGCGCGCCTGAGATCACCCTCACCCGCCCGATCCGCCTGCTGCACCCGCGCCACCCGCTCTACGTCGTACCGCGCGGGCAAGGCATCTACATGCTGGGCGCGACCCAGATCGAAAGCGCCAGCCGCAGCGGCATGACCGCCCGCTCGGCGCTGGAACTGCTCTCAGCCGCCTATGCGCTCGACCCGCGCTTTGCCGAGGGCGAGATCATCGAGATGGGCGCCGACCTGCGCCCGGCCTTCGCCGACAATCTGCCCGGCATCGTGCAGCGCGGGGCGGTGCTGCATCTTAACGGCTTGTGCCGGCACGGCTTTCTCATGGCGCCCGCCTTGGCCGAACAGGCTGCGGGCTTTCTGGCAACAGCGATAACGGGGGATTTATTCCGTGAAGATTGAAGTGAACGGCGAGACGCGAGAGGTCACCGCCGCGCAGCTTGACGCGGCATTGGCAGAACTGGGCTGGGGCGAAGCGAAAGTCGCCACCGCCCTCAACGGCAGTTTCGTTCCCGCAGGCGCGCGGGGCGAGACCATGCTGAGCGACGGCGACCGGCTCGAAGTGCTCAGCGCCATGCAGGGGGGCTGAGCGATGCGCGATTT
>Ga0114899_1002270_pt1 | contig 10415 bp, 8 predicted proteins | sample MalvireepMed_215_FD_83497 | JGI IMG/M metagenome (GOLD analysis project Ga0114899, IMG submission 83497) | Marine viral communities from the Global Malaspina Expedition - Malaspina viral metaG DeepMed_215 | ecosystem: Environmental > Aquatic > Marine > Oceanic | place: Mediterranean Sea... | reverse complement strand
TTTTTAAATAAAATAAACATCGATTTTAACCAAAACTCTCACCATGATTCGGCAACATTACGTAAACTAAAAAGAATAGCGAAAGCTTACCACTTAAAAGTAACAAATATAAAAGCAACGATAAACGAGTTGCAGCTTAGAGTTGATGTTATTCCAGAATCTTTAGTTTTAGTTCAAGCAGCCAATGAATCAGCTTGGGGAACATCAAGGTTTGCTAAGCAAGCCAATAACCTTTTTGGTCAGTGGTGTTACAGCAAGGGGTGCGGCATTATTCCAAACCGTAGAAATTCAAACGCTGTTCATGAAGTCAAAAAATTTAGTGCTCTACAGGCCTCTGTTGTGAGTTATATGAGAAATATTAATAGTCATAAAGCTTACCAGGAGTTACGAGATATCAGGCAATCGCTTCGAGCTCAAGGTCAAAAACTAACAGGTAGCAGGTTAGCTCAAGGTTTGGGGTATTACTCAGAACGAGGCAATTTATATGTTAAAGAGTTGATCGCAATGATTAAACAAAATCAATTAGAATAGTTTGTTATCCATTTTATTGATTCAAACAAGCCGATATATCTTCAGACGCAGATTCAGCCGCTTCTCTGACCAGTATTATCAGTCCGCTTGTAGTCATTTTGTTTTTGAAGAGGGATAGGTACAACCAAGTTAATCTTGGTGTCTATTCATCCCAAAGCTAGTTGATATATGTAAACTCAACACACCTTAATGAGTTCGTTAGCATAAAATTAAAGCAGTTATAGTTAGAATAGGGGGCGGAATGAGTATGATAGCTTTTTGTTAGTTTCAAGCGACCCGAGGATTATTTTTGGAGCGATTAATTTCAATCTTTGTCATGACTCGAATAAACTTAATAAACTCTAGTTCCGCAATCACTTCTGAATCGTAAGGCCCCATATGCTTGCCTTCACGAGTATTAAAAAACCATGCACTGCCCAATTGATAAAAACGTGGATTACGTTTAAATTTTTGTCGTTTATCGAAGCTATTATTTCTCAAATCCACTTGTATCTACCTGTTAATTGAGGATTATATTTACAAGTAGATTATGGAAGAATGCCGGTGAATTGAAAATAACCAACAGCTGAAGCTTTTGTAAGCTAAATCTCATAGTCTATACAGCGAAAGACTGAAAGTTATATCTACTCTGGGCTGAGGATCAATTTGATATTGAGTTTAAAAACTCTTTACGTTCATCTGGTGTAGCTCTCTGCCACCAATAATTTAACATTCTACTCGTTTGAGATTGCGCTTGTTTACCTCTGACTATTTTTATTGTCTGATTATTTTGTTTTGCCTTGAACGCTGATGGGTGAGATAAATCTAGCGTCGGTCTGGCTTTAATATGCGTGCTTGCGACAATAAAACTTTCCAAGTTGCTTGATAAAGGAAGCAACTCAAAAGCGACTTTCTTTTGATTCTGATGTTTAACATCAGATTCGAGGACTTCAAATAAAGGATTCATAATATATCGCTTTGCGGCAGCGGCATTATGGGGTTTAACTAATCTTTGCTGATATTGAGTATTTTGTTTAAGGTATATATTTAGCAAAAAAACATCTGATTTTATAATGTCAAAGTTATCATCGTCTTCACTTTCAAATACTTCTTCATACTCAAGCGCGATTAAGTTAATTCCAGGGCGTAAACTCAGTTGTCTATTTTGCTTAAGCAAACCTGAGGGGTATAAGCTGCCATTAACTGCTCTAATATTAAATGCCTCTGCCACTTTAAATAATGTTTCAGCTTGAACTGGTTTATAACCAGCTAATACAAGTAATAGTACGATTAGAAACTTTATTGCCAATGACATGGTTTGTCCTTATTTTGCTATCCCTAAAATGAGATGAGTGTAGATAACAAACCGATCACACCGCCAAATACACCGCCCCATATTACAAGCCAGCCTAGATGTTGCTTGATCATTTGTTGAACTATTTCTTTAACTAATTGAGGAGTCAATTCAGATAATCTTTTATCGATTATAGCTGAAACCTTGGTTTTAATATCTGACATGACTTCAGGTTGTTCAATTTCAGATTTTAATAACTCAGCAAACTCTTCAGTTTGTGTCATTTCTATTAATGAACCTTTCATTTTTTCTATAAAGGGTTCTTTTAGTGGCATTAATGCCTCTTGCCCACCAAACATACCTAACATGCCGCCAAATGAAGATTGCATGATCACATCAACTAAACTATCAAAAGCTGGAGCAAGGTCTACTTTTTTTATCACTGGGGTCAAATGTAAGTCGGGACTAATACCTTCACCGCCGCTCAAGAACCTGTCGATATTTTCATCAGTAAAAAACTGTTCCATCATCATCGATTTTATCGCAATTTTAAACTCCTCGAACCGAGCAGGAATAACGCCCGATCCATAGAGCCCCGGAACTTTTTCAAATAACATGTGAACCGCTAGCCAATTGGTCAAAGCGCCTGAAAAAGCAAACAGACCCACAGCTAAAATGGTTTCTTGAGGTAAAGTATAACCGAGGACTATTATTCCAAATGCAGTTAAATTGGTGATAAGGCTTTTATTCACAGTGTTTTCTCATGGCTAAATTCAAAATTTTGAAGATTTTAGCAATTTACATCAACTTAGAACAGCCGTTCATTAAAGGGCAGGTCGCTATTTTGCATATATTTTGCGTAACTGACAGGACTGCACTAGGTTTGTAGAAGCCAAATGCAGGAAACCTGGGTGTGTGAAGCACAGAGATACAGTCGATAGTTAGAAGTTTATTTGATAAGGTTATTACGGTGTTGTACGTGAAACCGGCAATGGTAATATTTACGGTTATAATTAATTGACTAACGTTAACCCAACAGGTTCTATCTGTCTGCTATCATCCTTATCTGAGTCGTTCTTTTTTATTGCGAGCGATGGTTAACAATTAAATTTATTTTATTAGCTAACTTTATATGTCGAGTAACTTAACTTTCTCATTGATTGAGAGTATTCAAGATATTAGAGCTTTAGAATGGTCGCGAGTGATCAATACAGCTCATCCTTTCATTCAGTATGATTTCTTATTTTCTTTGGAAAAAAGCGCAGCTACTACACTAGATTCAGGCTGGTCCCCTAAGCATTTAATTATTAAACTAAATAATGAACTAGTTGGCCTGATGCCGCTCTACCTCAAGAGTCATAGTTACGGTGAGTATGTTTTTGATTTTCAATGGGCTAATGCTTATCATCAGTCAGGCTTAGCATATTATCCAAAGTTGGTTAGCGCTATACCTTTTACCCCTGCGACAGGTCAAAGGATCTATTTAGATGAATCGATTAACAACCAACGAACCTATCAAGAGATAACCGACTTCATCAGAGAGTTTTGTTTACAACAAGATATAAGCTCCTGGCACCTTTTATTTTCGGCAGTTGCAGAGAGCAAGAGTTTATCTGCCGCTAACACGATTGCTCGGCTAGGAATGCAATATCACTGGTTTAATAAGAGTTATTTAGATTTCGAGCATTTTTTATCTGCATGTAAGCTAAAACATAGAAAAAATATTAAGCGAGAAAGAAGGGTAGTTAAACAACAAGGCTTTAATATTTCTATTATCAACGGTGAAGATATTAGTGACTTATTATGGCAACAGTTTTTTATTTTTTATCAGAAAAATTATATCAAACGTAGTGGAAACTATGGGTATTTGTCAGAGCTATTTTTTAAAATGCTAGGTAACTCGATGCCTGAGACAATAGTCATGGCTGTTGCTAGTTTAAATAATCAGGTAGTAGCGACATCTTTGTTTTTTAAAGATGAAAAAACGTTATATGGTCGTTACTGGGGAGCTTCACAAGAGTTTGAATTTTTGCATTTTGAACTATGTTATTATCAGGGAATAGAATACTGTATTAGAAATAAATTAGACAAATTTGACGCTGGAGCTCAAGGAGAGCATAAAATAAAGCGAGGATTTAAGCCGATCAAAACTTATTCAAATCATACAATTATCCATCCACAATTTGAATCTGCTATTAGACATTTTGTAGGACAAGAGCAAATATATATAGAGCAATCAATTCAGGAGCTTCAGCAGAAATTACCTTTTAAAGATTCACAGGCTTAGTTGATCGGTTACACATCTTCCTGACGAAAATCTCCAGGTTGTAAAGCCTCTAGTTTCCAAGGACCAATCGCAACACGAATTAACCTTAAAGTCGGCAAACCAACAGCTGCGGTCATTCTTCTGACTTGACGATTTTTACCTTCTTTTATAATGATTTCAATCCAGCTAGTAGGAATATTTCTTCTAAACCTTACAGGCGGGGTTCGCGGCCATAAGATTAAATCTTGTTCGTCGATATTTAAAATGCTGGCTTTCGCGGGCTTTGTTTTACCATCCTTTAATTCTACTCCACGCCTAAGTCGTGAAATAGCCTCATCAGTCACTTCTCCTTCAACCTGTGCCCAATAAGTCTTAGGCATTTTATATTTTGGGTGGCTAATTCTATGTTGAAGTGCGCCATCATTGGTCAATAATAATAACCCTTCAGAATCTTTATCGAGTCTTCCTGCTGGGTATACCTCTTTAATATCGACATAATCAGCCAACGTGGAATCGTTTTTTTCGCCCGTAAACTGGCAAAGGGTATTAAAGGGTTTATTGAATAGTACTAATTTTGGGTCTTCTGGTGTTTTTTTGAGCTCTTGAGTTCTTGATTGAGAGCGGCTACCGCTTCTTTTTGAAGTATTTCTCATGTTTTTTCAGAATGTTCAATTTTGCATTAGTAGTGAATTTTAATCTAAAGCGACTGAGTTTAGTAGGGACGATGTTCTAGTGTTCGAAAGTCGCTTATTTTATCTTGCTATACTATGAAAAAAAGCTCCTTTTAGCGTATAATTTGCATCATTCAGATACTTAGTTTAACCACAAATAACTTAATGATTACTGGCTACAAAAGCTATAATCCTCAAACTTTACTCAAAATACTAGTTCATTATTGCAAACTCAATATTAGGAATTTAAATGACATCTTCTAAGATTATTTATACTAAAACTGATGAAGCTCCGGCTTTGGCAACCTATTCTTTATTACCAATTGTTAAAGCATTTACCGCTACTGCGGGAATTGAAATGGAGATCAGTGATATATCATTGGCTGGTCGCATTATTGCAAATTTCTCTGATTATTTATCCGAAGAACAAAAAATTCCTGATGCTTTAGCCGAACTCGGCGCACTCGCACTTAAACCAGAAGCGAACATCATCAAGCTACCTAATATTAGCGCCTCAGTGCCTCAGCTAAACGAAACCATCAAAGAGCTACAGTCCAATGGTTATATGCTTCCAGAGTACCCAGAAGACCCTTCTAGCGATGAAGAAAAGGCAATCAAAGCAACATACGATAAAATTAAAGGAAGTGCAGTAAACCCAGTGCTTCGTGAAGGTAACTCTGATCGCCGAGCGCCTGCAGCTGTTAAGAATTATGTTCGTAAGAATCCACATTCAATGGGCATTTGGGCTTCAGATTCTAAATCTCATGTTGCTAGCATGACTGGAAGTGATTTTTTTGGTAGCGAAAAATCTGTTGAAATCGAAAACGAAGGTGTTGTAACGATAGAGTTTACTGATGATGCTGGTAATAGGACTGTGTTAAAAGCAGAAACGCCGGTATTAGCGGGTGAAATAATTGATGCTTCAGTTATTAACAAAACTGAACTTTGCTCTTTTATTGAAGCAGAAATTGAAAATGCGAAAAATGAGAAAGTTCTCTTCTCTTTACATCTAAAAGCAACCATGATGAAAGTATCTGATCCGATTATCTTCGGTCATGTAGTGTCTGTTTTTTATAAGGATGTTTTTGCAAAGCACTCCGAGTTATTTGATGAAATTGGCGTTGATGTAAGGAATGGGTTGGGTGATGTTTATACAAAAATCCAAAGCCTTGACGCAGATAAACAAGCTGAGATTATTGCTGATATTAACGCTGTTTATGCGACTCGTCCGGATCTAGCGATGGTCGATTCTGATAAAGGGATCACTAACTTGCACGTACCTTCAGATGTAATTGTTGATGCATCAATGCCTGCAATGATCCGTTCTTCAGGTCAGATGTGGAACAAAGATGGAAATTTGCAGGACACAAAAGCTATTATTCCTGATCGCTGTTATGCTGGAATCTATCAAGAAACAATTGATTTCTGCAAAGAGCACGGCGCGTTTGATCCTACTACCATGGGAACGGTTCCTAATGTTGGTTTAATGGCGCAAAAAGCCGAAGAGTATGGATCCCATGACAAAACATTTGAAGTTGTATCGAGCGGTACAATAAAGGTATCAGATCAAACTGGAGCTGTTTTAATTGAGCAAAAAGTTGAAGAGGGGGATATCTGGCGTATGTGTCAAGTTAAAGACGCGCCAATTCAAGACTGGGTTAAACTAGCGGTTAATCGTTCCCGATTAAGTGGAATGCCGGCTGTTTTCTGGTTGGATGGCAATCGTGCCCACGATGCCAATATTATCGCTAAAGTTGAAAAGTATCTACCACAACATGACACGGCTGGTTTAGACATAACAATCAAAGCGCCGCGTGAAGCAATTGCTCATACACTCAACAGAATCAGAGCAGGACAAGACACTATCTCAGTAACCGGGAATGTTTTACGAGATTATTTAACTGACTTATTCCCAATTTTAGAGTTAGGTACAAGTGCAAAGATGCTGTCAATCGTGCCATTAATGAATGGTGGTGGCTTATTTGAAACTGGTGCTGGCGGCTCTGCGCCAAAACATGTTCAACAGTTTGAAAGAGAAAACCACTTACGTTGGGATTCTTTAGGAGAGTTCTTGGCTTTAGCCGCTTCGTTAGAGCATTTGAGTAATACTACAGGTAATACTAAAGCTCAAGTTCTTGCTGATACATTGGATACAGCTACGGGTATTTTTCTTGATAATGACCGTTCTCCGTCTCGTAAAGTTAATGAGCTAGATAATCGCGGAAGTCACTTCTACCTTGGTTTATATTGGGCACAAGCGTTAGCTGAGCAAACCACTGATGTTGAATTACAATCTCATTTTGCTGAATTGGCAAACAACTTAGCTGAGAATGAAAGTAAAATTGTTGATGAGTTAAACAATGTTCAGGGCGAAGCTGTGGACATCAAGGGATATTATTTTGCAGATGTAGAGTTAGCCGCACAAGCAATGAGACCAAGTACAACTTTGAATGAGGCAATTGCAAAGCTTTAAATAACTTTGTTCTAGCTAGACATAAAAAAGCCCGTAAATGATATATTCACGGGCTTTTTTAACAGTTATTCATAATTTTTAATTCTAAGTCTCTTTTGGAGTTTCAACTTTAATTGGGCTGATATCTTGTGCGTGTAAACCTTTAGGGCCATCTGTTGTTTCAAAAGTTACTTCTTGACCTGCTTTAAGACTTCGATAACCTTCCATTTCTATAGTTGAATAATGAGCAAAAATGTCGTCGCCACCATTATCTGGACGAATAAAACCATAACCTTTAGCATTATTGAACCACTTCACCGTACCTGTCGCCATTTTCAACTCCTTCTATCTTTTCTAAACCCAACATCAATTAACTGGCTTAATTAGGATAACGTTCTGACTTGGCTAACTTTTTACCAGTTTGAAACCTGCTCATCAATAGCTTACAAAAGAGCGGAACAATGAATCTCATAATTGGCCTTTAAAGTCAAGAGCTAATCGAAATTAGTATAATTATATTGGGTAATTGAGAGAAAATAACCATGTAAATCACTCACTTGAAAATTTGCTGGTGTAGCCCCATTAATAATGGATAATAGGATGAAACCTTTTCTTTTCAGGTTAATAGTAGATAAATGTCGATAATGAATGACTTAATAACAAAGTTATTTATGATTTAACCTGCAAATTTATAACAATTGGCTAGAATTAAATATGAGCGACGAGAATATTCGTGAACAAGAACATGGTGTTTCGGTTGCGGAATCAAAACCTGAAGTTGAACGTCCTAAGATGTATAAGGTCTTACTATTAAATGATGACTACACACCTATGGATTTTGTGATTCAGGTTTTACGACAGTTTTTCCACAAAACAATGGAGCAAGCGACAAAAGTAATGTTACAAGTGCATTATGATGGTCAAGGAACTGCAGGTATATATACTGCGGATATCGCGGAGACTAAAATGTCTCAAGTAAATGATTACTCAAGAGCAAATGATCACCCATTAATGTGCACAATGGAAGTAGAGTAAATATACAAGTAGATGAGTAAGACGTTGATAATGAATGAATTAACTAAATCAAAAAGTTTATGCTGTTTCAACCAACTTAAAAAGGTGACTAGCGATGTTAAGTAAAGATTTAGAGTTAACCCTTAATTTAGCGTTTACCGACGCGAGAGAGAAACGTCATGAATATATGACAGTTGAACATTTATTGTTGGCGTTGTTAGATAATGCCCATGCTGTAAGTGTTCTCCGTTCGTGTGGTTCAGATGTTGAAATGTTGCATCGACAATTAGTCAATTTCATTGAAGAAACAAGCCATATTTTACCAGACGAAGTAGGTGATGTTGAGACTCAACCAACGCTTGGTTTTCAACGAGTTTTACAAAGAGCTGTTTTTCACGTTCAGTCATCAGGAAAGAAAGAAGTTACTGGCGCCAATATTTTAGTCGCAATTTTTAGCGAGCAAGAAAGTCAGGCGGTTTACTTTTTACAACAGCAAGATATCTCCAGGCTCGATATAGTTAATTATATTTCACATGGGATCTCAAAAATCCAGGGCGAAGACGGAGAATCGGAAACGATTGAGTTTGAAAATTCTGAACAAGATAAAGCAGCTAAACAACCCACAGCTCTAGAAGCTTATACAATCCATTTAAACCAGTTGGCGGTAGAAGGTAAAATTGATCCTTTAATTGGCCGAGAATTAGAACTAGAAAGAACAATTCAAATATTGTCACGTCGGCGTAAGAATAACCCGCTTTTTGTTGGCGAAGCTGGTGTTGGCAAAACAGCAATTGCCGAAGGACTGGCTAAAAGAATTGTCGATCAAGAAGTTCCGGATGTTATTAGAGAGTGTCAGGTGTACTCCCTTGATTTAGGTGCTCTATTAGCGGGAACTAAATATCGTGGAGATTTCGAAAAGCGACTTAAAGCTATTTTGGCTGAACTAAAAGCTCAAGATAATTCAGTCTTGTTTATTGATGAAATACACACAATTATTGGGGCAGGGTCTGCATCTGGCGGAGTTATGGATGCTTCTAATTTGATTAAGCCTATGTTGGCTAATGGTGAACTCAAATGTATGGGTTCAACCACATTTCAAGAGTATCGAGGGATATTTGAAAAAGATCGAGCATTGGCTCGTCGTTTTCAAAAAGTTGATATTGAAGAGCCGAATGTATCTGACACAGTTGATATACTGAAAGGGCTTCGATCTCGTTATGAAGAGCACCACAAGGTAACATACTCTGACGCAGCTTTACATTCAGCCGCTGAGTTATCTGCACGTTATATAAACGATAGACATTTGCCTGATAAAGCCATTGATGTAATTGATGAAGCTGGCGCGAATAGACAACTGCAAGATGAGAAGAAGCGCAACAAAAAAATATCAGTTCAAGATATTGAAAATATTATCGCTAAGATGGCTAAGATCCCATCTAAAACAGTTTCAACTAGCGATAAAAATTCATTGAAAAAACTTGATCGCAATTTAAAAATGGTCGTTTTTGGACAAGATCCAGCAATCGATACATTAACTAACGCGATCAAACTATCTCGCTCGGGCTTAGGTCTAGAAGATAAGCCGATTGGTAGTTTCTTGTTTGCAGGCCCAACAGGTGTTGGCAAAACAGAAGTGACTAAACAGCTCGCAAAAATTATGGGTATAGAGTTTATTCGCTTTGATATGTCTGAATATATGGAATCTCATACTGTTTCTCGATTGATCGGCGCACCTCCTGGTTATGTGGGTTACGATCAAGGAGGCTTACTGACAGAAGCAGTAACTAAACATCCATATTCGGTTGTGTTGCTTGATGAAATAGAAAAAGCTCATAACGATGTTTATAACTTGCTATTACAAGTGATGGATCATGGGACATTAACCGATAATAATGGTCGTAAATCCGACTTTAGAAATGTCATTTTAGTAATGACTACTAACGCAGGTGCGGCAGAGTTAGAAAAACCATCGATTGGATTTCAGTCACAATCAAAAGAGAATGATAATTTAGATGTGATTAACAAGCTTTTTACACCTGAGTTTAGAAACCGCTTAGATGCAATTGTCTCTTTTCAAGCTCTGGATAAAGAAATCATCTGTTCAGTCGTTGATAAATTTATCGTAGAGCTCCAAAGTCAATTGGATAATAAAGGGGTGTCACTTGAAGTCACCCAAGAAGCGAGAAATTGGTTGGCAGAGCAAGGATT
>Ga0114899_1002268_pt1 | contig 10416 bp, 2 predicted proteins | sample MalvireepMed_215_FD_83497 | JGI IMG/M metagenome (GOLD analysis project Ga0114899, IMG submission 83497) | Marine viral communities from the Global Malaspina Expedition - Malaspina viral metaG DeepMed_215 | ecosystem: Environmental > Aquatic > Marine > Oceanic | place: Mediterranean Sea... | reverse complement strand
GGATGTAGTGGGCTGAGTATTTAAGCCGTAGGACTGCCCGTATCCACCCTGCCAGAAAGTTGCTGCTGCGGTATATCCAAAGTAGAAGGGGCCACCTTTAGTAGCGTTGGGTTGCAATACTCCTGAGCCTGATGCCTCTGTTCCAATAGTAAAAACATTTGATACCCAGCCAGCCGAGCCAATCTCATCCGTTTCATTAAAGAGACTGAGCTTCTTGCTCGCAAAGGTCAGGTTTTCTTCTGACTGTAATGCCGTAGTCGTAGCATGGATGGTCACAAGGTCATTTTCATTTGCGTCCTCTATGGCGGTAACAACACCGCCACCGCCTCCACCTGCACTATCTAAACTTGGCATCTAAATCACCCCTACTCATATTCAATAAGAATAACTCTGTTGTCAGCGCCACCAGCGGTATTTTCTCCATCCGCATCTACCAATTGAAAATGTAGTGTACCCTCAAAGGGGTCTTCTACATATAACATAGATTTATTAGTTACAAGCCAGTCAAAATCTGCTTTGCTTGCAGCAGCTCCACGTCTCACAAGCAGATCAAGAGCTGGCGTATCAAAGAGGACAGGCTGTATACTGTACCCATTGAGTCCTGCTGATCCCTTCAGAGTAGCAGACTCTGTAAATGATGATAAAGCTTGAGAGGCAGCGCCCGAAGCAGAAAAATGGTCGCCATTAGTAAGGACATAGGTTTTCTTATAGAGGGGATTTTTCCGTGCTTCTTCTTGTTCGTAATTAACAGCTGGCATAATTTATGCCTCCTTCGTACATAACTTAAAGTGTCTTAATTTATCTACAGTCTCTTTCATCGAATCAAGGACATCGGGAGAAGGAGTCTTGAATGGGCAGGAAAGATTCATCCAGCGTTCCTGTGCTCTCTCCTGCGCTGCTCCTGGTGTGTCCCCTAACCCCCATAATGTAACAGGGGTGCTGGAAACGCCTCCTGCTAGGACATCCTCATCCGTTTTATAAGCGTCCCACGTATGTCCTTCACCATCAATCGGACAGTCCTTTAGTATAGAGGCGATGCTGGTAAAAGGCAACGCTCCCCGCATATCTGCTACAGGCAATACCCACGCCCAACCCTCTTGCAGGCTTATCGGCTCTCCCCTGAACAGGTCTTCAAGGAAGTCTCTTAGCTGACCGTCAAGCAGGGCGAGAAATGCGCTCCACATATACGGAGGCCAATCACCGGAGATGGTCCGAAGTAATACCTGCTTTGGCTTGCGTATGACTTGGATCGTTGTCCATAAGGGCCCCGTGTAATCCCCCAAGCTCTCACAAACCTTGTTCAGGATACCCTGCACAACATCCCCCGACTCAGCCCACGCCAATAGCTGGCCCCCTCGTGCTACTGCTGCTATCATCGGAGTAAGTAACTTACCTGAGATACACCAAAACGCCAGCTCTACCTCTGCACCATCAGGTGTTTCCTGCACAACGAATGGACCTGATGGCCTTCCAGATTGCCACTTAAGCCATGCTTCCCCTTCCTCTCCACCAATAACAACATCGTCCCCGATAACACCCCTGCTTATGCGAAGAGGAATCCCATTCAGGGAGATATCATCCAGGCTTGCAGGGAAACTTGTCGCTGGCATAGGTTGCCCTAATGCTCCAAGTAGCTTAGTCATCTGGAACGTGGTGTTGGGGAATGCAATCTCCTTATCCCCAAGCACTCTCCAGCCTAGCTTGTTCAGGTCAAAGTAATTGGAATGTGCGGAACTATTAAGAATAAGATAGGCTCGCTTCATGTCTGTCTCTGGAAGATTCACAGAGTCAGCAATAGGTACAATCCCTTTGCCTACGTGCTTCGCTTCTGGACGTGCAGACCATAATAAGACTGTGGCTCCTTCCTCCTGCAACTTTCGTGCAACAGGTAGGAGCTCTCCCTTATTTGACGCTAGTAGAAATTTACTCATGGGCTTACTGGTTGTAAGGCTCCCTTCCAATAACCTGTTCTCTTTCTGGCTCTTTCTACTTGACGCCCTTCCCGTCCCTGCTTACCTCTCTTCTGAAGACTTCTACCATATACAATAAGTGCACGTAAATCAAACAACATCTCCTCATCCTTCTCGGTTCCCCCTCCTTCTGTAGTTAGAGCTTGGAGGAAAGCCCGTTTCTCCTGAAGGCTTAGACCACTTGGAGAATCCCACCACTGAGCTATATTCCTTGCGTAGCCACCAAATCGTGGTTCCTTGCGCCCCTCAAAACCTGTCTTGCGCTTAGGAGATAACCCCACAAGAGTAAATAAATACCTAGCCTGACGACGACTAGTCTCCAGCTGTGATTGGTTAGGCACTTTCTGGGCCCAAAACGCTATAGTCTTTTGTCCTATGCTTGTCTGGCTTTTATCCCTATTCCTTTTAAATGCCGACAATCCTTTTGAAAGTCGTGCAGCATCGCCAAGGCCAGCATAACCTTCGGCCACCTCATCCTCACTTCCTGCCCGTCCGGTTATGTAGTCGAGCGCCTTGTCCTTCAAGGCAGCTAGAATCTCTTCCCGTGTTGAAACATCTCTGCCAGGAGGTCCCGTCATAGCTCGCTGAATCCTTTCTGGCATAGACTGCCCGCCTACTTTCAAGCCCCGTTTCGCCCGCTGTCTTGTAGCACCCTCTACGGAACTAACAATAGAGCCTCCTCTAAGGCCAATAAATTCTAAGGCGGCACCTAGCATCATCCAGTAAGTCTGGTTCCGTCGAGCGATGGCTCGTTCATAGGCCACTTGGTCATTGGGCTCCTCATTTTTGCTTATTTGCTTGCTGCCATCATAGGCTAGATATGTTGCATAAAGCATATCCGGTATTGCTGCGAGAGCTGGAGCAGCAGCCAAGCCGAATGTTGGGATGCCACCTGGTCGGCGTCCTACGGATTGCATATTGCTCCAACCGACACGTGGGATAAAGTCAAGTGGGTCTTCTAATTCTCTTCCAAAAATAATACGCGACAGAGTATTCATTAGCTGGAACATGATGATGGCAGAAGTCATTCCTGTTAATGCTGACCAAGCACCCTGGTCATGATGCACTTTTTGCGTATCAAACAACCACTGGTTTGCCCTGTTGATAGTGAACATCTGGAACTGAGCAATAGTAGCACCGAGAGGATGGTCAACGAGTGGTGCCGTGCCTGCAATCTGGGTACTTGCCTGAGAGTTCATGGCCGAATCTTCAGCTAGTGCAACAGCACGATCATGCGCTCTGGCATAACTAAGCCCCTCTTTCTCAATTAACCTTGGCACTTCGTAAGTGTAGCGTTCCCACCATGCAGTCCGCACAAGCAATTCATCCGAAGCTCTTAATCCCCAGAAACCTGCCTTTTCAATGGCAGTCATTGCCCTCGCACCTGCATCGCCCATTGTTTTTAATTTGCGGACGAGCTTCTGATAGTCAGTCTCCATTTCCCGACGGTCCTTAATATTCTTGAACAGGCCCATTGAAGCCTCTTCCAATGTTTGGAATAATCCAGTATCTCCAATCCACGGGTCCACAGAAGCACGTTTGCCAACAACTGCTGAGTTCTCTCTAACAATACGGATTGCGTCCTTGTCCAAAGTTTGCATAGCAAGGGCTTGCATGGTTGCAGCAAAACCTTCCAACATGCCCCGCCGACCTGCTGCATCACCTACGATAGGACTTAGACCAAAGAACTGCCGTGCAATAACAAGAGGACTAAACAGAAGATATGCAGCCCCCGTAGACCGTCGCAGTACACGAGTGATTCTTCCCATTAACTGATTTTGTCTTTCATCTGTCTTGAAATAGCCAAGCATACTCTCGTCCTTGGTGCGTGGACGACCCTGGAAGATAAGGGACATCTTATCCTCCATGACGGCACGAGCATGTGGGGGAAGCAATGCTACCCGAGAACGCAGGCGAGCATATTCTGTTGCTCCTCCGACATAACGAGAATAACGATTAATATATCCTCGCGTCTGATAGATAGCATCTTGAAGGTGAACGTCTCCACCCTTTCGTTCCTTAAATATAGGCATTGCTAATTCTTCAGGCATGGCGGGAGCTTTCTTCCACTCTTCTGCCGGAACCCGATGCAAGCCACCAAATTGATTATCCAATCTATTAATCTGCACCATGTGAGTAATATAATTATCCAATGGTTCGATAGGTTCAAGGCCCATCCATCCCCTGGCCCTGTTTAACCTGGTCAGCATTAAGGCATAGGCACCCTTGAGATGCTTTGCACGTTCGGCCAGTTGTGCATGACTTAGTCTGCCCGCAGGTTTCTGGTAATCCTTGTGAGGATACTTTGAAGTCCCATAAAGAGGATTCTCTGCAATCATAAAGAGGTCAAAAGCTTCAGCAGTGCCTGGTTTTATATTCTTAAAGGCAGTCTGGTTCAGCCCTACCTCCATCTCTTGTCTCAATTTATGGATGGCACCTTCACCATAAGCTGATGGGCGGTATATGCCTTCAACCGCTGCATCACCACCTATTGCCCACAGCATCCGTCGAGGATCGGTAGTGAGAGGTATATAATTTAGCTTATGGCGTATATGCGGTTTTTGCTCGCGCTCTTTGATTTCCTTCCTGATTTGTGCTTTCGCATTCTCATCGAAAACAAACTTCAGTTGTTCCCGAAGCGACTGAATAATTTGACCGTTGACTGCCATTTTGGTTAGCTTGGGAACCTCAGCAAGCATTGGGTCAGCAGCCCATAAGTGTAATTGTGTTCTCAAGTCTTCTACAATATAGGCCCTCTTCGTTAAGGGAACGATATTCACATCATTTCGGGGGAGGCTTGTAAGTTCTGCAATCAAGCGAGCATGTAGGGCATCAGCCTTTTTGGATTCACCAATGACTGTTTGGTTCGTCCGTACACCCAGCATCATCATTGTCTTGTAGGCTTCATTAAGGAAGTGATTCCTTCCAGGTCCCCTATCATCCTTGAGAGTGCCATCTATATTCCCGATTCTTGCCTGGTATCTTGCCTGCATGAAGAGGGATGTAGCCTTCTCAATAATACCTACGGCATCTGCCATAGCATTCGTCAATGGAGTACGCTTCAGATAGGGAGCAACCATCCCAAGCATCCTATCCATATATCCAGCCATTTTGCCCCGCATCAAATTCACTACACCATTAGCAACCCAGTTATAAATTTCCTGCCCATCTTGAACGGCTTGCCTAATATGTGCCCTGGTAGGCAGAGGGAAACCACCCATGAGCGTAACGCCTTCATCCTTGATGAGACCCCCATCGCCTGTTCCGAATTGAACTTTTTGCCCATCCTTGGTTATCTCATGCGTAAACTTCACATACTTCTCTCCGTTGCGGAGGCCCTCTCGTGTCATAGGAACAAAATAATCGGGAGATTTGTGCGACTTCCCCTGTGGAAGGGCACCTTCCATAACCTCACCAACAGCATTTATTTGCTTTCCTCTAATGTATTGAGTTATTTCCACTGTTGCGCCCACAGCAGTTCGAGCAAGCTGTTCCACGGGTGCTATTCGTGTGTAAAAGTCGGTATAGGTCTCAGGCTCTCCTCCCGCTGTAAGCCCAGTTCTTACATTCTCTGCCTCAATCTCCTTAAGAATCTCTATAACCTTTGCATTTGATTGCACATTATCGCCACTCAACCCCTTCAGGCCTGCGACACGATGGGGGTTTATATGGTGAAGACGCAACAGTTCAAGAGTTTTCGTGACGATGCTTACCTGGAAATCATTTATTTCCTCTGTGAATTTATCGTAAGTTGACCTTGGTATCTTCTCCCTGTTTCGCCAGATTGTATAATTATCCTGTATCTTCTTCAGTTCTACTGTTGCAGACTTCTTAAAATTTTCTATATCCTTAATAGGTATTGATGGCTCCGATTCCCTGCCCACAGCACCTTCTTCTATGGGGCGTATCAAAGTGCGAAGTCCATCTATAACGTCATTAACAGGGTCCTTAAAGTGGTGTATGATTTGGGATATTTTCGACTTGATGTCGGGCGTAACCTTACTCCCAGCTGCAACATAGGCACTTGCTGCATTTATTAGCACAGCAGCCCGTTGTCCAAGCCCCCCTGTAAGTCCCGTTTCGCCTGCAAAAGGATTGTCCACAATATCAGTTTCTTTTACTCCCGTCTCCGTACTGACCTGTGACCAGCGTTTTTTATCAGTTTCTACTAGAAGGTCATGTAACCTACTTTCTTCTCCAGGTGCAACCTCATAACTTAAAGGCCGAGGAGGCCGTCCTTTTTCACTTTGTTTTCCGTATGTCCAGCGCCCACTGGTAATCCCCTCATGGGCTGCTCCCATCTGTTGAGTCGTCGTTCTTTGACCTTTGACGTTTAGAAGCGAATAAGCTCGGAAACCATCAAGGAACATTTTTGATAGATGCTTGCCACGTTCCATAAGTATGCCTATATCCCGCTGAGAGAGACCTTGCTCCTTCCCCATCTCCTGAATGAGCAACAACATATTTTTCTCAAAATGTGCAGGCGTCATCCTGCTATTGAAGGCCCAATTTTGCCCACGAAATACAGCCAGTATACGCTCTGTGAAAGTTTCCCAGAAGTTAACTCTTCCTTCTAAGTTTTTTATGGGGCCATCAGGTATCAAGGCCTGAGCATGAACTCTTTGATCGCCCAGAGACACTGGGTTTTTTATTTGCTCTAGCTGCATTCTCATTACTGTTTCCGCGAGGGCAGAACCTGAAACATTCTCTTCGCGGGCAGGTACAGAACCAAGACCCATTGCTTCCATCAGCTCTATCAGGTCCCGTTCATCGGGGTACCCCCTACGGTTCGCTATAATATTTTTAATGAGATTGGTTCTTTCTCCCCCTACATCCTTCACTTCTACAGACGAAACAGCATGACCAGACTCATTGAGAGTTGACTGTAAGTCACCCAGAGCTGCTACACGAATCTCTGTAAGCCTTCTCTGAACTTCGGGAGGCGTATCCTTTGCAAAGTGCATCAGGATAGAACGGGTTCTGGGAGTGCCGTCAGGTGTCCTCCAGACAGTAATATCTATACGGGAATACGGTGTCCCATCGTCCATCTCGCGTATCCTGCTCTCAACAGTTGTCAGCTTGGTATCAGCTTTTGTTCCTACATCCTTTTCTGAGGGAAGGCCCTGATCCTCAACAACAATTAATTTACCTTTTGCACCATATAGGTCACCTACTTTCTGACCTAATCCCTCTATAGTTGGAGCCCAAGTTGTCGCACCTGGCGAAGGCCTGTCCTTGGCTTTTTGGATTTCACCAGCACGAGGACGAGAAATACCCAAGGCACGAGAAGCAGTTGAAGTTACAGCCCTGAAGAGCGCAAGTGCTCCTCCATCGGGGACAACACCATTCGTGGGTAATCCAGGTATACGGTCAGGTTGGATAAGCACGTCAGTCCCATAATTTTCAGCATACCGTTGGGTCTTGATATAGTCCTTAACACGTTTGGCAGCTGCCCTTAAGGATTTAGGAGTTCCTCCCTTCTTGCCCCTCAGCCCATAACTAACAGTAACATTTCCAAAATAGTCTAAGCCAACCTCAGAACCATCCTCATGTTTCAGAATATAAGAGGTCTGGTCACTGTCCACCCGAACCTTTCTGGAGTCACGACCCCACTTATCAAACCCACCCTTTCCATCAAACACACTTAAATCTATTTTCGCGTCTCCTATTGCATTCGTTATGCCCCCAACTTGGTCTCTGGCTTCTTCGCTTCTGGGTAGAACATTTGAAACGACTGCACTACCGTATCTGAAGTGGAGGTCGTCGATAGCTCGTCGTGTGTTCCCCACGGCCTCGCTTGCGGCAATTCCTCCAGCATCCCGTCGTTGTCCGATGCTTGTTTGTCTTGTTCTGTCAAATCCCTCTCTGCCGACATTGAACATCCCTCCTCTAACCTTTAATGTTTCTACGGTACTACCCTCATATTGACGGACAATAGACTCTATGCCTTTCACTATGTCTCTCTGGAACGTACCTCTTCCATCCTTTCCCGCATTAAATACCCAAACTTCCCAGCCATCCTTTGTACGAGTAATTGTGCTCTGTGGTATTGCAGTTCCTTGTGTCCCCCCGCCTTTCCTGATAATATCAGCCATGCGTGTATATGCAGCACGAGTATTATCGACTGCTGAGAATGGGATTAAGATGCGGTGCAGTCTTTGTGCTCCCCGAGGGTCTGCAACTCCAGCAATAACAGTTTCCTGTTGACGTATAGACCCTTTATGGAAGGCACTCTCTACTACTGGGGAATTCAGGAAGGCTATTGTTCTGCCAACCTCTTGGAAGCCTCCATTTTCTTTAGGGGAGGGCGCAAGCGTTTCACCTTTAACTACCGAGCCCTTAGACTCCTCTGCAACCCAAACAAATTTACCGCCCTGCTTCACTCGTCTAATATTGTATGTCTCTCCATTAACATCAAGAGCACGGTGGCCCTTACCCGTAACCCTTGGCCTGGAAATTGTAGGTTGTACGGGTTCAAATGTATATGTGCCCAGGAAGGTATCTTCTGGCCCCCGTGAAGATTCACTTATACCGCTTCTGTTCGTTCCAGAAAGTCCCAGTGCATCATCAATTGCATCATAACCAGTCTTTGTTATCTTATGGCGTTCATTGGGCAGCTCTGCTCTTGCCGTGGCATCAATGGCCCCCAAGGCATCTTTTTCCGTCATGTTTCCGGTGCGGAGTAGTACCCTATCTCCTGCCGAAGCAGTTGTAACAACTTGGAAAGCAGGAGGCATTTCAGAAGGCTTACCGTATGTCCGTTTAGCACCGAGGCTTTTCGCTGCGTCCTTAATGTCTGTGAAAATGCTCTCACTATATTGATCTAATACTTTACGGCCCAAGTTTGGAAACTGTTTCAAAAGACTTGCTTTGAAATCTGCAAAGCTAAGATTCTTTGTACCCTCTACGAGCCATCCACCATACAAATACAATCCTTTCAAAATCTTTTCCATGCCTGGGAATCCACCCAGGCTCATTCCCACGCTTCCTCCACCCTCTTTAAGACCATCCTTAATTAGTTTGAGTGCCTCCGTCTTAGCGTCGTTTGTAAAGACTGTATTTTTTGCGCCGAATCCTTCTCCTTCCGTCTCTACAGCTTCCCCTTTAAGCTCTCCTTCAGAGGCCAGATCGCGTCGTGTGCGTGGCTGTCTCTTACCAGTGGCTTCGGCAGGTAAGTCGGTGACTCCTTTACCTGGGCCCTCTTCCCGAGCCTCCGCAGCCCAGGTCTCTGCTTCACGCTCTGCTTTCTTCTCTGCGGGAGATAATGTGCGACCCTTCTCTTGCATCTCTCCTATTGTGAGAGGAACCGCAGATGCAACGTCTTCTCCTGCCCTCCGTCTTGCAGTTACCTCTCTACTGGAAATATCACTCAGAATCTCTCCCAACTCGCCAACTCTTTCTTGGGCTAACGTCAGCCTATTTATTGCCTTATCTCTTCGGTCCTGTGCTTCTGCTAAAGCAGTCTTTGCCTTCTTCGTAGGCTTCTCTGCAACGGCACCTTCCGCTTCCTTAGCCCTCTCTACCATAGAAGCTTGGTGTTTTGCAGCCCTATTCAGTTCTAGTTCAGCCTTCGCCAGTACTTCCCTGGCATCCTCGCTTGCCTTACCGGAAAGAATTTCAAGACGTTCCTGCTCTTTTTGTGCAGTCTCTGCTGCTTTTTCCTTAAGACGCTGATTAGCTAAATCCCTGACTTCCTTCTCCTTGGCCCTCTTTCTGGCAGTCTCAGCCTTCTTATCGATCTGAGCCTGTTTCTTGGCGGCGGCTAAGTTGGCTTCTGCTTCTGCTTCTTCTCGTCGCGCTTTTGCTTCTTCCCTTTCTCTCTTCCGTGCCAGCCTCCTGGCAGCATCTAACTGCTTCTTTGTCAGAGTTGGCTTTGCTCTCACTTTCTTTTTTGCATTGGGTTTCTTTGCGTTCTTTTTTGCAACCTTATCATTAGTATCAGCAGTACGCACCTTGCTATGAGCTACCCTAGTATTCGACGTTGCTTTTCTTGTTTCAGACTTAGCCCTGTTATGGGTCAAGGTTGCAGCCTTGAGATTAGCTTCGGAGGCACGTACCAGATTGCCGTGTTTATCAATAACCACCCATTTATTACCAAATTGGTCTGTCCATGTCTCTCCCTTCTTCAGGCCACGAGGCACAGGCTTGGGAGTAACACTAGACTCGGCCAACAAGTCTTCTACAGGAACACCCTCGCCCTCGCCCATTCGTGGCTGGCCCGCTTTGACTACAGGCATAGCACCTGGCGTTCCTGGGGCAACCACCTTGCCTTGTGCATTCCTCCATTCTAAAGCGGTGGCTTGAACTCCTGCCAACGCATCACCTACAACATCCTCCGCTGGCACTTGGCCTGGTTGTGACACAGGTTTTTTAGTATCCGCTGGGCCTTTCTTTTTCTTGAAAGTTACCTGATTCTTCTTCCCCGTTACTTTCTTCCCCGTTACTT
>Ga0114899_1002264_pt1 | contig 10430 bp, 2 predicted proteins | sample MalvireepMed_215_FD_83497 | JGI IMG/M metagenome (GOLD analysis project Ga0114899, IMG submission 83497) | Marine viral communities from the Global Malaspina Expedition - Malaspina viral metaG DeepMed_215 | ecosystem: Environmental > Aquatic > Marine > Oceanic | place: Mediterranean Sea... | reverse complement strand
GCAGTAGGTAAAAAAGATTGTGGTTGTAATAAAAGAAAAAAAGTTTTAAATAAAGCCTTTCCTTATAAAAATAAAACATGATAAAAATAGATACTGTATATCAAAGAATCTTAGCTATAGCTAATAAAGAACAAAGAGGATATATTACTCCTTTAGAATTTAACTTGATAGCTAATCAAGCTCAAATAGACGTGTTTGAACAGTATTTTTATGATAAAAATCAAAACGAGAGACTTCCTGGAAACGATACAGATTATTCTGATGTTGCAAATATACTAGATGAGAAAATTTCGGTATTTGAAACAACCGGTATTATTGCTAACGGAACTACTCTTCCTAGTAATTTGTATAGACTAGGAATTATCATAACTCCTGGACCATACGAGGCAGAAAGAGTAGATAAAAAAGATTTTATACAAATAATGTCTTCTCCGCTAACTAAACCGACTGATAATAGACCTATATATGTTAGAGGTGATACTGGTGTTGAAGTATATAATAGTTCTGGTCAAATAGTTACGAATTTAACATGTACTTATATTAAAGAACCAAGGAAGGTAAAATGGGGTTATGTTGTAACAACTAGTGGTGGTAGCACTACTAATGGAAAAGCATTATACAACCCAACTACATCAACTGATTTTGAACATCACCGTTCAGACGAAACAGAATTAGTATTGAAAATATTAGAATTAGCAGGTATAATAATGAACAAACCTGGATTAGTACAGCTAGCAGGACAAGAGGATCTACAAAAAATTCAACAGGAAAAACAATAATATATGCCATTAACACAAACTCAAGAACAATATTATGGTGGTACCGAGACTTTTACGGGTGATGGTACAACAACGGTATTTATACTATCGACATCCCCAAACATATTCTCTTCTACTTCTATAGCAACCGTATATATTGACGGTAATTTAATTTTACCAAGTTCATATCTTTTTCGGTGGACCACAAATCATAATTGGCATGTTGATTTTAGTATTGCCAGTGTTTCTGGGTATTCAGCTTATGGTGCTCCAGCAAATAACGTTGATATAAGAGTCAATATAAATACAAATTTTGGTAATTATCAATTTATACCACTTGAAGAAGCTATAAATAATTTTATGATTTCTTATGTTGGTGAAGGAAAAATAATAAGTAAGGTAAGAAGAACAGACGTAGCTTATCATGCTCAAAGAGCATTACAAGAATTAAGTTACGATACTCTTAGATCGGTAAGAACTCAAGAAATAGAAGTACCACCCTCATTAAAAATGGTTTTACCACAAGATTACGTGGGATATGTTAAATTAACGTGGGTTGATTCTTCTGGTATTGAGCATATTCTTTATCCGGCTCGTAAAACTTCTGATCCTACAAGTATAAAACAAGAATCAGATGGTAGTTATAGTTTTGATAAAGATGATGATGAAACAGATGACACGACACTTTTGATTAATCCTGAAGATTCTGATACTTGGAAAGCGTATAAAGCTGCAACTCCATCTGAAAATCAAAATAGTTATGAAGATGGGACGTATCGGACTTGGGAAGATAAACGGTACGGATTAGATCCTCAATATGCACAAGCTAACGGATCATTTTTTATAGACCAATTACAAGGTTATATACATTTTAGTTCTAATATGAATGGAAAAACTATTATATTAAAATATATAAGTGACGGTTTAAGTCATAAAATTGGTTGTATAGAAACTGATTGGGAGATGAGCGGAGGACCTAGCGCGGCGCGGTCAGCAATACCGGACCCCTCTCAACCGGCTGCCTCTTGCGACTGTTTACAACCACACATACAGGAAGAATCAAAAATCCATAAGTTTGCAGAAGAAGCGTTATATAAGTATATTGCTTACGCTGTTTTATCTACAAAAGTTGATGTTCCAGAATATATAGTTATGAGATTCAAAAAGGAAAGATTTGCAGAAACAAGAAAGGCAAAACTGAGATTATCAAATTTAAAATTAGAAGAGTTAACCCAAGTTTTACGTGGTAAATCAAAACAAATAAAACACTAGTACATGGCGGAATTGAAGCGTAATTTTATTAAAGGTCGAATGAATAAAGATCTTGATGAAAGATTATTACCTAGCGGAGAATATAGGCATGCAGAAAATATAGAAGTTGTTAACTCTGAAGGAGATGACATGGGTTCTGCGCAAACGACTATGGGTAACGTTATAGCGTCAGGCAATATTGCGGTTTCAAATGCTACTTGTGTTGGTAGTATAACTGATGATAAAAATGATAAAATATATTGGTTTATTGCAAGTTTTGAAAAGGATATTATAGCTGAATACGATCACGCTAATGGACAGGTAGTACCGGTTTGTGTTGATATATGGTCAAGCGGTTCTAACGAACGAGCTCTTAATTTTAATGCTGGTACATTGATAACGGGTGTTAATATAATTGACGATTTATTATTTTGGACAGATGGAGTCAGTGAACCTAGAAAAATAAATATTACAAGAGGAAAGGCTGGTTCATCAAATTGGACTACACATACTAACTTTATGACTGTTAATCCGTGGAGTTTAACAGGCGCCTTGTGGAATGGAAGTGGTGCTACGCGTCCTATCAGAGAAGAACATCTTACTGTTGTAAAAGAATCTCCAAAAACCGCTCCTCTTTTGGAAATGAAAGATACAGATAGAGCGGATATAGTTGGGACTGTAAGTAGAGACTTTATCGATCCAAATACTGGTGGTCCGTACGATGTTGATACTGCAAATCCACCTCAAGTGACGATCGTTGTTACCCCAACAGATATAGACTATAATAAAGGAGATATTTTACTTTTATCACTCATCAACAACGACGCTGATGAGTTGGAGGCTCGAGTAAAGATAGATTCAATTAACGGTCCTGGAGATTTTGAAGTAATTATACTAGCTTTAGATTCAAGGGTAACGATGGTAGATGATTTGTGGGACGTTGAACTTGAGCAGATTGACCCGTTATTTCACTTTAAATTTCCTAGATTTGGTTATAGATATAAGTATAACGATGGCGAATACTCATCTTTTTCTCCATTTACAGAAGTAGCATTTTTACCAGGATACGTAGGAACTGGAGCGGGTGGTAAGTTTGATTACTTTCCTAAAGAAGGATATAATCTTGCTATGGTAAATAATGTTAGACATCTTGCCGTAAAAGATTTTGTTCCAGAAAACGACATCCTTCCAGATGGTGTTATTTCTATAGATATTCTATACAAAGAATCTAATTCCCCAAATATATATTCTGTTAAAACTTTAGACCCTACAAAAAAGGATTGGTATGGTAGAAGAGATTTAGTTACTAATACTATAATTAATAATTCTAGTTATACACACACTAGAGGGTACTTGAAGATAACGTCAGAAATGATTCACGCTGTATTGCCAGCAAATCAATTACTAAGACCTTGGGATAATGTCCCTAGAGCAGCTAAAGCTCAAGAAGTAACTGCTAATAGATTGGTGTATGGTAACTATTTACAAAACTACAACGTCCATTCGGATTCAATAAATACTAGTGGAAACCCAGCCTCCCTGAGCATACCGTCATTAACTTTGAGTACTTGGAGTAAAACAGTGGGTGACGAAACCCCAGAACAATGGTTTGCTGAAAAAGCTTATAGTTACGGTCCTTCAAAATCAATAAAATCATTAAGAACATATCAATTAGGTGTTGTATACAGAGATAAATATGGTAGAGAAACTCCGGTCTTCTCAGATGATGATGATAATAACACGTCTATATACTTAGATAAAAAGTTTGCTCCAAAACAAACTAAATTAACAGCGAGAATTAGTTGGACCACACCTCCACCAGATTGGGCTGAAACATTTAAATTTTTTATTAAAGAAACTTCGAATGAGTATTACAATCTAGCAATGGATAGATGGTATGACGCTAAAGATGAGAATATTTGGTTATCTTTTCCGTCATCTGAAAGGAATAAAGTTGATATAGAGACCTTCTTAATATTAAAAAAAGCACATGACTTTTCTAGATTTGTACCAGAACAAGGTAGATATAAGGTTTTAGCTATAGAAAATGAAGCCCCAACATTTATAAAGGAAAGAATAAAATCTTATGGATTTTTATATAACGATAGCGGTAACACACATTTTGGTGATACTGCTGGAACTGGATATCCATTTGAAAATGGTGCTTTTATATGGGTAGATACTGGGGCTTTTGATAGTCAAGGTTGGGATGAACTATTACAAGAAAAAACTAATTTATACCTTAGAATGATTGCACCCACTTCGCTAGGAATAACAAAGTCCTCGTGGTATCCAATATCAAATATATCGAAAAACACAACATCGGGAACTCACTACCAACTAAAAGTTACAGAACCTTTTAGAGATGATATGGCTTTCACATCTACGGCAAACAATTATGCCAGCAGAATATCCAACATGTATATGGAAATAATGGAGCGTATAGTTGAACATAAGCCTGAGTTTGATGGTAGATTTTTTGTAAAAATTCATAAAGATTTAACTTTAAGAGAAAATGTAATAGGGGAAGATGATAACCCACAATACGCTACCATATCAGCAAGAGCTATATCATATATAAACAATATGTCGACTTGGAGTTACGCTGGTACATATCAATATACTGATGCTAATGGAAATATAAGATCTTCGAACAGTTGGGACGGATGGGGAACTGGGGGTAGTCAATCTACTCCAGACACTAATAAAAGATTTAGAATTGAATATGCAGAGTGGCATGATAACGGCAGGGGTTTGGAGTTTTGGGGAGACGACGCCTTCTACGATCAGCATTGTGATGGTTGTGGTGGATTTTTTATAGACGAACAAAATGGTTTTGTAGAGTGGATACACGAACGATCAGATCAAGGTTATACTCCATCTGATGCTGTACTTCAGGCTTTAGCTCCAGGAAAAGCAACAAATTTTCCAAAAGCTAATTCACCAGATGATTGGAGAGGTTTTGGATGGCTTGCAGGGTTTGACAAAAACAATCCTACTTTCAATCAGCAACAAGCCAATCATAATGTTCAGAGTGAATGTTCTGGATGTGTAGCTCATAGTAAGGTGGATTATAGTCAAGGTATTAGAAGAGGAAAGAGGAAAATAGATCTATCTTGGTCTGGATGTGGAGACAGTATAGATGTGGATAGTTTATACCCTAGTTCAAGTGATAATTCTGGACAACATGTAAATTCAGATAATATTCGTTGGTGGGGTCATTGGGAGGTATGGGGTACTAAGCATGATAATGAACTATTGTTTCTAAATACTCTTATGGAACCAGGTACTATTTGGAGGTGGAAAGAAGATCCAGATCAAATTGTTTACAAAACATATCAGCAAGATGGATGGCCTAAATTAATATATAACTATAGCCTGTGGCAATACGACCAGCGGATGGGAACAATGTCGGGTACTTCTAAAATATTTTGCTGTAGTCCACACGGAGGAGGTCCCGGGAGCCATAATGGTAAAGATTATGGATGGGGTTTTTATGAAGATATGTATAACACCGTAACTGATAGATTATACGGTGCTATGGCTGATAAGAGAGGTAGAAGGACAAGGAATACGTTTTGGGCTGAATCACTTGTCACTAAACAAGGTTTAGGTCTTGAAGGTCCAGCCGGATATTTACCTACAAATCCACCAAATTGGGTTAATGGTGTTCCATTTGGTATAACAGAATATGATCAAAACGGTAATAAAGTACAAGTAGATTTAAACCCAGCTACAGCAACTCAGCATATAAAAGACAACCATCCGTTATATGAAATAGATAATCCAGGCGTTGGTCTAAATCCCTATAATAACAACGCGGCACAAATGGTGCACAGTAATTACAACCGACATGTAAATCAAAATTTAAATAATCGTAACGGTTGGGCTCCAGGTATAAGATCTGATGGTATGATGGAGGGTCAAACAGCTAGCGTTGGTAACGGAAATACTATTACCATAGATGATGGTACTGTTACTTGGGAGATATTAGAACCAATAGACCCAGGAGAAATAAAATATGCTAGTCGTAATCCAGGAATATGGGAGACAGAGCCAAAAGAAGATGTTGGGTTAGATATATATTACGAGGTGGGACAAGCTTATCCTGTTACTCTCGATGCCGTAACTAACGAACAATTTATACCTATTGGATCTGCAGTAACTTTGTGGAGATCGGATCAAACTGCTTGGTATCTTAGTCATTCAACTTGGAATGGCCCTCCGGCTGGTGGTTATCCTGGTCCCCTTCCGACTCCATTCAACACTATAGTTCCAGGTAGTGGTGGTGGCTGGGGAACCAGTATAATAGTAGCGGCTTGCAATGACGATACCGTAACGTTAGTAGGTAATGATTCATCAAACACACCGTTTGGCCATAGTCCAGATTGGCCCAACGAACATATAATGGTTGGAGATATATTGATGTTTACTCGACCTGATGGTAGCGCAACAGAAGCTAAAGTTACCTCAACGACCCCAGGTGGTAACACGTACACTTTGGCTAGAAATGTTTGGATGAATAAAGTGCGTTTACCTTGGTTTAATTGTTATTCTTTTGGTAATGGTGTAGAGTCTGACAGAATTAGAGATGATTATAATCAAGTAACAATTGACAACGGGCCAAAAGCGTCTACAACTCTAGAAGAACCATATTTAGAAGAATGGAGAAAAGGTGGATTAATATATTCTGGTATATATAACTCTTTAAGTGGTGTTAATAATTTAAACCAATTTATACAAGCTGAAAAAATAACAAAAGATTTAAACCCTTCGTACGGTAGTATACAAAAATTATTTACTAGAAACACAGATTTATTAACACTTTGTGAGGATAGGGTTGTAAAAGTTCTAGCCAATAAAGACGCTTTGTATAATGCTGATGGAAATCCAAATCTAACTGCTACGGAAAATGTATTAGGTCAAACAACGCCACTAGCTGGTGATTATGGAATATCTACAAATCCAGAATCGTTTGCATCACAAGCTTATAGGGCTTACTTTTCTGATAGAAGTAGAGGGGCTGTTTTAAGATTATCGCAAGATGGATTAACGCCTATATCTAATGTTGGTATGAAAGATTGGTTTTCAGATAATTTAAGAGTCTCTTGGCAACCAATAATAGGTAGTTTTGATGATAAAAAAGGTAGTTATAATATCACTCTTAATAAACTAATTAACGAATACCCAAGCGGACATATAACTTACCCTCTTGGAAATCGTACGACATTAAGTTATACCGAAAGCACTCAAGGTTGGACAAGTTTTAAATCTTTTCTTCAAGAAGATGGCTTAAGTTTAAATAACGATTATTTTACTTTTTCTGATGGACACTTATACTTGCACCATAGAAACACACTTAGAGGTAGATTTTATGATGTTAATTACGATGCTAAAGTAAATGTAATATTTAATGATTCACCCGAAACTGTAAAAAGCTTTAGCACGTTAAACTACGAGGGCACTCAAGCTAGAATAACACCTAGGATTGATGATTTGGAATATTATAACAACTTCCAATCATTAGGTTGGTATGTGAATAATATAACAACAGATTTACAAAGTGGAAGTAACTTAGAATTTAAAGATAAAGAAGGTAAGTGGTTCGGTCAAATCAAAGGAGACTCAACAACTCTAGACAATCTTGATACTAGTGAATTTTCTGTACAAGGAATTGGGAATCCTTCTTTTATCGGGGCTATAGTAGAAGGTTGTATGGATCTTACTGCGTTGAATTATAATCCTGCGGCCAATTGGCACGTGGCTAGCATGTGTGAATACCCTGCCTGGGATTGTGTTTGCGATCCAAATACAGATATCCCTATTTGTATGAATGTTGGATCTGGTAACGGTCAATATGCAACACTTGTAGAATGTATTGATGATGTAAAAAATGATTGTAACGAAGATATATTTGGATGTATGGATTATGGTGGTGACCCAAATTACATTGGTAGACCTTTAGGTTATGTTGGACCAGCTTTAAATTATAATTCTACAGCCACAATAGATGATGGAACTTGTATTTATTGTATAGACGGTTGTATGGACCCTATCGCATCAAATTATGACCCTAACGCAACTTGTGATGATGGTAGTTGCTGTATAGACGGATGTACGGATTCAACCGCAAACAACTATAACCCACTTGCTACCTGTGATGATGGAAGTTGTGTTTATGATCCAACGCCTGATATATACGGTTGTATGGATCCATTGGCTTTAAATTATAATCCAAACGCCACCATAAACCAAGTATCAGCTATAGATCTTAGCGATCCATGTATATATTGTATAAATGGATGTATGGATCCAAACGCATCTAACTATAACTCTAGCGCAACATGTGATAACGGTAGTTGTATTTATCCACCTGATCCTAGTTGGGATTGTGATGGTAATTGTGGTTGCCATGATCCTGGAACTGGTAATGGTCAATATTCTAGTTACGCGACTTGTATGGCCGTTTGTTGTCCGGTTGTTCCTGGTTGCATTGATCCAACTGCTACAAATTACAATGAAGATTGTTCTGGAGCTACAGTAGTCGCAACAGTTGACGATGGATGTTGTAGTTATCCACCAATCCCTAGTTGGGATTGTGACGGAAACGGAAACTGTGATCCAAATACGACTGGTAACGGTCTATATTCTTCTTTCGCTTTATGCGCTGCAAACTGTCCAACACCAATATACGGATGTACAGATAACACAACGGTTGATGGTTGTGGAATAGGGTGCAATGGAGCGTTGAATTATAATTCTCTTGCAAATATTGATGATGGAAGTTGTATATACTGTATTTATGGTTGTACAGATCCTAATGCACTAAACTATAATTCACTAGCTACATGTGATGATGGATCTTGTAATATACCGTGTTGTTTGTGTAATCCTCCCGTTGGTTCTAATATAGGTTCATGCGAGCCAGACGTTACATGGGAAGCGTTTAATGATTCAGGAAATTGTAATATGGCTGTTGGTGATTCAATATTGCAATGGCAAGTTGATTTTACCGCCGCTTTTGGTGGTCTCCCTGATTGTTTTACAAGCTCTTCAAGTTCATACACTGTACAGCTATATACACAAAACGGGGTTGCAGTGGGAGCCGCTCAAACATTTACAACGTTAATTGCAAACGGTGATTGGATAGGGTTAACTCCTGACGTATATAATATCCGTGTAGTATATACAGATAATAATCAAACCTGTCAATGGTGGTACGGTACTATAGAAATATATATTGGAGAACCCGGTGAGATATTTGGTTGTATGGACCCTTCTGCATTTAATTATAATCCACTCGCAGCGTGCCCTTGTGATGGAGTTAATCTCTCGATGAATGCTTCAAATTCTAGTTGTGTATCGGGACAAACTCTCGCTTTATATCCACAGGGATGTTGTTGTGTTTATGAGACTTTAACATCTGTTTGGGGTTGTATGGACAGTGGCAGCATGGGACAAGCTTGGTGGGACAATAATTACGCTGCGTCAACAGGTGTAGCTACTTATCCAACAACTCAAGCATCAAACTACAATCCTTTTGCAACTATTGATGATGGTAGCTGTACTTATGCTACTGGTTGCATGGATCCTATTGCATGTAATTACAATCCATTAGCTACTATAGATGATGGTTCTTGTATAGTTCCACCGTCTCTGGCGCTTGGTTATCCAAATTTTGGAGTTGGGAATCCTAATTTATTATGGACTGATGGTTCTGGAGCTGAAGAAGCTGGAGCGACAAGCACTTATCCGTGTGCTAGTTATGGAATAAGTGCTTATCCCTTTGAAGTAGGAGAACCGATGTATGGTGCGCATTGTACAAAGGGCGTTACAAGTGGTGCCGGCGATTTTATCTTACCTGATGGCTCAACTTGCTGGACGGAATCTTATCATTTTGCTGTAGGCACTGGTACTGCTGGTAGTGGTGTTAATGAACCATTAGTTCCAGGTCAAATATATTGTATATCATGGGCGGAAATTGTTTTAAAACTTTTAACTATTGATCAGTGTTCTGATTGTTTAGATGGTGGATGGGGTGTTAGAATAGATAACAACTGTACAACTACTAATTGCACAAATGTCGGGACTAATGATTGGGCAATGGTTAATAACGCAACTCAACTATACGATCCAGTTACAAATACTGTTGCTTATGGGGCATCTCCAGGTGGTTTAAGCACTGCTGATCCTCTTTATCACAATTCTACTTGTTCAACAAATGATACGAATAATCAGAATGGTGTAAATACAGCGGGAGCATCAGAGGGTAGTTATTCTGAATGGAATCAAAAATGTATTACTTTTGAAGCTACCCAAACTCAACATAGAATACATTTTTATGCAATAACTGATTTTAATGATTGTATTAGTTGTCACTACAATCCACTGGTCTACCCAGCACATGGAGTATATGTAGGG
>Ga0114899_1002263_pt1 | contig 10434 bp, 7 predicted proteins | sample MalvireepMed_215_FD_83497 | JGI IMG/M metagenome (GOLD analysis project Ga0114899, IMG submission 83497) | Marine viral communities from the Global Malaspina Expedition - Malaspina viral metaG DeepMed_215 | ecosystem: Environmental > Aquatic > Marine > Oceanic | place: Mediterranean Sea... | reverse complement strand
GCCCGCTGGTGTTGCTGCTGCTGACGCTGGGGTTATCAGGCCTGTTTCCCGGCAGTGCCGGCTCGCTGGCCTGGCTGGAAGAGCAGTATTTCCTGCCGACGCTGATCGCCTTCTTCTGCATTGAAGAATTCATTCATGGCTCGTTTCACCTGTTTGCCCACAGCCGCCGCCCGAAGAACCGGTTGCTGCAATGGGTGCAGGCGTTCTACAAGATGAGCCATCGCCCCCACCATCTGGCAGGCGGTAAGGACAACAAGGGGCAACTGTCGGTGACCCAGACCTTTGTGAATGGCTGGGCCTGGTGGCTGATCATGCCGAACTACACCTTCCAGCTGGTGTGCCTGTATCTGGGGCTGGTGGAGGTGTTCCTGGTGGGCACGGCGATCAAGGGTATCTGGGCGGCCCAGACCCATGTGAACTGGAACTGGGATCTCTATTTCCATAATCACCAGTGGGCCTGGGTGCGCAAAACCATGTGGGCGCTGGCCCATGTGTTGACCTTCCCGACCCAGCATCATCATCACCATTCCCGTGGCCCCAATTCCGCCAAGAACGTGACTTCCACGCTGGCGATTTATGACTGGCTGATCTTCGGCACTTTGGCCATCGAGAAGGAAAAACCGCAGACCTACGGCTGGCGCCAGAAGGATGATGAAGCCAGCAGTGTGCTCAAGCGATACTTCTTCTGGGATGTGCGTCAGTACATGCCCGGTGGGGCGGCGAAAGCGAAAAAGAAGAGCGAAGACAAATTGGCGAAAGCGGCCTGAGAGCCATCGCGCTGATGTTGTAGCGTCTCGTTGCGGGAGAGCACGGGATCTTTAACGCCCTGCCGGGGTAGACCTGGCGGGGCTTTTTATTCAGTTGCGAGTGACGAGGAGCGAGTTGCGAAAAGATAAAACCGGTGACCGGATGCGCCAGGGTTTCTACGACGCCCCTGTCGATGGTGTAATGCAATATTCTTGAAAAAGCAGCACGGTGCCAACGTCTTCGTCATGCGAGCATGACTTCCCACAAACCCCGCAGTTTGGAGCGAAGCGCAGCGGAGTAACGCCAGTTGGGTAGGGTGGATCAGCCGCAGGCGTCATCCACCTTTCTACGTCTTTCTGCGCAATATGATGGTGGATGACGCCTGCGGCTGATCCACCCTACGTTGAGCGATGAGACAAATACAAAAAAGCCGCACCTTGCGGCGCGGCTCTTTTGTGGGTCGTGTGGCGAAAGCCTCAAACCGTGTTGCAGCTTGAGGCTTGCAGCTTGCGGCTGTTACGCACCCAGCAGCATCTGACCACACACACGCACCACGTTGCCGGTCAGGCCCTGAGAGGCCGGGCTGGCAAAGAAGGCGATGGTTTCGGCCACGTCCACCGGCTGACCGCCCTGGTTCATGGCGTTCATGCGACGGCCCGCTTCACGGATGGTGAAGGGGATGGCGGCGGTCATCTGGGTTTCGATGAAGCCCGGTGCCACGGCATTGATGGTGATGCCTTTCTCGGCGTACTCGTCCTTGTAGGCATCGATCATGCCGATCACGGCTGCCTTGGAGGCACCGTAGTTGGTCTGGCCCAGGTTACCGGCGATACCGGCGATGGAGCTGATGGAGATGATGCGTCCACCTTCACCCATGCCGCCGTCAGCCAGCAGTTTTTCGTTGATGCGCAGCTGGCTGGCGATGTTGATGTTCAGCACCATGTCCCAGAATTTCTCCGGCATGTTGCCCAGCATCTTGTCGCGGGTAACGCCGGCATTGTGCACGACCACGTCGTAGCCGCCGATTTCCTTCGCCTTGGCGGCGATGGTGGCCGGGGCCTCGTCAGCGGTGATGTCCAGTTCCAGGGTATCGCCACCGATTTGCTCGGCCACCTGGTTCAGGTCGTCAGCCATGGGCGGGATATCCAGCACGGTCACGGTGGCGCCGTCACGGGCCAGTACTTCGGCAATCGCCGCACCGATACCGCGGGAGCCACCGGTGACCAGGGCTTTCTTGCCGGCCAGCGGCTTGTCCCAGTCAAACTTGGCAGCCTTGAAGCCAGCTTCGGTGGCGCGAACTACCTGGCCGGATACGTAGGCGGATTTCGGTGACAGGAAGAAGTGCAGGGGAGAGGCCAGTTGCGCTTCTGCGCCTTCGTCCACATACACCAGCTGGGCGGTGGCGCCTTTCTTGATTTCCTTGCCCACAGAGCGGGTGAAACCTTCCAGGGCGCGCTGGGCCACACGGGTGGCGCCGGTCTGTTTTTCCGGAGTGCGGCCAATGACCACAACGCGGGCACATTTTTCCAGCTTGCGAATTACCGGGTGGAAGAATTCCCACAGGGCTTTCAGCTCATCCGGGTTCTGAATGCCGGTGGCGTCGAATACCAGGCCCTTGAACTTGGCATCGTCTTCGCGGCTGGCGGTGTAGTTGTCCGCGCTCACGCCCAGCTTGCCGGCTTTCTTCTGCAGCTCGGTGGCGTTGCCGGTGTTGGCCAGTACCGCTACCTGGGCTTCGGGCGCATCTTTCAGCGTTGCCAGGACGGTATCGATACCGGTGGAACCGTTGGCGGCACCCACCAGCACGCGGCCCTTGATGAAGGAAGCCTGGCCCGGCTGCCAGCGCTCGAGAATGACCGGAATAGGGAGGTTGATTGCGCCAAACAGCGCCTTGCCCATAGAAGAATTGGCAATCGCCTGATAGGTATCGCTCATTATCCTGTCCTTTGCCATCAGCAGATGAATGTGTCTGGCTACATTAGTGCAACCAGAGCAGGTTTAAAGAGGTGCTGCGGGAAGAAGTGTCAAAAGCAGACTTCTTTCGTAGGGCATGAGGATCAGCCCTGTCGCACACTGGCGCGTATTGAATCACTGCAATGTGGCGGGTGTATTGACCGGCGCCGGTAGTCAAACAGGCGTTTGAGCCAATGAGGCCGTGCCGGTTGCGGGTAGACTGCGCCCATTCGAGTGAATACTGTAGCGTTTTCACGCTGTCGTTGCTCACCGCCATCTTTAGAGGACATGACTATGCTGGCAGGTAAAGCCGTACGTAAGGTTGCCATTATCGGCGGTAACCGTATCCCGTTTGCCCGTTCCAACTCCGCTTATATCGATACCAGCAACCAGGACATGCTGACTGCTGCCATCGACGGTCTGGTGGATCGTTTCAAGCTGCACGGCGAGAAGATCGACGAAGTGGCTGCCGGTGCAGTGATGAAGCACGCCCGCGACTTCAACCTGGTGCGCGAATCCGTACTGGGCTCCAAGCTGGCCCCGGAAACCCCGGCCTATGACCTGCAGCAAGCCTGCGGTACCGGCCTGGAAGCGGCCATCCTGGTGGCCAACAAGATCGCCCTTGGGCAGATCGACTGCGCCATCGCCGGCGGCGTGGACACCACCTCCGACGCGCCCCTGGGTGTGAACGAAGACGCCCGCAAGGTATTCATGGCCCTGAACCGTGCCAAGACCAACGGCGAGCGCGCCAAGCTGGGCCTGAAACTGCTCAACCCGAAATCCCTGATGCCCGACATCCCCAAGAACGGCGAGCCGCGCACCGGCCTGTCCATGGGTGAACACCAGGCGCTGACCGCCAAAGAGTGGGGCATTGCCCGCGAAGACCAGGACGAGCTGGCGTGGAAATCCCACCAGAACCTGGCCAAGTCCTATGAAGATGGCTGGCAGGATGACCTGATCACCCCGTTCAAGGGTCTGGAGCGCGACAACAACATGCGCGGTGATTCCACCCTGGAAAAACTGGCCACCCTGAAGCCCTGCTTCGGCGGCCCGGACGGCACCATGACCCCGGCCAACTCCACCCCGCTGACCGACGGTGCCTCCACGGTGCTGCTGGCCACTGAAGAGTGGGCCAAAGAGCGTGGCCTGCCGGTACTGGCCTACCTGACCATCGGTGAAGCCGCTGCTGTGGACTTCATCGGCAAGAAAGAAGGCCTGCTGATGGCTCCGGCCTACGCCGTGCCGAGCATGCTGGACAAGCTGGACCTGACCCTGCAGGACTTCGATTTCTACGAAATCCACGAAGCCTTCGCTTCCCAGGTACTGTCTACCCTGAAAGCCTGGGAAGACGAGACCTTCTGCAAGGAAAAACTGGGTCGCAAGAAAGCGCTGGGCAGCATCGACCGCAGCAAACTGAACGTGAAAGGCTCCTCCCTGGCAGCCGGTCACCCGTTCGCTGCCACGGGTGGCCGTATCATCGCCAACGCCGCCAAGCTGCTGAACGAAAAAGGCTCCGGCCGCGCACTGATTTCCGTGTGTGCCGCTGGCGGCCAGGGCGTGGTAGCGATTCTCGAGAAGTAATCGCTGGCACGACCCGGAAAAACCGGCCTTCGGGCCGGTTTTTTTATGCCTGTTCGTTACGGGCAATGGGGGAGAGTGTTCCTTGATACGTCGCCCCCTCTGCGTGAAAGAATGCCAGGAACTCCTCACCCCTCCCGGGTTCCCATACTGTGAACACTATTCGGGAGAGAAGGAATGAAGCGACTGTTTGTGTGGTTGATCGGCGCGGTGGGCGTCACTCTGGCAGGACCGCTATGGGCTGATGCGTTGGCGCTGGATGCCCGGCTCGACAAGTATGAATACCCGTTTCCGGTGCAGGTGCTGAGCATTGATGAACAACGCCAGTCGCTGGACATGGCCTACATGGATGTGGCGCCGAAACAGAGTAACGGGCAGACGGTTCTGTTGTTGCATGGCAAGAATTTTTCCGGTGCGTACTGGGAGCGCACCATCATCGAATTACTGGCCGATGGTTACCGCGTGGTAGTGCCGGACCAGATCGGTTTCGGCAAATCCTCCAAGCCGGCCCAGCTGCAGTATTCCTTTCAGATGCTGGCAGACCAGACCCGACGGCTGCTGGACAACCTGAAGGTGGATGATGTCACCGTGGTGGGGCACTCCATGGGTGGCATGCTGGCCACCCGCTTTGCCTTGATGTTTCCCGAGCGAACCCGCTCACTGGTGCTGGTCAATCCCATCGGCCTGGAAGACTGGCAGCACAAGCAGGTGCCGTGGCAGTCCGTGGAGGCCTGGTATCAGGGGGAACTGAACAAGACCCCGGAGAAGGTAAAAGCCTATATGACGGCCAGCTATTTTGATGGCCAGTGGAAGGCGGAGTACGACCCGCTGCTGACTTTGCAGCAGGGCTGGATTCGCGGCCCCGACTATAAGCGCATCGCCTGGAACTCGGCGTTGCACTACGACATGATTTATAGCCAGCCGGTGGTGCAAGACTTTGACCGGCTGACCATGCCGACATTGCTGATTATCGGCTCCCGCGATCGTACCGCCTTGGGGCGTAACCGGGCGCCACAACCGCAAAGGGATCAGTTGGGTCGTTATGATCGCCTGGGCAAGGAGGCTGCCAAGCGCATCCCTGATGCCACCCTGGTGGAGCTGGAGGGCATTGGCCATGTGCCCCAGTACGAAGCGTTTGATCGCTATATGACGGCGCTACGGGACTTTCTTGAGCCGGGACACTGAACCGGCTCAGGCTGAGGAGGACAGGGCGGCCATGATCAGTGCCACCGATTGCTCGCTGACCGCCTCGATATCTTCCCGGTTCACATAGATGCCGTCGATCAGCAGGCGGCACAGGCCGTGTACGGTGGCCCAGCTGGCCTGGGCCACGCGCAATGGATCGGTATTGGCAGGAAGCCGACCCTGGAGCTGGCTGCCCAGCCGCTCGGCGTAATTGCGGAAGCTGCGATAGGCCACCGCTTTCAGTTCCTCGGTGGGTTCCCCACTTTTCCAGATGGTGCGGCCGAACATCAGTTCATACTGTTCCGGGTGTTCGGTGGCAAAGCGCAGATACTCGCGGACAAAGTGTTGAATCCGTTCTTTCGAGCCGTTTCCCTGCAATTGGCGGCCGATCATCTCGTCTAGCTGGCTGAACGCCTGGGTCGCCAGGGCGCAGAGCAGAGCATTCTTGTCACGGAAGTGGTGGTAGGGGGCGGTGCGCGATACCCCGGCCCGTTCTGCCAGCTTGCGCAGGGACAGGCCATCAATGCCTTCCTCATCCAGCAGCCGGTTGGCTTCCCGGAGCAGGGTGGAATGCAGGTCGCCGTGGTGATAGCGCGCGGGTCGTGACATGGGTAATCCAGTTGAAAGTTAAAAGTTGAAAGTTGCAACGCGTTTCAATGCTGATAAAAAATTGACCGTCGGTTACGCGAACAAGCTGGTTTGGATACGGCGTGGGCGTTACTGATCGCTGATACACCCGTGCCGTGTGGAAGCCTTCAACTTGCCACTTGCAGGGTAGTTTCAGCAATAATCTTGACAGTGTCAAAATAAGCCATTAACTTGACGCCGTCCAGATAATTAACGCGTAGCCATCTTTGGTGACGATACGGAGCCTACACCATGACAGCCGACCGCTATTCCAACCTGCTTTCCCCCCTGGATCTGGGCCATACCCAGCTCAAGAACCGGGTGATCATGGGGTCCATGCATACCGGGCTGGAAGACCGTTTCTGGCAGTTTCCCAAGCTGGCGGCCTATTTTGCCGAGCGTGCCCGTGGCGGCGTTGGCCTTATTGTCACCGGCGGGTTCAACCCCAACAAGAAGGGCTGGTTCTATCCGTTTTCCGGGCTATTCAACAGCCGTTTCGACGTGATGAACCACCGCAAGGTCACCGATGCGGTGCACCGGGAAGGGGGCAAGATTGCCCTGCAGGTGCTCCACGCCGGCCGCTACAGCTACCACCCGTTCTCCCGCTCTGCCTCGGCTATCAAGAGCCCGATCAACCCGTTCAAGCCCAAGGCCATGTCCACCAAAGAGGTGGAGCAGACGGTGAAGGATTTTGCCCACACCGCTTACCTGGCCAAGAAGGCCGGTTACGACGGCGTGGAAATCATGGGCTCTGAAGGCTACCTGATTAACCAGTTCACCGCGCCGCGCACCAACAAGCGCACGGACAAGTACGGGGGTAACGCGGAAAACCGTCGTCGCTTCCCGGTGGAAATCGTTCGTGAAACCCGCAAGCGTTGTGGTGACGATTTCATCATCATGTTCCGCATGTCGGTGATCGATCTGGTGCCGGAGGGCTCCACCCGTGAAGAAGTGCTCGATCTGGCCCGGGAGCTGGAAGCGGCGGGTACCAGCCTGCTGAACTCCGGTATCGGTTGGCACGAAGCCCGTGTGCCCACCATTGTGACCTCCGTGCCCCGGGCAGCCTTCGCCGAAGCCACCCGTCAGGTGAAAGAGGTGGTATCCATTCCGGTGGTGGCGTCCAACCGCATCAACGACCCGGACGTGGCGGAAGAGATTCTCAAGAGCGGTCAGGCGGATGCCGTGTCCATGGCCCGCCAGTTGCTGGCGGATCCGGACTTCGTGAAGAAGACCGAGCAGGGCAAGGCCGACGAGATCAATACCTGCATCGCCTGTAACCAGGCCTGTCTGGACCATACCTTCCAGCTCAAGCGCGCTTCCTGCCTGGTGAACCCCCGTGCCTGTCACGAGACCGAGCTGCTCTATCTGCGCACCGCCAAGCCGAAGAAGGTGGCGGTGGTCGGCGCCGGCCCGGCGGGCCTGTCCTGTGCCACGGTGGCGGCAGAGCGGGGCCATGATGTGACCCTGTTTGATCAGGCCGGCGAGATCGGTGGCCAGTTCAACATGGCCAAGGTGGTGCCGGGCAAAGAAGAGTTCCACAACACCATCCGTTATTTCAGCAAGCGCATCGAAAGCACCGGCGTGACCCTGAAGCTCAACACCCGGGTGGAAGTGGCGGACCTGCAGGCCCAGGGCTTTGACGAAATCGTTATCGCCACCGGGGTACTACCGCGCACGCCGGGCATTCCCGGTATTGATCACCACAAGGTGCTGTCCTACGTGGATGTGCTGCGTGGCAAGGCCCAGGTAGGTGAGAAAGTGGCGGTGATCGGTGCCGGCGGTATCGGTTTCGATGTGTCCGAATTCCTGGCCGAGCATCCCCGTGACGGCGAGCAGCCCTTGCCGGAATGGATGAAGGAATGGGGCGTGGACATGGACAGCGATGCCCGCGGTGGCCTGGTGGAGCCGGAGGTGGAAAAACCCGCCCGGCAGATCACCCTGCTGCAACGCAAGCCGACCCCGCTGGGCAAGGATCTGGGCAAGACCTCCGGCTGGGTACACCGCGCCACCCTGAAATCCCGTAACGTGGACATGCTGAAAGGCTGCAGCTACGAGAAAATCGATGACGCGGGCCTGCATATCAAGATCGGCGAGGAAAGCCGGGTGCTGGATGTGGACCACGTGGTGATCTGTGCCGGCCAGGAATCCCTGCGCGAGCTGTATCAGGAAGAAGCGAAAAACTTCCACCTGATCGGCGGCGCCGACCTGGCCGCAGAACTCGACGCCAAACGCGCCATCAAGCAGGGCGCGGAAGTAGCCGCTGCGTTGTAAAGACAGTTGAAAGTTTAAAGTTCAAAGTTGAAACGCGGGAAGGTTTCGCCTGTCCCTGAAAAGCAAGAGGCCGCGCTTATCGTTAAGCGCGGCCTCTTGCGTTTAAGGCACAACACACCTGTAGCGCGTTGTAACTTTCAACTTTGAACTTTCAACTAATTATTTGCCCGCAACCGCCGGGTCTTGAAGCTGCCGATCCCCATCTCGGTGGCCACCTTGAACAGCGACAGCAACACGCTCTCATCCGGTTTCGGGTCCTGCCCTTTGCCCATGCGATGCAGCTGACGGGAAAACCAGGAGACTTCCATCATGGCCATGTCGTCGATCATCTTGATGCCTGTCTTGCGTGGCGTTACCCGGCTGATGACGCCTTCCTGACCGGCGAGAATGCGATTGGCCAGGTCCGGTTCCACCGCCAGGGGGCGGGCAATACCGACCAGGTCGGTGGCACCGCTTTCCACGGCCTGCGCCATGGCCTGGGCTGAGCGGAAGCCGCCAGTGACCATCAGCGGTGTGGATACCCGCTGGCGAATGGCCTGGGCGTAATCCAGGAAATAGGCTTCCCGCTTGACCGTGCTTTCTCGTACGCCCCGGGCGCCGGCCATGGCCGGGTTTTCGTAGTTGCCCCCGGAAATCTCCAGCAGATCCAGGCCTTCTGCGGCCAGGGTTTCGGCCACGGTCATGGACTCCTCTTCGGTGAAGCCGCCACGTTGAAAATCCGCAGAGTTGAGTTTGATGCTCACCGGGTAATCGGGGCCAACGGCGTCACGGATGGCGCGGTAGATTTCCAGCGGGAAACGCATGCGGTTTTCCAGGGAGCCGCCCCATTTGTCAGTGCGGCGGTTATGGTGGCCGGACAGGAACTGGCTGACCAGATAGCCGTGGGCGCCATGGATCTGCGCGCCGGTAAAGCCGGCTTTTTTCGCCAGGGCCGAGCTGGAAGCAAAGCGGCGGATGATATCGAAAATCTCGTCTTCGCTGAGCGCTCGCGGCGTCTTGAAGGCGCTCTTGAGTTCCTTGCCGAAGGGCACAGCAGAGGGGGCCAGAGTGTCGCCGCTGGCGAGCATACGCGGGATCTGCTTGCCCGGATGGTTGAGCTGCACCCAGATATCATTGCCCTCACTCTTGCCCGCATCGGCCCAGCGCTTGAGCAGGGCCATGTCGCGTTCATCTTCCAGAACCACGTTACGGGGTTCACCGGTGTGATTGCGGTCAATCATGATATTGCCGGTAATCAGCAGCCCGGTGCCGCCCTGGGCCCAACGGCGGTAGAGGCGTTCAAGCGCCGGGGTGGCATGGTTATCAATGGTACCCAGCGCTTCGCTCATGGCGGATTTGGCAAAGCGGTTCTTCAGCGTTACTCCGCAGGGTAGGGCCAGTGATTGTCCGAGAGTATCTGCGTGGCTCACGATTGTCCTCCAACAGCCTGCTATGACAGGCCGGTAGCTATATAGTTTGATGATGGTCAAACTATAAGTTAGTTTTATACCCGTCAAACTGTTTTGTGGGGAGGTGCCGGTTTTGGCACGGAAAGACATATCGGAGAGCTCGGCGGAGCAGTTGGCAGCGGCCTTTCGGGCCCTGTCCAATCCTAACCGCTTGCGAATCTACCAGGTGATTCTGGAGCATTGCCGCGCCCATGGTCATGCGGATCTGGCGAAAGTGCCGGCGGGTTGTGCCTTCGGGGACTTCATGCAGCGTCTCAATATCGGTGCCCCTACGGTATCCCACCATGTGCGTGAACTGGCGGAAGCCGGGCTTATCCGGGTGGAAAGGGAAGGGCGGCGGCGCTATTGCCATACCCGGCCGCACATGCAGGCGACCCTGGCCCGTTTTTTTGAATTATAAGGAGAGAGCGCAATGACAGCAGACCAGTGGGCCTTGTGGGGCTGCGGCATTTACTTTCTGACCGGCCTGCTGACCGGGGTGTGGAAGTACTGGCAGGTGGCTACCAGTGAAAAGGGGCGTGCCCATTACTACGTGGATGTGGCGCACCGGGCCAGCCTGATGTACGCCTTTGCCTGTCTGGTGCTGGAGCGGTTTGCGTTGCTTAGCGTCTGGGACGACTGGATC
>Ga0114899_1002262_pt1 | contig 10441 bp, 22 predicted proteins | sample MalvireepMed_215_FD_83497 | JGI IMG/M metagenome (GOLD analysis project Ga0114899, IMG submission 83497) | Marine viral communities from the Global Malaspina Expedition - Malaspina viral metaG DeepMed_215 | ecosystem: Environmental > Aquatic > Marine > Oceanic | place: Mediterranean Sea... | reverse complement strand
GAACTGTTCGCTGCAGGAATTCCGGAATGGTAAGCGCTTCGACACCCTTTGGCAAAGGCTTACCAGTTTTGTTGACTATCTTCGGACTACAAATTTCGTGAGTCTTCTTGCGCGCAGCTGCTTGCTTAGCCTGCTTGTCGGCCATTCGCGCCTCTTGCTCATTGCCGGTACGCTTACTATAAGTACTGCCATCCGGGTTCGTATGAGTCTGCGGGCCACTCGCAGGGCCACTCCAAGGTTTGGTCTGCTGATTATTATCTAGGTCGGCGATCGCATACCCGAGCGCGCCATGCAAAGCACTATGAATTGCATTTTTGCGAGGAGTAGGCTTCATACCTCTGGTGACTTCTTTGCCACCGCGCATGATATGTACATGCCAGCTAACATTGCGGACATTTAAATCCTGCGGGCCAAAGTCGTCAGCAGCTACGCGCGCCACTGGTACGCGAGCCTGGCCTGTGATCCTGTTCCACTCAACAATCCGGCCACGCGCATACGCTTGGAAGCTAACTATCAGATTGTCGCCGTAGGTCTTAACACCAGCCACTTTGAAATCTTTCAAGTTCGCGGCGATGCTTGCCTTCATTTGTTTGTTCGTGATTTTGCTCATCGTGTCTCCTCTAGCTCTGAGCTGCTATTGTGATATCGATCGAATTCAGAGGCTCGGTGCCGTATCCTAATTCGTGCACATTGATCTCAGTGATCGTGTTTTTGCCGTCGAGCAACTTCTGCTCTTCAGGAATTGCCGGATGCATTTTTCCATCCGCTGTCGTGACAACAGAGATCACAGGGTTCTCAACCGAGAAGCAAGTCGCGCCGGTTCCATCGAACCGCTCGATTACAACTACCTGACCGCGAACTGTTTCGTCGATCAAATCTGCAATCTGAACGATCGGATCTGCGGCTGTCGTATCAACACAAAAGCTGACAATGTTCTGACCGGCTTCGTAATCGCTGACTACGAGCCCGACCTTGTTTTCGACTGTCCAAACCAAATTCTTTAGATCCATAATTTCCTCTTCTGTTCTCACTATCCTTATAATAGGGCATATGCAAACCCCGGGCAACAGCAAACAGCCCGCAGTATACTGCGGGTTATTAGTAACGCCTTGAAGTAGGGGGTAAAGTTTTTTCTGTGGTAATGCTGTTGACCTAAGACCGGTAATAGGGGAGTATAATGGTATGAGTAATAACGCAAACACAGCATTGCTGGAAAACCTCTTCGAACAATTCCTCGAAGAGGGTTACACCGAAGAGCAAGCCGAAAAGCTCGCTCTGGAACGGATAGAGCAAATCCCCACCCCTTGGGGATAACAACTAAATAGGTGTTGACCGGTATAACCACCGGTTGTATTATAAGACTGTAGTGAGAGATCGCTGGAACTGAAAAGTTAGGTTTAAGAAACACTGATGATTTCTCCTGCAGGTTTTTTTAATAGCCGCCCCGAGTGGGATTACGAAAATGTCTGAATTGACTGGTGTCCTGGCGGTTATTAAAAAAACCTCATACTACAGCTGGCTCACTGGATAAATCAGCTGCGTATATACACCCCACGGGTGCACCCGCTTAGGGGTGTATATACGGCCCCCTTATATACGGGAGTTACTAAGATGAAGTTGCAAAAGTTTTTAGATTGGTCTGACAATAATCCTGATTGCACGCGCGCTCAATGGACCAAGCAATTCAAGAAGCTCGGGTGGACTGAGGGTGCGAAGTTCACATCATGGCATTGTCATAATACGGATCATCCAACTTCTAAGAAGTTTGCGTTGATATTGAATACTCCATCTATAACACATGGACAGTGTACGGAGTGGTAACAGCGGCGTATATACGCCCCCCTATATACGGGAGTGATATATGAATTAGATTTGGGGCACATACAAAAGCCCCCACAGAATCTCCTAGAATATATGCTGGGAGATATCTATATCATATTATGATTGATATAGATTATAACAGAAAGGAGTGCAGTATATCTCAAGTTTGCAGCCGGTGTTCAAACAACCGCCGGGGATATACAATATAGTTCTCTTGCAAAGAACACGTCAGATTGTGACGAAGAGCAATCTCGAGGATTGGAGAAACATGTTCGGACATCGTCTGCATGATTCGAAGAATCCTTTAAACAAATATGTGTGATGTCAGCTGACAGCGGACGACAGACATCCCGTCCGCTGTTAGTGTATCTGACTTATGCGTGTGCCGCCGGGGGGTGCAATCGTGTCGTGTATTGAACTTAAATATAATGGCGGTATAGATTGTCCTCTTTTAATTAAAAAAAATTCCAGAAAAAAATCCCGGGAAAACAAACAGTTACAAAAACACCCAATGATATCAAACAGTTCCCCTATGTTGACCGGAACCCGGATGTATGCGATATTATAATCATGATGAAAAACACAAACGAAGACAAAATCCGCGAGACTCTGCGAGGTCATATAGACCGCAGTTATCGCATGGCCGGAGCGAGCAATGTGCTGAAATGGATCAGCAATGATCGCTGCATTCCCCATGACATCATGCTAGACCTTAAACGGTATGGTATGGTAGATGCAATAACAGTCGAAACGACTCGGATAGTCGAGCGCGAAGAGACTGATAGGTTCATCGAAGAGTATAAGAAGAACCGCGCAAATAGGTCTGCTGAGGAAATCGCAGAAGAGCGCTATGAAATGCGCGCTGCTTTCGGTCCTGGTGAGACTGTTGTAAATATTCTGACTGGTGAAAGGACAGAGATATAATGTCATATAACCGGAACATTGCATACCTGACATATGAATGTGAGGGATACAATTACGAGCCTTGGGAAGACAAGGACGACGATGTTATCAAAATCTGGCATGATATCAAGACGCCAGGTGGACACACTATCCAAGGACCATGGAGCCCTTATGTGACTCCTACTCTGGAACAGTTTGTCGAATTTGTTAATGAGCAACAGCTCGGTATATTGGCTCTAAATCGGAGTTATTACGGATGATGGAAAACGCTTACAAAGCTGCATACAGCTATAAAGGCGCAATCTCCCGGGACGAACTAATCCGGGAAATGCGCCCTGGTGATCCAATCCCTCCTTGGTGTGGGGTCGATTATGTTGTCACATACAGCGCAGACTTCCGCAGTGGATGCGAGGCTCATGCGCGCAGTCATGGTGGTGTTGTTGCATACCATAATGGTCAATGGGAAGTAAGACAGAAGAGAGGATGAAGAAGATGGATAGCTATAGCGCTACCAATGCGATGAAGCACGAGATGTTAGATCGGCTGGAATACACTGCGGAACTCGCAGGGTTGCAGGTGACCGCTCTTTCCGGATTGGATCATGTTGGTGACAGCTGTGATTATGATTTGCAAGATCAGCTGGGTACGCTGCATCAGGTCGTTCTGGAATTACGCGCGGCTGTAAAGCGCAGTAAGAGCGTCGTTCCCTCATACGAGCAGAAACCAAAATGAAGGTGTTGACCGGTATCGTGTTCCAGGGGATAAAGGGGGTATGATGAAAATGAATCAAGAAAAACGCGACGGGATGTTGGAATTGATCAGTGATCTGAGCAAGGACGCAACCGGCGGTCGTCTGCGGTTTGATTGGGCAGCAATGTCTGACGAAGAGCTGCAGGGATGGTGGGATTATCTTACTGATGAAGCGGAGCGGACTGGTGCGCTGGAAGCGGAGCACAATGCCGCTGCTCTCGTCGAGTATGAGACTCGCCTGAATGCGATGGTCAAAGACCATGGTATTTCCAAGGCTGATGCTATCCGGTGGGATATGCAGGCAGAGGGTGTCACTGAAAATCACGAGCAAGAGTTCGAGCATTATCTTTATAAGCTCGGCCTAGGGTTTGGTGATTGGGCGCCCTATAAGGATTTATATGACAACAGCATTAAGGAGGCTGTGTGAGAATGAGGACTGAAACTAATAAATTGCTCGAGATGATTCTCGACGGAAGACTGGCTGCTAATGATGTAGTCCTTGCTTGCGTCAAGTACATGTCAGAAGACGAAGTCGCTGACATGATGGATGACAACGAGTGGTCAGATCGTTTCCAGGAAGACGATTATGATGATTATGATGATGGTGATCCTGGTGAGATGGATGGAGATCACGCAAGTGCTCTTGCATCTTGTGGTTGGGGTACTGATGAAGACTACGGGTGCTTCGACGACGGGGGGTATTAGATGCCTGATTTTGTAGTTTTCCACGACGATATTGAGGACGTCGACCAGGCGCATGCGACTCTTAACACATCTACTAATAAAGAGCAGATTGCAAAAGCGGTTGCTTTTATCGCTGAGAACACTCCTGGTGTAGGTGCAGAGACAATCGATCCATTAGGGTCGACTGCTTTTCAGTTAGGATACCTTCAATCAACTCTCGCTTGTACTAATAAGAAGATAGCAGAGCTCGAAAAAATTGTTTCATTGGTAAAAGGATTGGCTTATAATGAGTAACGATGCGAGATGTATCGACCTGACTGGCCCCGAAGGCAATGCGTATTCGTTGATTGCAATAGCAGGGCAGATTAATAAAATGCTTGGATACTCGAAAGGGTATTGTAAGGATTTTGAAAAAGCAATGACATCTGGTGATTATGAAAATCTGTTAGATGTTTTTGAACGGCAGTTCTGTAAGGACAAAGATGGAACAGCTGGTAATGGGATTGCATGGGTTGAGTTTGATCCTCCTAGGGAGGAAATCTAATGCCTAAGTATTCTTCAGTATCTGGCTTTTCTGCTGGTGAGTATCCCGTGGATTTTAAATCTGATGGGACACGATGGCGGTATCAAACACGTTTAAAGCAGCGTGGAGAAACGATCACGACTTTACCGAAAGACTATGTTCCAGAAGAACCGACCTATGCTTGGCTCCATGGAATCGCTCATGTTGCCTATAAAAGGGACAGCAATGATTGGTGGTTTGTCGATGAGACTGAAAATTTTAATGGACCGTGGGCTACAATGGATCAGGCGATAGCTGCATTGAAGCTGTATTGTGAGATGTTAAATTGATGCGAATCATAGTTTATAAGACGCCAACTGAATACTATGTTCTTGATGGATCGCAAGACGATATAAATAAAATCAAGGATCAGTGTAAACAAAATCAATTCAGATGGTATATTACAATCGATGGTAGCAAACTCTAGGTCATTAGAATTACATAACGATGCGGTAATTAGGGAATTACGTTTGAAGGTTCACGAATTAAAAGAAGAGATTGAAACTCTAAAAGTAGAGAATCGATCGCTCACCAAGCAAATTTTGTTTAGTGATGCATATGATGATGAACCATTATAATATGGAGAGATAGATGGTTAGGAGAGATCTGAGACCGAAGAAGAAGTATCGCAAGGCGCGTAAACCTCTTACTGAGCAAGAGAAGGCTGAGCGAAGAGAGCGTCTGAAAAAAGCAAGGGCTTCGAAGAAGCCACCTAAGTATACAGCAGTCGATCCGACAGTTCGTGATTTGCCAGACGACCATCCGGTTAGTCTGAAGAATGTCAGAACGTGGATAAAGTCAAACCAAGACGAACGTGATGGGCTAAGGAAGATATTGCGTACATCTAATGATAGGAATGTACGTGATAGATTCAATATCATTGATTGTTATGTTCAGGATATGCAGGCATATGTCAGAAGTGGTATATGGTTGAGCACAATGTATGGTGAGCGGATGGAACATAAGGTTACTTATCGTTGTCTTGTGCTGGCATATGATAGTGATGGCATGCCTAAACGCAATGTTGGCACGTGGTATCCAGATATGGGGTGCCTGTATACACAGGAAATGTATGATGAAGATCACCCTAAAACCGTGGAAATTGCGGGTAAAAAACCTCGAAAAACGCGTAAAAAACGCGCTAAATAGGGTGTTGACCGGTATCACAGCATAGGGTAATATAATACTATGATGAAGAAACGGACAAAAACACCAGATTTTCTGGAGCGTGGCAGTTCTCGCAAGTATAGCAAGCGCGTAATTGCTTCACGCAAAACCTATGTTCGTAAACCCAAACACAGGAGTTACAAAACTGATGGTTAATGATACCTTCGTGACAGAACTTCAACAAGTCAGCTGGGATCCAAATGATCTCCCTGGAGCGAAACAGACATTCGATAAACTAGCCCGCAAATGGGACTTCCATAAGAAGATCGAAGAGGACATTGAAATTGCAAACGCGATGACTAGTGTTGCTAAGATCGAACAGTTTGCATGGAATTGTTGCTTGGCTGGTCTAGGGATGAAGGTGCTATCGCTTAGACGTTAATATTTACTATGGATAGGGGTGAGGTGTTAATGGTAGCACGACAGATTCCAAATCTGTAGGACAGGGTTCGATCCCTTGCTCCCCTGCCATTCAAACAAAACACTAGTGGACGAAACAATGTGGAACATACCAAAAGAGGGCGACTGGATTTCCTTAACAGGTAAGACACGTCACGGAAAGAATAGGATCCAGGCTCATGGGACTGCATGGCTGGTACAAGAGATTAGGCCTCAAGGCATGGGTACTCAATTGAGGCTAAGATCAGCTTCGAAAACAGAAGGCCCAAGAAACAAGAAGGGCTTTGATGGACGTTGGATCTGGATGATTGATGATCCAAATTTTGATTGGAAATAATAATGATTAGATTCTGTATTGGGATATTTACTATAATCCTAGGGGTAGGATTAATCGATACTCCTTATGATTGTACGTACTGTGTTGCAGGTACGAGTATAGGGATTGGACTTGGAGTATGTGCTATTGGTATTGCATGGATGCTCTGGGGTATAATCGGAATGAATAATAAGGGGCAGCTGTGATCGACAGTATCGTTTTTTATACATTGTGGGTAACGAGTATATCTGTATTTGTATATGTATTTTTTCAGACCTCACTTCCATATATGATGGTTGGATTAGACTATCAATAATAAATAGGGGTGTCTATCTGTCTATCACTTAACGTCGGAGGGCCGCCCATGGAAACATCAACAGACGAAAGTCCATTCATATATCAGAATCTGATTAAAGCATTGTTAACATTGAGGGAATTAAATAAGGTATACGACATCGAGCATCCAAAAAACTGCGAAGAACTGCGAATTATTGACGATGCTTTAGCGTCAGCAAACGTGTATCCGTGGAAAGTATCTTGAAAATAATTTAATAAATCGCAGGATCCTGCGATCGTAGGGTGTTGACTGGTATCGCGATATATGCGATTATAATGATAGTGAAAAGATAAGTGAGATATACATTATGGCCTGTTGGCAAACAAGTGATAAGAAATTTGGAGAGTTTGGAGGGATCGCCCTTCGGGCTTCTCGCCAGGCTTGGTATCTTGATCGTCAGCATAAGGCTGATGTTCAGAATTTTGTTGGCTTGGTGAAGAAGGCTCTGCCTTATTTCGGCAAGTATGTTGATCTTCCTGAAGGCACAACAGTTCGTCTTGCTGGTATCAAGTCACGGACCACCAGAGGGAATTGGACCGAAGGTCAGAAGTTAGCCACGATAGATTATCGCGGTAAGTTTTCTGATATGATAGGTACGCTTGCACACGAGTTTGTTCATGGTGAGCAGTACCTTCAGGGTCGTCTGCGTGTTGGTACAGAGAGGGGCACATATGGTGTTCAGTATTGGCATGGAGATGCCTATAAGGGCAAAGAGAAGAATAAGTTTGCTCGGTATCTGAACCAGCCTTGGGAAATAGAGGCTCGCGAGCGTCAATTTGAGATAGCAAATAAAGTTTGGTGTGATATGTATGATGACGATATCGTTTCAATACAAGCCATAGCAAACAATGTTGGAGTCTTATGGCTGAAGAAACAACGGCCAGAGATATTTGAAGCAGTGTTAGCAGACGAAGCAAAACGAGTTGCTTCGATAAGTGAAAGGAAAAAGAATGGGTCGAATGAGTGATTTGGCTATTGAGATGGAAGAGAATATGGGACACGCCATTGAGGCTGGTGCCACTTCTCTCCCTGATGTGATTGCTTATCTGAAGACGAATATGTCTTATGTTGATGAGCGCTTTGTTAAAGAGAAGTATATTGAGGTTATGGGTGAATTTTAATGGATGTTATTTTTGATATTGATGGGACATTGCTAGATATCTCTCATCGGTTACATCTTATAGGGGTAAGTGAATCTACTACTCCAAGTGAACGTGCCCATCCAACAAACAGCAAACGGTGGAAGGAATTTCGTGATCCTAAGTTAAAGGAACACGATAAAGTTATCCGTCCTGTTGCTTCGATGGCAAAAGCATTTTTGCAATGTGGACATCGTGTAATTTTATGTTCCGGCCGGATGGAAGAAGAGAGGGATGCGACTGTAAAATCCCTAGCCGCGGTTTTTGGTATTGTAAATAAGAATCGAAAAATTATTAATCCGGCAGGCCGTGGTCGTGCTTATTTGGAATTCACTAAGAATAGTCCAATGTACATGCGGGCAGATAGTGATTATAGGCCCGACTATGAGGCGAAGTATGACCTTTTACTGGCAATGTATAAGGATGGATATAATCCATCGATGGCTGTTGATGATCGTCCGGCTGTGATTAGAATGTGGAGACGTGAAGGACTGCTCGTAGCTGATGTAGGGAAGGGCGAAGAGTTTTAAGCTGTTGTCTGGTTTTTGTTTTTATGCTATTATAATAAATACCATAAAAAGGAGGATACCCTAAATGGAAATAAAGGATATCAACATACGTGGATATGAGCGAGTTGTTCATGGAGTTGATGAACAGTCAGGATTAGACTGTATTATATCTGTTCAAAATACAAAGCTAGGACCGGCACTCGGTGGGTGTCGTGCGTGGTCTTATGAGAGTACTGCAGACCACCTACAGGACGCTTTGCGTTTAGGGAAAGCAATGACAATGAAAAACAGTCTTGCTGGATTAGATGCAGGTGGGGGCAAGGGTGTTATTAATCTTAAAGGGAAAGAAAAGACACCTGAAATATTCCAAAGGTATGGAGAAGTAGTTAATCATCTAGGTGGTAGGTATCTTACAGGGGAAGACGTTGGTGTTAAACCTGAAGATGTTGATGAGATGAAGAAGACTACAAAGTATGTTTCAAGCTGTGGTATAGATTCACATCTTCTTGATCCTGGACCTGCAACAGCATATGGCGTGATTCAGGGAATGGATACTGCCGCTCGTTTTAGATTGAAGCCTGGTTTTGCTAACGATAAAGATGATAAGCCTGCTCATCCAAATAATGTTTTGACAGGATTAAAAATTAATATCCAAGGGCTTGGTAATGTTGGCTATGCTCTTATGGAGATGTTGCTGTATAAGGGCGCGTTTGTTACTGTTACTGATATTAATTCTACTCTTGTACGTAAGGCAAAAAGCCAACATCCGGAAATTAACACTGTTGATCCTGATGATATTTTCGATACTAAGTGTGACATATTTGCACCATGTGCATTAGGAGGTATACTTAATCCGGATACAATACCAAGGTTAAGGAAATCAACACACATTGTATGTGGCAGTGCCAATAATCAATTGTTGGACGAAGATTGTGATAAGCTATTGCATGATCATCGAGTGTTGTATTGTCCTGATTATTTGGTTAATGCTGGTGGAGTGATATTAATTTATAAGGAAGAAAGTAAGGTAACGACTGACTTCCATGTTTCTAACTTCATTGATATGATTAGCGATAGGTTAGAGGAATGTTTAAATACTGCTGCTTATAAGACCAAAGCGGGTATACCCACGGGGCGTGTTGCTGAGCAGATGGCACTGAGGAGACTATAGGAGCTTTTATTATGTTTACTTTTGTTTTTGGAATTGTAGTTGGGGTTGCTGCAACGTTAATGTATGTTGATCCTGTAATTTTAAGTGAGATATTACACTGGGCAGGAGATGAGGTAGTCACGCTTAATTTGTCTCAAGATGAACAGTGAATATTTTAGGTAGGATTGTACTTCCAATATGTTTAATTACATGTGGTCCATCGCTAGCTTTGGAAGCAGAGTGTGATTATAGGGACACCACCACTGTAACTACTATTGGGAAAATTATCGAGACACGTAATTTTCACTCAGAGAGTGTTAACTACTTTGAAGATAACCGTATATGTGTTGTAAAATTTGATGCAAACGTTGGTGGCGATTGGCATCAAGCACATGGAACATATATTTTTGGACCAGATTTAACTGAAAATTATGCATGTGCTAAGGCAACAGAAAGAGCAAAAGTTGCTGTGTTAGAGCAGCTTGTACCACAGGAAATTAATAATACAACAGTGAGTGAGTGCAAGGAAAAATCTGAGATAATAAATACCAAGACGGCGGCTTCTGAACCTAGTATAGTTGAAAAGATAGTTGAGAAAGAGGTTTATGTTGAAAGGGAAATTTTCATTGATAGGATGACTGAGCAAAGATTTGAACGCAATCCATATTCAAATAGTTTTGAATGTTGGATGCTTACTTTATTTG
>Ga0114899_1002261_pt1 | contig 10442 bp, 16 predicted proteins | sample MalvireepMed_215_FD_83497 | JGI IMG/M metagenome (GOLD analysis project Ga0114899, IMG submission 83497) | Marine viral communities from the Global Malaspina Expedition - Malaspina viral metaG DeepMed_215 | ecosystem: Environmental > Aquatic > Marine > Oceanic | place: Mediterranean Sea... | reverse complement strand
CTCCAATTACCTTCAAGGTGTACATTCATAATAGTTCTCCTTTTTAAGCAAGAATTTGGAACCCACTATTGGCATTCCATATATATATTATACTACACTTTTATCCATTTGACAAGCCTTTATTTCAAAATTTCAATAGGATGTAATTTATTTATGGGAAGATTATAACAGTCTGCCTTAACAATAAAGCCATTGTCACCATCCTGTTCCCCCTTTTTTAGAAGGCGAGCCTTATTAAAATAATCTTTTTTAGACATCCACCCCAAGACCCAGCCCTTGGAAAGATCGTTTAGAATGCGTGTAAAAATGTAATGACTACAGTTTTGTCTGGTATTATAGGCTGCTACAGAACAATCATAATAGCCTTTGGGAACTGCCCCTGTTCTTTTTGTTTTCACATCCAGCTTTTTATCCCTGTATAAAATATCAAAATCATAGGTGTTACATATCTCTCCTTCATAAAGAGAATGTAAGGTCATGATTTCTCCCAGAAACCCGCTGACATTTCCTTTGCCATAAGTTATGGAATTATTTAAGTTGCCCATCTCTTCAGCCTTGCTGCTGGCCTCTTCAATCCATTCCTTTTTTATTTCCATTTCTCTCATGATTAAACTCCACATACTCCACCCATGCCACTTATCTGACAAATGTCATGAGCCTGAATGTTATCCTCAAATTCCTCTCCCAGTTTTTCCAAAGCCTCAGAGTATGGCACCTTGGTAAGAGGCTGTCCACCCCTACATCCATCAGGATAGCAGGTAAATCCTCTTAACCTGTGAGCATACTTGGCCAAGGTCTGAGCAAAGTCTTCCACCTTTCCTTCATTGTTATCCTCAGTTCCCCATGCTGGAAGATTAATTGTAGAAGAGATAGCCATGTCCACATACTCCTGTACGTTGGCCTGAAAGTTTAATCTCCTTTCATAGTTGGTTACTAGATCAAGAGCAGACTCTATGCTTTCGGGTTTAATATCATAAAGTTCTATCATTTCCTGTGCAGCACTATCAACTACATACTGGTAATGCCATCTCTTATTCTTCAGGTATCTTCTCTTATAGGCTACAGCAAAGATAGGCTCTACTCCAGTAGAAGTTCCTCCCAGAATACCAATGGTTCCTGTAGGAGCAACAGCCCTGACAGCTACAGGAATGGAGATGTTCAGCTTGTTGGCAAAGGATCTGGCTACCTTATCAGACTCAGCTTCATAAACCTTGAACCACCTGTGTAACTCCGGTGTAGTTTCATATTTATGTCCTCGTTGAATTAACCATTCATGTAATCCCATCAGGCCAAGTCCTAAACGTCTGTTTGAATCTCTAACCTTGTATACTTTCTCATAGGGTAGTGTAGCTCTGAGTGTGCCACATAATAAGAACTTTGTGGCAAGCTGGACAACCTCTTGCAACTGATTAAGGTCATCAATACGAGCAAAATTAAGGCTCCCCAAATTACATACATCACTGTCATCCTCACTAGAAACTTCAGTACAGGCATTCCGTAAGGTTTCGTTTTCCTTTTCAAAGAAGTTAAATGAGAATCCCGGTTCACCTGTTCTAAGAGCCTGATGTACGTTAGTCCTAAAGACATGGCCTAGATCTCCTTTCTCCCAATAGTTTAACAACCATTCAGTATCATAGTTAACACTGATATTTGTCATGTCCAGAGGGGCAGGAAAGTTAAAGTCTTCCTGTTTAATATCAAACAAGGTCTTGCCTGTAGATCCCACTGGCATATCAAACCAGTTCTTGGATGTAAGAAATTTTTCTACATCATCGTGCTTCCAGTTCAAGGATGCATAGATGGCAGACCTTCGACTCCCTCCCTGCATTACCTTCTGTCCTATGGAGTTGATCATCTGCATCTTTGGTATGGGACCAGAGGCCACTCCTCCAGTACCTTTCAGGGTCTGGCCTTCAGATCTATAGATGGAATAGTCCACGCCTATACCACCACCTGTCATAAGACAGGACTCTGATTTCCATGAGAGGTTAGCCCAATCTTCTCTGGTATCTTCCTCTGCCTTTAACAGGTAACAGTTATTAAAAAACTTTTTATCCCTACCTGCATAGTAAAGATACCTGCCTCCGGGCAGAAACCTGAGATTGGATATATGATCTATCAGTGCTTCCTTCTCATCCTTACTTAAGTTAGCCTGACATACATCTTCCACTAGTGTACAGGCTAACTCATGGAAAGTCTCTGCCCCTTCATGCGAGTACTTGGTATAAAATATATCCTCGCTAAACTTGGATCTGAATTGTGGATTACGATTTGATTTAAACATGTCTTCCCCTCTCTATTAAGTCATCGAATAACTCTTCTTGTTTTTTCTCATCAGGGTAATACAATTCCAGTATTAGCTGCGCATAGTGTATAGCTTTTTCCACATCCTTTTTACCTTCTCCTTTTGTTCTATGTCGGGTAATATACTTAATTACATTCCCTTCAAAGTAATCAAGCTTGTTGGCATGGATGTATTCTACTGGCTGTATCTCGCACTCCTTATAATGATCTCCTCCAACCTGCTTTTCCAGAGGGTTAGTAGAGAAGGGAACTAATTTGTTTTCTGACATCCTCTATGTCTCCTGATTTAATGGCTTCATAAGCGAATACTCTTACTCTGGTAGGCTCAACTCCTGCATAGTAACATACAGTTTCAAAATCTTCACATGTAACACCAATAGAAGCAAAAAACCAGGCATCTGCTTGGTTTCTTTGTACTGTTATTTCACTAGCTTCTCCTTCCTTTACAGGTCTGGACACATCCAGAATAGCCTGTAAAATAATGGAGAGATATAAGGTTCGATAGGAATCTTTAGCTGTTAGATCGTATAAGGATTCAATAGGATCACTAGAAGGAATAGTCATCAGTATATTCTTGTACGGGCCTGTAAAATTTTCCTCCTATATAATTATTATAATAGGCTGGTTCATCTGTTCCTTCCAGGGTTGTAGTTAACACATGATATCTCATTTGATAGTAACATTCATAATATCTCAGGCTTCTTTTATTTTTAAACTCTGCCAGAATTTCAAATACAAAATGTTTCTTACCTGTCTTTTTAATATCCTCAAGTAAATGTTTACTTGATCCCATATAAGTTTTCCAGTTTGATTCTGCTTTCTTCTTTCCCTTTCTATAATTAAAATATTGCTTGCATCCTATATAAGCTTTCCTGGTTTTTATATTGGTTATGATATAGACAAAGCCAAACTGGGACAAGTCTGGCTTCCCTGTAAATTTCCAGTGCATTTACCAAGCCGCTAGTTCAGGGACTTCAGGTTCCTTACCTATCTGGACAAGATACCTTTTACCTTTTGCATACTGAAATACCCGTATACCTTCACCCTGGTTAGCATCTGCCCAACACTCTCTCTTATGCCCACAATACACACAACCAACAGAAAGCTTAAGATTCCCAGACTTCCCATCAGGAACACCAGCATAACATCTATCAGGGATAGCAGGATTATCCACCATTTTCTTAAGATACTTAACCCTTGTTTTAGCATTGATCATTTCCATTTGATGTAGGGAAGTAAGACATACTTCTCCGGTTGACTTGTCAATGACAAGGAATGCAGCCTCATCCATCTCATTAGCTTCAGCATAGGCAGAGATCTGGGAGATGTAACCAAAGGGATCATCGGTTACCAAGGTATTATTTTTAAATTTCTGAAAGCTTCGACCAGAGGCACTCTTGCAGTCAACCAGAACATTATCTATGATAGCGTCCTGATGTCCTATCACACCTTCAACTTCAACTTCCTTTTGCTGTTGCTCAACCTTATGTCCTGAGATTGAAGAGCATAGCAGTAACAACTCCTCAAGAATATAGCCATATAAAAACTTTATTCTGGTACTGGGCTTTAAAGTCTCACCATTTTTTGCATGGTTGACATCATACCATAGCTGTCTGTCTGGCTTGCCAATAGCTGATAACCTGATATGTCCGTTTGTTACGGGTTTCTCATAAAGAAATTTCTTGATATGCACCTTAAGCATGTTGCCAAAAACATCAATGTGCTTATCAACTTCTTCTTCATCCATATCAATAGGCTCAAGAGAAAACAGTTCATATATATCTTCTACTAATGTATCAATTGTTTTCATATTAAAAAAGTGAGGGTGATTAGTTGCCTACTATAGTATTCGGCCCGGTTGAGCTATTGCTCACTAACCACCCTCCAAGTCTCCTTTAGGGGTTAAGACGCAAAGGGAATTTCTTCAGCTTCGTTCACATATCCGCCAGGTACAACATCAAAAACTTCAGGTGTGAACTCAATCAAATCTACTACCTGAACCTTTTGCAGCCATCCTTTAGTGGCTGGTTCTCCTGTCTGCTTGTTCACATACTTGGAGGGTTTATAACTAGCGTTTACTTTTGAGCCATTCCCGATCAGTTTTGCTCTGTCAAACGGATTACGTTCCGCATCAACGATATCAATTAACCGGGGACCGCCATTAAAATCGGTTGTCCCTTGGGTTAGCTTAACATAATGACCTGGAATCTTGTCATGACCATTACGCACATTCAGACCATCTGCCTCTGCAATCTTCCGATTCTTGGCATCGAGGTTTGCAACATTGATGATCCATTCGCCTTCAGGCTTGAACATTGTACTGGGTTTGGTTACCCATGCAAACCATGCTTCGCCTGAAACTACACTGTTTTTAGCAGCCATTTATATTCTCCTTAAAAGATTGTTTAAAAGTGTTATTTAACCTGTTGTTTAAAAATTTATCTGACATTATTCTCCTTTTCTGATTGTTATGGAAGTATACCATACCTGACAGGGTATGTCAAGCACTTTACTAATGTGTTTCTGCCCACGTCTTTCCTGTTTTAAATTCACAATCCAGATTGCATTTCATCCCCAAGGTATGAACTGTTTTCCTGATTGACTCCTTGGCTATCTGGCCTAGTCTTTTAGTATCCTTTCTGAAAACTTCAAATTGATATTCATCATGGATGGATGCTACCAGCCTTGCATCAATTCCAGATCTCTGTATTTGATCAGTCATGTGAAGAAGCCATTGCTTGCAGACAATAGCTCCCGCTCCCTGAATAAGGGTATTAAGGGAAGAATGAACAGACCGGATTTGAAACTGTCTTCCATCAAGACCTGTTATCCATCCTCTTTCAGCAGCTTCCTGCACATTGTTTCTGAGTCTGCTTAATGCTGGCATATTCTTAAGAAATCTTTTGATTAATATATTACCTTCCCTTGCTCCCGCTCCTACTACCTTACCTATCTTGGCTGGTCCTGCACCATAGAGAAAGGAATAGATGAATGTCTTTGCCTGATCCCTGGTCTTTAATCCTGCCATGCGCTGGTTGGCACTATGTACATCTCCGGTAAGAACTTCACTGGTAAATCCCGAATCATCCATATAATGGGCCAGACATCTTAACTCCAGACTACTGGCATCAGTTCCCATCAGTACATGGGTATCTGAATTAGAGACTGTCCAGAGTTCCCTGCACTCTTGCCCATAAGGACTATAGCTTGCTGGTATCTGGGCTATATTTGGGCTGTGATGGGCCATCCTTCCGGTAACGGTCTTGAGAGTCAGGACTTTACCCCTTACTCTTCCATCCTCCTTACAAGCCTGTATCCATGATTTAAGAAGTCCGGTTCTTTTCTGCAAGAGAAAGTAACGGCTGAACATTTGGGCTTCTTCCATCTTGATTGTGGAAAGGACCGCCTCATTAATAATAATATTATCTTTATCTGTATAATGTTCTGGCTCCCATCCCTTTTCCATCAGGCGTTCTGCTATCTGTTTGCGGCTGGCTATATTGAATGGTGTACTCTTGGGTATCTTTTTAACAGGTGAATAGGTTATAGTAGGTTCAAACATTTCCTCTGCATCTTTTTCAAGCTGATGTTGTTCATCCTCAAGTCTTGATAACAGGAGCATCCCTTTCCTGAGATTAAAGGCAAAGCCGTTCCTTTGCTGTTGATCTACAATAGCCCTGATCTTCTGTTCCAGAACGTAGGATCTGTATGAAAAATTCTTTCCTTCCTTTTCCAGAGTCCGGGCAAGTCGAAGGGTTAGCTCCACATCTCTTTTACAATACTCCAGCATTTCTGGACTATAACATTTGTATTCACTAAACTCTCCCTTGGGGAAAGCCAGCCGATTTCCCCATGCTTCCAGCGAATGCCCTCCTTCCCTGATGGGATTATAAAGCTGCGACTCAATAAGGGTATCCCTGACTTGTGATACCTTTATGCTAGATCCTGCCAGACTATTAAGGATAGGGGCATCAAAGCTGATCCCGTTATGCATAATAAAGCTATCAATTCGGGAGGACCATTCTCCAAATTCCTTACACTCTTCCTGCACCCAGACCTTTTGCTCGTTACTGGAGTAACACCTGGCTACGATACAGTGTATGGTACTGGCATCAATAGCATCTGTTTCAATATCAACTACTGCGTTTACCATAAGACATATCTACCTGATAAGCTTGATCAACCGGAATATGAAAAAACAATTCACCTTTTCTTATATTCTTGTTTGATGCTTCCTTCACATCGCTTTCCAAAACAGTATTACCATCCACATGCCATGCCCTGCTACAGTCATGATTGAAAACTATGAATGTCAGTAAGCTATCCAGATGGTCCTTTTTCCATTTATCCAGTAGCCGTTTCTTTCTGAAGGGAATTCTCAATTCAGTCCAGGATTCAGGCCAATCCCCTTTCCATGCATATTTTATTTCCACCTCATAGAATTGTGGACTGCCCAGATCATCAGTCTTGACAGTCAAATCAAAGTATGTAGTTTCTTCTGAGTTGACTGTACACTTGGGCTGTGTAAATTCCAGCCAGTTAATCATGTGCTTCTTGGCAGCACTGTCTGCTTTATTATAAAGATCTCTATCAAAGGGCTTCTTCATTATCATTCTCCATAAAAGGATTGTCTACTTGGGTCATGCGTCCGGTATCCTTATTGTAATGTAGATAACAGGATACACCTGTATCTCCGGTATACCGATTCTTCAGTATTCTTATTGTAGTAGTGTTAGCCTCATGCTCATCATCGGCTTGCTGGTTTCTTTCCAAGGCTATTACACTATCACTTAGATGAGCAATACTGGCCGATCCTCTAAGGTGAGACAAGCTTACCTCCTTTCCTTCTTCATGACCCCTGTCTCCAGCGGGTCTTCTTAAATGGCTGACAAGTATCAGGGCTATCCCTGTTTCTTCAACGAGTGATCGAAGTTTGGTCATGAGATTGTCAATTGATTTTCGTTCATCACCATTATCTTCCTGACCTGATACCAGAATGGACAGGTGATCCAGAAATACCCACTTACAGTCCAGTGCCTTGGCCATATGCCTTATCCTGTCAAGGATTTCATCGTTAGATATGGAACCAAAGTGATCAAAGGCATAGAATCTTTCGGTATCAATGGTTTTCTTTTGCCAATCCCTTAGTTGTTTACTCGTAAATTTCTTACGTACTTCCTTGATGTAAAGTCTGGCGTTAGCTTCGACACTCATGATACTGAAGGCAGTGTTCCGAATACTTTCTTCCAAGGCAAGAACACCAATGCCATCCTTGGTATTCATCATGATATGATACATCAGTTCCCGTATAATACTGGACTTTCCCATTCCTGCACCGCTGGTAAAGGTGATAAGCTCGCCAGTACGTAGTCCATAGGTCTTCTCATTCATCTTGGGCCAGGGGTAAAGACATGTCTCACAATCAAACTCATCATAGAGAGACTCTCCCAAGTCAGCCAGATTTATAATACCTGCTGGCGTGTAGGCTTTGGAATTCCACCATGCCTGAGTAAACTTCTCCCGTTGACCTGTCTTTAAATATTCATTGGCATCGTTTAATTCCAGAGAAACAATCTTGCATTTGTTAGGTTCAAATATCTGTGCTACTTTTCGGGCCGCTTCCTTTCCCGGCTCATCATTATCAAAGCAAAGCACTACTGTTTCAAACTTGTTCAGATAATTGAAAGCCTGTTTACAATTCTCCAGAGCAGAGGCTGCTCCATTCTTGATGCTGACCACAGGCCACTTTGATCCCATCAATTCGTAGGCAGACATTGCATCCACCTCGCCTTCGCAAACCGTGATGTATTTACCGGACTGATTGAAGATATTCTGTCCGAATAATCCAGCTACACCCAGTTCTCCTTCTGACCAGAACCTTTTATTCTGGACATCCCTGACCTTATTGGCAATGTGTTTACCTTCACCATTAAAGTATTGATAGATATGATGGGTAACGGTATTGCCAGTAACCTTTACCTGAGTACTGTATTTCTTGGCTGTTGCCTTGCTGATTTTCCTGTCATGGATATCAGCTACTACGCCTTTTGTCTTACAATTGGTATGTCTTTCCGACATTGAAACGACTGTTGCCTGTTGTGCCATATCTTCTCCAAACCTTGTCTTGCAACTAAAACAATACGAATGTCCATCTTCATGTTGAACATTCGCTCTACCTGCCCCGCATTCAGGACAAGCTCCTCTACTAGGCCACTGACTAGCCATAGCTTTCTCCTATTTTTTATTTCTTGAAATACTTTTCCTTACTATATAAGTAACATCAGGAGTATATCCCATGTGCCTACACAGTGTATTCCGATATTCAATTTCTTCTTCTGCCTCCTTTCTGCTATTAAAGGACTCGATAATAATATCTCCCTGTTCTTTCTTGAGAACCATTTCCCATCTGGGCCTGAATCTAGACATCCCTGAAGGACTCCTTCCAGAGAGTATCCACAAAGTTTTCCTTGTCCTCCATTATCTCGTCAATCTCCTGCTTGGCCAGCTTCTTGGATTCTTTTTGAGAGTATCCTTCCTGACTATATTGCCTGACCAGATCCCTAAATAAATGGTTGCGTTCTTTCTGCCATAGATTCTTTACCATTATTCCACCCATCCTTGATTGGCTTTCTTATAATTTAATCTTTCAAGTTCGATGCGTAATTTTTTAATTGTAACATCCCTCTCTTCCACAAGATTCTTTAAAGTATCTATCTGTTTATGTAGAAGTTTTAGGGTGAGATCTCTTTCCTTTATGATCGAAGACACATCATACTCCTATTTTTCCCTCATGTCAATATAAAATATGTGCAGCCCTACCGCACCTACTGATTTTAAACGAGGATCAGATGCCCAGGAAGGTGTAACATATGAGGCATGGTAATGGGTAGCTCCTACTGTCTGCCTGACTTGCACACCTTTCAGTGACATCTGTGCAACATTAATAACTTTTATCAATGCTTCTATGTTTGGCATTTTTTCTGACTTGCCATCACACCAGTAGCTGAACTGGCACCTATCCCTTACTGGATTTCCCTCCCAGTATTTCCCCTGATGCACTACCTTGCAGATTGTATCTGGAAAAGTACTGCTCTCTACCCTGACCAGGATTACATTAGCTACTGCCAGTTGTGGTATCATTTCTTCAGACCTGGCCTCATGGTAGATGGCTTCAACAAGACAGTCAAACTCACCAGCTTTTATTTCAGACATGGAAATAAAAAGAAAGGCTAGGGCAGTTAGTATCTTTTTCATTAGTGCAACCTCAATATGTGTATGTCATTATTGTACCAGAGATCCATGCTTACTCCCAGTTCAGACAGAAAAGCTGAAGCTTCTGTCTTGCTGTTGAATTTTTTCACAGCATCTCCTGTAGGCGTTGGAAGAATATTCATCGACTCAAGATCACCGGGATCATCTACATGTACAATTATATATGACATGCTCTATTATATCACAGTAATAGTAAAAGCAAGAGAAGAATATCCATCATATGCCTCCTGTATTTTCACGCTGGATATCGTTATGATTTAACTGGGTCCAGTATATCTCCAGAGCCTCAGTCTCCTCATGAGCTATAAACATATGCACTTCCCCTGCTGGTACAATAGTTATGTCCCCAGCAAAGAGACGGGTACTATCGCACAAGCCATAGTCTTTCCATCTCTTGATTTCTAACTCACCAGAGATAACATAGAAGGCATTGAACTTTGACTGATGCTTATGTTGGGAACAATATCCTCCCTGATCTACCTTGATACGATGGAACTCTAATGGTACGGGTAGTGACTGAATCAGCGGTTCTGTACTACCCCAGACCTTACCTTCAATAATAGTCATTTACTTCTCCTTCAATTTAAAGAGGATCATTTTTTCTCCATCCAGTGATGGAAATTCAAACAACTGTTCAGTATTTCGATCAATGGGAGTTGCACCTACATACTCCCAAGTTGCTCCGTTGTCTGTCTGTTCCTGTGCCTTTTCAAAAAAGGTTTTGTTATCCAGAGCGAATAGCAGTGAAGAGACTATTGTAAATATAGCAATCATTACTCTTTTCCTTTCTTTGACCATTGTTTTCTCCACAAGAAACTGTCTAGCCTGACCACCAGACTAGACAGCTTACGCCAGAACCATTTTAT
>Ga0114899_1002260_pt1 | contig 10442 bp, 8 predicted proteins | sample MalvireepMed_215_FD_83497 | JGI IMG/M metagenome (GOLD analysis project Ga0114899, IMG submission 83497) | Marine viral communities from the Global Malaspina Expedition - Malaspina viral metaG DeepMed_215 | ecosystem: Environmental > Aquatic > Marine > Oceanic | place: Mediterranean Sea... | reverse complement strand
TTTCTAATAGTTCTGCGATATCGCTATCGATGGAAGAGGGCTTTATGGTCGGTGCGTAACGTTTTAATACTTTACCTTCTGCGTTTATAAGAAACTTAGTGAAGTTCCATTTTATTCGCTTAGACCCTAACAGGCCGGGTGCTTCGTTTTTTAATGCCTCAAACAACGGGTTGGCGTCTGGGCCGTTAACGTTAGTTTTTTTAAACAGTGGAAAAGACACACCAAAATTAAGCGTGCAAAATTGTGCAATGTCTTCATCACTTCCCGGCTCTTGGTGTCCGAATTGGTCGCAAGGAAAACCTAATATTTCAAAGCCTTTGTCATGATACTTTTTATAGAGCGCTTCAAGCCCCTCATATTGCGGCGTAAAACCGCACTTGCTGGCAGTATTCACTATAAGCAACACCTTCCCTTTGTATTGTTCCAAGGTGGTTTGCTCGCCGGTATTTAGCGTGAGGGAATGCTGATAGAGTTCCAAAGTCATTTTCCTATATTTTTGTTGTTGTTAAGTCTGTTACTCTTAGGTAAACCAAACATCGTTGATTCTATCTAGAGTATATTTTGTATGAGTAATTTGAAAGTGAGTTTTCTGGGTTTAGGGGTTATGGGCTTTCCAATGGCAGGGCATTTAAGCAATGCAGGCTATTCGGTTAATGTTTATAACCGTACCGTACAAAAAGCCTTAGCCTGGGCAACCCAATATCAAAAGGGTGGGGCAAATGTTGCCGTAAGTGAAACGGTAGCCCATGCATGCGAAGCAGCCGATATCGTATTTATGTGCGTTGGCAACGATAACGATGTAAGAGAAGTGGCCACGCAAGCATTACAAGTAATGAAGCCGGGTAGTATACTTGTTGACCACACTACGGCATCTGCCGATATAGCGAGAGAGCTGTACGCTGCGTGTAAGGATAAGAGCGTAGGGTTTCTTGATGCGCCTGTGTCAGGAGGTCAAGCGGGGGCTGAAAACGGCCAGCTCACGATAATGGTAGGGGGCGATGAAGATAAATATAACAAGGTCGAGCCTGTCATGGCTCACTATGCTCGACACAGTCAGCTACTCGGCAAAAGTGGGAGTGGTCAGCTTGCTAAAATGATGAACCAGATTTGTATAGCTGGCATTGTACAGGGCCTCGCCGAAGCCCTACATTTTGGACAAAAAGCGGGGCTGGATTGTAACGCCGTCGTTGATGTAATAAGCAAAGGTGCAGCCCAATCATGGCAAATGGAAAATAGAGCTAGCACCATGTTAAGCAACAGCTTTGATTTCGGCTTTGCAGTAGATTGGATGCGTAAAGATTTGAGTATTGCACTAGATGAAGCGCGAAAAAACGGTTCTACGCTAGCGCTAACCGCCTTGGTTGATCAGTACTACGCAGATGTACAAAAGCTGGGTGGAGGCCGTTGGGACACGTCGAGCTTACTTACACGGCTGAAATAATTTAAAAGACTACGTCATAGTAAAGGGGCAGCGCTAAAGATATATTTCAGGTGCCCCTTTTTTGTCCTGATGGCTTAACCCCTTATAACCAATAGCTAAAGTGCGTGTTCTTGCGCAAGTAAAACAAGCTGCTCTAAACGGGCCTTGTTTGTCTCGTTTAGCGTCAATGCCGTTACCTTTTCAATAAGCTGCTTGAGCCTATACTTTCGGTATACGCCAATATCAGCCTCAATCATGCACTGAAGTAAATTCAGGCCAAAAGCGGCAGTTTTCGGCGAAAGTTGAAAGGCGTCATAAAAGTGTTTCATGGCTTTACTAAATAGCCCTTCAATAAAAAGCTGTGTACCGGTTTCATTAATCGAAACGGCTTGCTGGTGATTAAGACCTAAGCTTTCCCCGCCGGAAAAGATGAGCTCATCGTTCATCACTTGCTCTGATACTGCTTGTAGCTCAGCATTCTTTTGCTTTGCCATTAATAACAGTTCACCCGCCTTACGTTCATCACCCAAGCCGTGATGCACTTTAGCAGCAATAACCAAAACAGACGGTTCAGTACGCAAATAATTATCGACATAGTCACCTTCAAGCAGGTGTATGGCTTTTTCTACATCGCCATCAAGGACTGCGGAGAACGCTAAAAGGTAATCCCGTTTTTGCAAGGCTTGCGGGTCTCCTTGGCTTCTTCCTGCAATACCCACCAATTTTCGCGCTTGAGATAAACTTTCTGAACGATTTGTTTCAGGCGATTCTTCTGCAAGGAAAAGATAGAATTCCGCAAGTTCAAAGGTAAAGTCATTAAACCTGTCTTTTGCACTGCGGTGCATAGCGCGTTTCCTTTGTAGCAGATCTATGGCTTCAACAACCTTGTCCTGCTTTTGAAATGCTATTGTTTTCATCTTTGCTGCGGGTAAACTTAACTCGCTAAAGTTGATTTCATCTAAATACTTTTCAACTTGATCATAAGCGTTTTGCTCAAATGAAATGGACGCCAACCATTCGAATGCTTTATCTCGAGCAAGGCTTGAGTTAACCATATCGCCTAAATGGTCTTTGCATTCGGGCCACTGTCCAGACGCATACTGACATTTGACTTTACCCCATTGGGCCCATAAAACTTTGTCTGAACGGGTCAATACATCATCGTAAATACTAAGCGCACGGCGGATTTCTCCGCTTTCAAAAAGAAGTCGGGCGTAAAGCTTTCTTATATCACCAACTAAACGCGGCGGTATGCCATCTTTAATTTTGGCGCGAACAATACTGACTGCGCGTTCTACTTGTTTGTTGTCTAATGCATGCAGTACGTTTTTTACAAAGTCGCGATATGAGAGGTAATGATTGACTTGGCGTGTTAACGACGCAATGGTGTATGGCTTTATTAGTAATACGTCTGGTTGTAAATCCATGACCCGACCAATGGTCTGGGGAGAGCGGTCAGAGGTAAGAAAAATAATGCCGGTACTGGGTCTAATAAAACCCGATTCCCGTAAAATTTGAACCCATTCAACGCCCGATTTTCCTTCGCCTAAATGATAGTCCATTAGCAGTAATTCGAAGTTTTGTTTCTTGAGGGCGGCTTTTAGCTCTACGCCTGATGCAAAACTGCTCACTGATAAATTTGCGATAGACATTAAATGCCCTCGAAGCGCAGTTCGAGCGGTCGCATTGTCCTCTACAATCGCTATTCTAAATTCCACGGTAACCTGACGGGTTATTGTAAAGTAACTAGATTATCAGCAGCAGAATAAAAGTGCATTATTAATAAGGCTAAGATTCCCCCCCAATCGTGCGCACAATTACCTAACTGACTCATCTCGTCACAAAATATTTACGTTATAGATTATAATATTTAAACAAATATTTACCTTTACGTTTACGTAAGGGGTAGGTATTGGGTATGGTTACCGAAAAGTCCAATATATTAAAGGTAAGAAAAATGAACTTTGATTTAACCGATGATCAGTTAGCCTTTGAAGAAACCGCCCGCCAATTTGCTCAACAAGAGCTTGCGCCAAACGCTGCGATGTGGGACAGAGAGCACCACTTTCCCGTTGATGCTATTAAAAAAGCAGGTGAATTGGGTTTTTGTGGATTGTATGCACCAGAAAGTGCCGGAGGCCTTGGTCTATCGAGGCTCGACTCGTCTATTATCTTTGAGCAGCTTTCTATGGGGTGCACCACCACGACAGCAATGTTAACCATACACAATATGGCAACATGGATGATTGCGACGTGGGGTAGCGACGACGTTAAAGATGCATGGTGCGAGCAGTTGGTAACAGGCAATAAACTAGTGTCTTACTGCCTTACCGAGCCAGGCGCAGGTTCAGATGCGGCTTCACTTAAAACTAAAGCTACAAAAGAAAACGGTGGCTACGTACTAAATGGGGCAAAAGTATTTATTTCTGGCGCAGGCAGTACAGATATCTTAGTGGTTATGGCCAGAACAGGTGAAGACGGCCCTAAAGGAGTATCTGCATTTGCCGTTCCTGCGAATACAGACGGTATCGAATATGGAAAAGCAGAAGAAAAAATGGGCTGGAATGCCCAGCCGACCCGCATGATCACCTTTGATAATGTAAAGTTAGATGAAAGTTGGTTATTAGGTGAGGAAGGGCAAGGCTTCAAAATGGCCATGCAAGGCTTAGATGGCGGCCGTATTAATATTGCCACGTGTTCAGTTGGGACTGCGCAGCAAGCGCTGAATGTAGCGCGCGACTACATGAATGAGCGAGAACAGTTTGGTAAACCAATTGCCGGGTTTCAAGCGTTACAATTTAAACTTGCAGATATGGCAACGGAGTTAGTTGCGGCGAGACAAATGGTGCGTATGGCGGCTTGTAAATTAGATAATAATGATGCAGATAAAACTACCTACTGCGCTATGGCTAAACGCTTTGCCACCGACGTAGGCTTTAACGTGTGTAACGACGCGCTTCAATTACACGGCGGTTATGGCTATATAAAAGAGTACCCTCTAGAACGACACTTTAGAGATGTTAGAGTGCATCAGATCCTTGAAGGTACAAATGAGATTATGCGCGTTATTATTGGAAGACGTTTGTTGGCGGATGAACGCAGCGTATTGTAGTGCGCTTTTAGTAGCTATGTTAGACGTGGTTTTAATGGAACGTGTTTATGGTTGTAAACACGAAGAAGGAGGCGAGAAATAACGATGATTAATGCCGATTCAGTTGTAGTGGTTGATGAAATTACTACAGCAAGTAAAGACTACAAAATAGGCCGGTTAACGCTTAATAAACCCAAAGCACTGAATGCGTTAGATTTGGAAATGGCAGGTATAATGCTGGACGCACTTCGGCAATGGCAAGCGCGCAGCGACATTGTCGCTGTTGTCATAGACGCTGCAGGTGAGAAGGCGTTTTGTGCAGGTGGCGATATCGTCTCTATGTATAATTCGATGGTTGAGGCCCATGGAGAGATTCCCGCATTCCTCGAAACCTTCTTTGAAACCGAATACACCCTCGATTACACCATTCATAACTACAACAAGCCTATTATTGTTTGGGGCAGCGGCATTGTTATGGGGGGCGGTATGGGGTTACTTTGTGGCGCCAGCCATCGCGTTGTGACAGAAAATTCTCGTTTGGCGATGCCTGAGATTTCTATCGGATTGTATCCTGATGTGGGTGGCAGTTACTTTCTTCCCCGTCTGCCCGGTAAATCGGGTTTATTCTTAGGTTTAACCGGCGGTCAAATGAATGCAGCAGATGCTATGTACGTTGGGCTCGCTGATGTAATGGTTAGTAGTGCTGAAAAAGAAAATTTGCTGCAGGGCCTTGTAGACTACGCGTGGAATGAAACAAGCAGCTCAACCCTTGCAGAAGCAGTAAATACGGTGTTAAGCCGCCTACAAAAGCCTGAAACGGAAGTGCAGAGCAACATAGGGCCCAACATGCCCCTTATCAATGACTTGTGTAGTGCCAACAATGTAAGTGAGGTTGTAAATGCCATATTGACCGCCGATATGCAGGGCGACAAATGGCTATCTAGAGCGCAAAGTACCTTGGCAAAGGGCTCGCCTATAACGATGCACTTGGTATTCGAACAATGTAAAAAGGGCGCTACTATGTCGTTAGCAGACTGCTTTAGAATGGAGGCTGATATGTCCTGTCGATGCGGCGAAAGTGGTGAGTTCCAAGAAGGGGTAAGGGCGCTGTTAATTGACAAAGATATGACGCCCCAATGGAAATTTAAAAAGGTTGAAGACGTACCTGAAGCCGAGATAGCGCATTTCTTCACGTCTCCTTGGTCTAAAGAAGCACACCCGTTGGCTGCTTTGTAGTACAAAGCTTACTAAACGCGAGCGGCAACCAGTTCGGGCAAATTTGTGCATACATAAAGCCGCTACAACCGTGTAAGCGTCATATTTCTATGACTATGCATTAGAAAAGTATGGCGCCAGTCGCACCGCTTATTGCCGTAAAGCTATCGGTTTTGGTATCCTTTACGGCAAATTCAAACACATAAGTACCCGTCATGTGGCACTGCCCACTTTGTAAAGCACCGATATCATTAATAGCCTCTCCAATTCGTTGTCAAAATAGCCACAGCTTCGACAAAGCGAAGTCTGGGTATGTAAATTTGCTCCCTGTTCAGTTCAAAAAGTCGAAAGCGCCTGGTGACGATAAGGAGATGGTTAAAGCGAGACGGGAATTCCATCAGCTAAATGCGTATGGTCCGTTAAAAGAGAAAATGGTGTCGTTGTTGCAACGTTCTCTAAAAGACCTATACGCGGGGCAAGCTACTGTTAATGATCAAGGAAAGCACGGTTGTATCAATATCTTTGACGCAGGTTGCGGTGAGGGGAGTTACCTCGACGCGATAACTCAAGGACTATCGGTACACGGTTTTGATGTACAAGGTGCAGGAAGTGATATCGCCAAAGTTGCGGTTGAACTAGCGGCCAAAGCGTTCAAACAGGCACAATTTGTGGTGGCAAGTAGCTTTGAACTTCCCCTTGAAACAGGTAGTCAGGACGTGATGCTGCAGGTCTTCGCGCCGGGAAGCGACAAAGAATACTTTAGGGTGCTTAAAGATAACGGCCTTTTACTCACCGTTGACCCGGCACAAAAGCATCTATTCGAGCTTAAGCAACAGGTTTACGCTAATCCAAGACCGCATGAGCTGAACGATAGTGTAAAGGAAGGGTTTTCTCGTATAAAAAACGAAACTTTTTCATTTCCTATTGCGTTTGAAAGCCGCGAACATGCCCTTGCGTTAATTAAGATGACGCCTTTCTATTGGAAATTACCCAAAGGTAAAATTGATGAAATTGTCGAAGCCCTAAAAAGCGTTACCGCCGATTTTCACATCCAGCTTTGGAAAAAGCACAGTGATGTAGAAGCGTGATGACAAATATAGTTGAATCTGCCCCAGCGACAAAAGCATTGTTTTTAGACCGTGACGGCGTAATAAACGTTGACCATGGCTACGTAGGAACGTATGCGGACTTTGAATATATAAACGGCATATTCGATGTCATCAAGCAGTTTCAGTTAAAAGGCTATCAGCCTGTTATTGTAACGAACCAAAGCGGTATTGCCCGAGGGTTTTATACTGAAACTGAGTTCCAATCACTTATGGAAAGAGTTCAAAAAGACTTTACTGCACACAATATAAATAACATACCTGTGTATTTCTGCCCTCATCATACACAGGGCTCGATATCTCGCTATGCTATTTCCTGCGAATGCAGAAAGCCAGCGCCAGGAATGCTATTAAAAGCTGCTAAAGATTTAAATATAGACCTTTGTAACAGCATACTTATTGGGGACAGCTGGCGTGACATACAAGCCGCTGATGCAGCGGGCCTTAAACAAAGTATATTCTTGTCAAAAGAGATCGTCACACCTGAGCAGGCTGAAGGGCTTAGCGAAGGTCACAAAGTTAACATCGTTACTTCATTTTCAAAAATTACGCCACCATAATTCCCCGTTTAATCTGGTTACGCGTAACATCTGGGGCATTTGAAATTAAAGAGTTTTTACAAATACTTGATATGAAAAGGCTGCAGGAACTTATGTTGCTGCAGCCTTTTTTGAATGTTAATTTTGTGTTGAAAACCGCGAAAGATGCTTAATCGCTTGGCTTAATAAATCAACATTTAGCGCGTCTTTACTGCGTTTTCCTGTTTCCATATCGCTTATCTCATAGCTGCCGTTACTTAACACATCAGTACGTTTATTATCGTGGAATACGACAATACGTTCGCCTGATGTGCTTACTAGCCACGCTCTAGAAGGGGCTAATAGGCTTTGACCGGTAGAATAAAAGGTTGCTGGTGCATTACAGCCAAGCGCATTTAAAATGGTCGGCGCTAAGTCTTCAGTGCTGGCTAAATTGGCCTTCAGATTGAGCGTACTGTACAACGCGCCTTTACCTTCCTCACTTCCAAAACCTGTGGCTACGATTACGTCGTGATTGCGTTTAAGCGTATTATCTACATAACGTGCAATATCATTGCTTTTCATAAACGCAATATGTAGGCCGTCGTGATTATTCGTAATGGGTTGTAAGTACCCAGACAGCTGCGGCAGTGGCAGTGTTTCATCGCTATGAATAGACACAGGCATACCCGAACCTAACGGAAGCGCAAGAAGAACAGGGCGCTTTTTCGATAACGCGTCTTGATAGATTTCCGGTACGCCAAACAGTGTTGACGTTATTAAGCCTTCAATGCTGCTAGCAGTAGAATAATAATTACTCACTTTATTTAAGCTTTTAGCGCCCACGCTAAGTAAATCTACCGACTGCTCGTTGTCTATTTGAACCACTACGGTTAGGTTCTTGTTTGTTTCCACTGAGCAGTAAACCGGTTGTGCTGGATACGTAATGTTGTGAATGTCTGGGCTAAACTGCAGCTGTTTTCGCTCCTCATAGGCTGCGAGGTCAAGAAGCCCGTAACGAGACATAGTCGTCTTAGCCGTAGCAGGATATGAAAGCGGAAACATATTGTCTTGTTTGATTATAGGCTGATAGAGCTTGGCGTCTGCCCATACGTGTATCGCGTGGCTCAGTACAAAGCAGCTTACGAAGAAAGTAGTAACAGGTACGCCGACCTTATAGCGAGTGAAGCGCTCAACTCGCTTCCAAATTGCATTGGCTAGCACTAATTGAAAGCCTAACCACACAATAAACAGCAAGAATAAAAACGCCCACTGTTGCCAGCTTTCAATGGTCATACTTGACTGAGCTTCGCTTCTCAATAAGTCTGCAGCGTGAAAACTAATGTGAAAGCCTGTGCGGTTAAATAGAAGGGCATCGAACGCCAGCAGCGCCAAACCGACAGCGGCAATAATCGAGGCGCTGCCTTTTATAACCCTGGGGTTATTGACCAAATAGCACAGGGGGAGAATAAAAATAACGAAGCCAAAAAAGGTCATAAACCCAATATGACCAAACCAATTGGCTAGTAGATACAAGGTGCCGACACCCGTGCCTGGCATAGGTGAAGAGAAAACAAAAATTGAGGCAATAACAATGGCGATAATAATATTCGCCAAGGCAAACCAGTGCCCCCAATTTACCAGTTTAGTAACACGCTGGCGACGAGGTGATTCGGCAAGTATCATGCAGTCCCTTAGCTATTTTTTACGCTTTTCTTAAGAACATCGGCAAACTGCGTTGCCATGGCTTCGCGATCTTCAGGGGCTACCTGAGTGTTTAAAATGTGCGTAATTACGTTTCCTAACACCATAAGTGAAAGATCACGGTTTGCACCGCCTTCTTCAAGCGTTAGAATAACGTTATTCATTAGCGTTTCGAACTGGTCGTTGCTATAGCGGCTCTGTTGGGGCATTGCTACGCCTCTTTTTTATGATTTCTTTGATAAAAAGAATGGTTTTACACGTAAAATGATTATAATCGTTGTTTGAGTGAGTACAATCATTCATTCTAAAATCCCGCAATTCTTTGGATATTTCTGACACTTTTTAAGCAACAGGACACCCGATACTCTATGAGTGCACTGATTCACCACTTTGTTGTACATCGATTGATTGTAAACAAAGAAGAGAAAATTGAAGCGATTCCCCGCGATAACTGCTTAGCAGTGACACCGGAAATCGAGCTTCTTGCCCATCAAATTAACCACAGCTTTAATGCTAAACCAGGCAAAGGTGTGGGGCATTTTGTTAGTGAAGTAACCCGTGAAGCAAAAATAGAAAATGAAGAGGGTGAAACCACCACCGAAAAAAGCACGGAGAATGTGGCAGAGTTTGCTGAAGGTCTAAAGCAATATTTAGAAGTTCAAAAAGAAGCAGGCGATAACGTAGAAGATGCTTTCCATGCTTTTTCGGTGTCTGCTACTCAGCGTTTGGTTCGCACATTAGCGGAAACTGGCACGGTCGAGACAGGTTTTCTAATTTTTTGCCAGTACGAATACCTAGCAACCCAGTATTTAATGATTGCGCTATTAAATACTCGCTCTCATGTAGAGGTTACGAACTCATTAGATTTATCTGCTCGCGAGCATTTAGATTTAGCGAAAATGCAGCTTGCTGTACGTTTTGATTTAACTCAGTGGGATATTCAACCCGAGCAACAGCGATACGTTAGTTTTATTAAAGGAAGAATGGGGCGCAAGGTATCAGACTTCTTTATGCAGTTTGTTGGTTGCGAAGAGTTGGTTGATGTTAAACAGCAAAATAAGCAACTTATCTCTTCGGTAGATGCGTATCTTGCTAGTGAGTCATTAGACCCACAGGAACAGCATCAACATCGTGAAGAGGTGAAATCTTACTTTAAAGAGAAGATTGATGCGGGCGAAAGCTTGTCTGTTAATGAATTAGCCAACCGTCTACCTCAAAATGAAGAGACCAGCAGCAACTTCAAGGCGTTTACAGAGTCTTTGGAAGTGCCATTAGAAAAAGAAATTCAGCCCGATCCTGCTGCGCTTAAACAGTTGGCGAAGTTTACTGGTCAGGGTGGCGGCGTGTCTGTGAGCTTTGAGCGCAAACTTATGGGCGATAGGGTATTT
>Ga0114899_1002258_pt1 | contig 10444 bp, 7 predicted proteins | sample MalvireepMed_215_FD_83497 | JGI IMG/M metagenome (GOLD analysis project Ga0114899, IMG submission 83497) | Marine viral communities from the Global Malaspina Expedition - Malaspina viral metaG DeepMed_215 | ecosystem: Environmental > Aquatic > Marine > Oceanic | place: Mediterranean Sea... | reverse complement strand
GTATTGCGCTTGGCGTAGATATGTTCGATTGCGTGATGCCAACCAGAAATGCCAGAAATGGTATGCTTTTCACTTCAGAGGGAATCATAAACATTAGAAATGAAAAGTGGAAGGATGATTTCAGTCCAATTGATCCAAATTTGGGTGGTTATGTAGACACTTTCTACACCAAGGCCTATTTGCGTCATTTGGTCATTAGCAAAGAGATTTTGGCGGCACAGATAGCCTCTATTCATAATTTGAGCTTCTATCTTTGGTTGGTGAAAGAGGCAAGGGAGCAGATTCAAAAGGGCACGTTTGTTGATTGGAAAAGCCAGATGGTGAAAAAAGTAACCAGACGTTTATGATGAAGATCCTCGACCGGTATATATTGGTGAAATTCCTGACCACATTTTTCTTTGTGGTGGGCATTTTGGTTTCCATTATCCTCATCATCACTTTTTCTGAACGCAATGAGAACTTCATCAAGAATGAAGTTCCAGCCAAGCTCATCTTACAGTATTTTCTGGCTTATGCTCCTTATATAGCCAATTTGCTCACACCGATTACCGTTTTCATTGCCACGGTTTTTGTTACTTCCAAACTGGCCAGTCACACAGAAATCATTGCCATTTTGAGTGGAGGAGTGAGTTATCCCAGAATGTTGAGACCTTTCCTGATAGGCTCTGTGTTGATAGCCATTATCAGTTTTGTCTTTACTGGTTGGATCATCCCGGAAGCGAACAAATACAGGGTAGCCTTTGAGCAGCTCTATTTTGACGATGATTTCAATTTTTCTCAGCGCGATGTTCATTTCAAGGTAAGCCCAACCACCTATGCCTTTATTTCATCTTATGATTCCAACAGAGATATTGCCTATAGGTTTACGCTGGAGGAGGTAAAGGACACCGAGATGCTCTGGAAGTTCTCGGCCAGACAATTGAAATGGGATACAGCTCAGTCAGTTTGGGTAGCTCAGAACTGGAATTACAGAGAGTTTGGTGAGATGGGGGAGAATTACCTTTATGAACCTTCCAAGGATACTACGCTGGTCTTGAACATGAAACCAAGCGACTTCGGTAACCTCAATAGTTTTGAACAAACACTCACCCTGAAGGAGCTTAACGAATATATTGCTGACTTACGAATGAAGGGAGCGGACAACATACCCATCTATATGATTGAGAAGTATGTACGCTTTATGTCTCCTTTTTCGGCCATAGTTTTAACATTTATAGGAGTTATACTTTCTTCCAGAAAAACAAGGGGAGGGGTTGGCTTTCAGATAGCTTTAGGGTTCTTTTTGGCCTTCATTTATATCATTCTTTTTATAGCGGCCAAGAGTAATGCGGAGACAGGTTCCAGCAATCCTATTATAGCTGTTTGGGTACCCAATATAGTATTCTCAACAATTGGTGTACTTTTATACCGCTTTGTACCCAAATAATGGATTCTGCTTCTGTTAGAGACTATTTGAAACTCCACTTTATTGTGTTTTTGTGGGGTTTTACGGCCATTCTTGGCAACGAAATGACATTGGCTTCAACTGATCTTGTCCTCTACAGAACCGGCCTTGCGGCATTGCTGCTGGCTGTGGTAATGAGGATCAAGGCCAAGACTTTCAAATTCCATCGTGGGGCCATTATTGTCCTTTTCCTTACCGGTTTTTTGGTAGCCGCTCATTGGGTCACCTTTTTCGAGTCTGCCAGAATTTCTACGGTTTCTGTCTGTCTGGCGGGCATGGCTACCACCACCTTCTGGACCAGCCTTTTAGAGCCTCTTTTTAAAAGACAGAAGATTCAGGCTTTTCAGGTGTTTCTTGGGCTTATGGTCATTTTTGGTTTGTACCTGATTTTTAAGTTTGAATTCAATCATGCCGAAGGTCTTTTAATGGCCATTCTTTCCGCCTTGTTAGTGGCCATATTCTCGGTTCTCAATTCAAAATTCACCCATAAATACCCGCCATATGGCATTACCTTCTACGAAATGATGGGGGCGGCCATTGGACTTCTGGTGTTCATTCCTTTTTACAAGACAATCATTTTGGGTGAAACTGCTGTATATGATGTACCTACCCAACGCGATTGGATTTTAATGATTCTGCTCTCGGGAGTCTGCACCGTTTATGCTTTCTCGGCTTCTATTGAGTTAATGAAGAGAATCTCGGCCTTTACGGTAAGTCTCAGTGTTAATCTGGAGCCGGTTTATGGAATAATTCTGGCGCTTATCATTTATGGTGAGGAGGAAAAAATGAGTGGTGGTTTCTATTATGGCACCTTGGTAATCATTCTTGCTGTTCTTTCTTATCCCGTGGTAAGAAGGTACAAGAGAAGGCGGATGAACAGGGTGCAAAGCGGAGGTACTGCCAGGCCTATTGCCTGATGGCAGTATATAGCTCTCCTTCTTGCAGTGATTTTACTTGGCCAGGCTCAGTCTCAAATTTCACCTTGATAGTTTCTTGGGCAGATTTTCCCGTGGTATAAACTACAAAATGCAGGTGTGCTCCGGATGCCCAACCTGTCGCTCCGTTAAGAGCAATTTTTTGTCCGGCTTCAATTTTGTCACCCACTTCTACGAGTACTCCATTCTGTTGAAGGTGTACATAGTCGGCCATTGTTCCATCATCATGAAGAATGGTGACGAAATTCCCATCATTCGCGCAATTTGAAGATGGGCATCCACGATTAGAATCTTCCTTTATTCTAATCACCAGACCTTCCCGGGCGGCCGTGATTGTATCTCCCTCAGGCATAGTAAAATCCAGGGCATTTAAGCCTCTGTGGGTCGTCCGGCCATCATAGCCTTGAGTCAATCTGTATGATTTGCCTTTTGGAAACGGGAGTTGGTAAGCATAGCTGTCATTATGCCTGGCCAGTGCATTGCCCATGCTATAGTTGTAGGCAAAACGATACGACCAGGAGCCATTTCCAGGTTTAATGATTGAGGTGAGCAAGGTTCCTTTCGAATTGGGTTGAAGAACGTAGTAATCGTTCAATTTCTCCTTGAGTTTTGTGCCTTTGATATCCACCTGTAAGCTGAGGGAAATAGGGAAGGCTTCTGAGTTATCGCCTAGTATTTTTACCTCGGAGTCACTCTCTTCAACGTAAATATTCATGTTGAAGTCAGGAGATTGAGCCATTGAAATCCGACAAAGAAGAAGGAGTAGAATGAAACTTCGCATCGACATAGAATACGAAGAAACCGGCTAGAGGGACAGATTTTTATAAAAGAACTTAGAATTTAAGGTTGAAATATCTTCGGGCTTGTCTTCGAACAATCCGAAAATACTTGAACCGGAACCACTCATAGCGGCATAAACAGCACCATGATCATACAGCTCCTTTTTAATTTCAGCTAATAAAGGCTGCTTTTCAAAAACGGATTCCTCAAAATCATTAACCAGTTCATCTCTCCAACGGTCGAAATCCTTGCTTAGCAGAACTTCGGTCAAGTCGGAAGAAGGGGCTTTAGGCGTGACGCCTGAGTAGGCTTCCTGGGTTGAAATATGAATTCCAGGGTGAATAAGGATCATATGTAAACCGCTCAGGTTGAAATCCAGACTTTGTACGTCCGTGCCTGTGCCGGCGGCCATGGCAGGTTGGTTGGCTATGAAGAAAGGGCAGTCGCTTCCCAGTTGGCTTGCATAATCTTCCAGAATACTATCATCCAGAAATAGCTGGAAATATTCATTCAAAGCCTTGAGCATAAATGCCGCATCGGCAGAGCCACCACCTAATCCGGCACCAATTGGAATGTTTTTATGAAGGTGGATATCTATTTCAGGAAGCTGAAAATCGCGTTTCAATAACTTGTAGGCCCTTAAAACGAGGTTGTCTTTTCCGTCTGTAGGAATGGAAGATCCAGAAGAATTAAAGCTTGTTTTTTTTCTGGCTGGAACAAACTCCAGGGCATCTTTCAATGGAATAGGGTAGATGCAGGTATTAATGGAATGATATCCATTAGGCAGCCTTTCTGTGATTTGAAGGCCGAGGTTTATTTTGGCATTGGGGAAGACTAGCATATAAAAAGTCATTCCCGACCAGGCGGGAATGACTGATAATATTTAAGCTTTTTTCAAGTCTTCAATTAAACGGTCGGTAATTCCTGAGGTAGAGAATCCACCGTCATGCATTAAGTTCTGCATGGTTACCATTTTGGTGAAGTCAGAGAAATACATCACGCAGTATTTGGCACAGTCTTCTGCACTGGCATTGCCCAGAGGAGACATTTTATCGGCATAGTCAAAGAATACGTCAAAGCCGCCAACACCAGTTCCTGCTGTGGTCATGGTAGGCGATTGTGAAATGGTATTCACTCTTACCTTTTTCATTCTACCAAAACGCTCTCCATAGCTTCTGGCGATTGATTCCAGCATGGCCTTAGCCTGAGCCATATCTGAATAATCCGGGAAAGTTCTTTGGGCAGCAATGTAAGACAGTCCCATAATTGAACCCCACTCATTCATGGCATCCAGCTTCTCTGCTGTTTGCATTACCTTATGGAAAGAGATGGCTGAAACATCCAGCGTCTTCAGCATCCAGTCGTAATTCAGGTCGCCATAGTCTTTTCCCTTTCTCACGTTGGGGCTCATACCGATTGAGTGCAGAACGAAATCAATTTTACCGCCAAGCACTTCCATAGACTTAGTGAATAGGTTCTCCAGGTCTTCCATAGAGGTAGCATCCGCAGGGATTACCTCAGCAGAACATTCTTCCGCTAATTTGTTGATGGTTCCCATTCTCAAGGCAATGGGGGCGTTGGTCAGTGTAAAAGAGGCACCTTCTGCATGCGCAACCTGCGCAACTTTCCAGGCAATAGATCTCTCATCCAGTGCACCGAAGATTATTCCTCTTTTTCCTTTCAGTAAATTATGTGACATATTTTTGTTCTTTTGAAGCCCTAAAAATAGGGATTTGGTTTGAATTAGAAGCCCAATTTGCCATTGACTTACTAAAAGTCTTGCAGGAAATAATTTCCTGCCAAAACCCATTTATCTGAGTTGGCCGCATCCAATACTTCTGTGAACTGATCGTTGCTTCTGCCCACAGAAACCAACACTTTTTTGTAAGCGTCTCCTTCCAGTTGAAAGAGGTAGAAGGTATTGTTTTCTCGGATCAATTCTTCATTTTCAATGAGTGCCACTTCATCATCTCGTACAATGATTCTTGCTTCTATAAAGGTGCCTACCTTCAGATTGAGCGATTCATCTTCCAGGTGACCGTGCACCCTGAGCTTGTTTGAGGCTACATCTGGATTGATCAAATGAACCTCTGCCGTGTACGTTTTGTCGTCACCCGGAAGGTTAAATTCAATTTTCTGGCCTTTTTTGATTTTGTTGGCGTCTTTGGCAAAAACATCGAGTTCCAGATGTTTATGACCGTCACTCAGTAATTCCACTAAAGGCTGTTCAAAGTTCACAAATTGACCATTTGTAACCATTACCTTGCTTACTGTGGCATCGAATGGTGCTTTGATTGAAATCTCATTTACAGGGCCATTGGCTCCAATATTTTCTGCGCTTAGCCCTAACAGTTGAAGTTGAGAGCTGAGTGTTTTATATCGGATTTCTGACTTGGCCAATGCTCTTTCAATTTCATTGATTTCCTTTTGGGAAGTGGCATTAGAAGAAACAAGGCTTCTTTTTCTGGTCAATTCCTTGGTCTGAAATTCTATTTCTACCTTTTCTTCCAACAACTGCTGCTGAAGCATTATGAGGTTAGGATGGCTCAGTTTGGCTACTATCTGACCCTTCTTAACAGCCTGACCCTGAATAATATTCAGGTATGTTATATTCGCAGCAATGTAGCTGTGCAACACCTTTCTCTCCATTGGAGGTACGTCAATCACACCAGTGGCCGTAACGGTCTCAATGAGCGGTTTTACCTGAAGACTTCCCACTCTGATGGTTTCCATGCTTTGAACCGGAGCCTCTTCAGTTGGTTCAGTGGTGCTTGCCGGCTTGTCTGAGCAACTTTGCCAGAAGAATGCCCCAAGAATTAAGAATGCTATAAATTTTTTCATCGGTTTAATTTTTTTCAGTTAAGAATTCGAGTTGAAGCTGTGTCGAAGCCAACTCTTTATAGATTGATATTTTTTGATCGAAATAATCGATATGGTTATTGACCAATTGAGACCATTCAAAGGAATTGATTTCTCCACTGCTGAGCAGTTTCATAAGACCTTCCCAGTTCTCTTGCATTTGAGTGTTAGAAGGAAGAACCTGAAGTGCCATTAATAGGTGCTCTTTATTCTTCTGCAATTCATTGATTTTCTGTTCATAATCAAAAAGGAGCTGCTCTTGCTGGTTTCTTAAAGCTTCCAGTTCCAGTGTCTTGATTTTGGCCTGTTGTTTGGGCGAACTGGAGAACAAGGGCATGCTTACCCCTGCTTTGAATCCGTTGAGGCCCGTAACGCCTACAATTCTCTGGTTGAAATAGCCCACTCTGAATTCGGGGGCATATTGGGCTTTGGCTTCTTTGATCTGCATGGCCATCCAGTTGGCCTCAGCCTGCTGACTTTGTGTAAACAAGCTCGAAATTGAATCTGAGGTAGCACTCAGCCAATCAGTAATGGAGAGTTCAGCAGGGACTCCACCAATGGGTTGACCACACCATTTGCTCAATTCGGCTAAAGCTCTTTCCTGGGTTAATGCTGCGTTTAGCTGGCTTTTGTTGAGTGAAAGCACAATGCTTTCCACGCTAAACTGGTCCCTGAGATTCAATTCACCCGCTTCACGTGCCTTTTTCAGACTGTTATTGATAGACTGCAATTCAGGCAACCATTGATTAATCTGCTCCAGGCTTTGATAGGCCAGATACCACCTGAACCATATCGATTTTACCTCCGAAACCATCAATTGCTCCTGAAGTAGTTGATCGGCCTGAATGAACTCTGTTCCTGCTTCTGCCGCCTTTTTAGCTGCATTCATGTGAAACAGATTGCCCAGGCTCTGGTCAATCTGCCAGTGCCAGTCCTGTACCGCATCGTTGATTTCTCCATAGGAATAGTCAAATGACGTGGCCCCAAGCTGAAAAGTGGCCTTTTCCCGGCTTTTGCTTTGTTCCAGTGCCAAAGGCATGTTTTTGAAGCTGGGGTGATTTGTTTTGGCCATATTCACCGCATCGTCCAGACTCACTGGATTTTGCTGTGCCCGAACTGTGGTGAAAGTCAGTAGCAAAACGATGACGCTTGCCGTTTTAAGGAGCGTTTTCCTGTTGAACATCACATATAGGTTTGGTAAAATGAATAGTGTGAGTAGGGTGGAAGAGATAAGGCCACCAATAACCACCGTTGCCAATGGTTTTTGAACCTCAGCACCAGCAGTAGTGGAAATGGCCATTGGAAGGAACCCAAAGGCGGCCACTGCGGCTGTCATCAACACTGGTCTTAGCCTGGCAAGGCTGCCTGATACTACCACATCGTCTATGGTAGTATGCCCGTCTTTTCTCAATTGGTTGTAGTGCGAAATCAATACAATACCGTTGAGAACTGCTACACCAAAGAGTGCAATAAAGCCGATACCTGCCGAAATACTGAATGGCATTCCTCTAACCCAAAGTGCCAGAATACCTCCAATGGTAGACATGGGAACAGCAGAGAAAATGAGTGCTGCATATTTCAGTGATTTAAAGGTGAAATAGAGCAGAACAAATATCATGAGTAAAGCAGCAGGAACAGCAATGGATAACCGCTCTTGAGCAGCTTCCAGGTTTTCAAACTGACCACCATACACTACATAATAACCGGCAGGGAAGTTGATATTGGAGTTGATGGAAGACTCAATTTCGGCCACCAGACTGGCTATGTCCCGGTTTCGAACATTAACTCCGATAGTGATGCGCCTTTGAGCGTTTTCACGTGTAATCTGCATTGGGCCTTCAACTACCTGTCTTTCGGCTAGTTCGTGCAGCGGAATAAGCTCGCCCTCCATATTGGTTACGAAAAGCTTATTCAGATCCAGGGATTCGCGGTAATGGTCTGCGTATCTCACCACCAGATCGAATTTCTTTTCATTCTCAAAAATAACTCCGGCCTTTTCTCCAGCGAAGGCAGTTCTAACTACCTGATTCACCGCATCGATTGATACATTATACTGAGCCAGTTTTTCCCTTTTGATATTGATCACCAATTGGGTAAGCCCGGCTGTTTGCTCAACTTTTACATCGGCAGCACCCTCGATATTCTCCACAACTCCTGCCACCTCATGACCGAGCCTGGCAAGTTCTTCAACATTCTCACCGAAGATTTTAATGGCTATATCGGTTTTGGCTCCAGTCATTAACTCATTGAACCTCAGTTGAATGGGCTGTGTAAATTCAAAAGAGGCTCCCGGAATGGCTTCCAGTTTGGCCTTCATCATGTTGACCAACTCTTCACGGTCCGTAGTAGTGGTCCATTCGTCCTTATCCTTGAGGATGATCATGATATCTGCATCTTCAATGGCCATTGGATCGGTAGGTACCTCTGATGTACCAATTTTGGAAACCACATGCTTTACTTCTGGGAAGTTTTCCAACAGTATTTTCTCAGCCCGGTTGGCCGTTTTAATACTTTGTTGAAGAGAACTTCCCGGAGGAATGGACATCTGCATGGCGAGGTCACCTTCTTCAAGAGTTGGAATGAATTCCGCTCCAAGATGGGTGAGGAGGTACACGCTTCCTGCAAAGAAAACAGTTACAATGGCCAATAGAAGTTTTGGCAGTTTAAGGGCTGACTTCAGGGCTGGTTTATAAGTTTCTCTCAGCCAATTCACCAGTTTATCGGAGAATGTTTTGTGTTCTTTGATTTTCTTGCTCAGGAAGAGGCTGGTCATCATAGGCACGTAAGTCAGCGAGAGAATCATGGCTCCTAAAAGAGCAAAGCTTACCGTCAGTGCCATCGGTTTGAACATCTTGCCTTCAACACCGGTAAGTGTAATTACCGGAAGGAATACCACGAGAATAATGAGAACACCAAAGGCTGCGGATTGATAAATTTTGGCGGAAGATTTTTTAACAATATCATCCATTTCCAATTGTGTCAGCTTTTTGCCTACATATCCGACATAGATCACATGAAGGGCATTTTCCACAATAATCACCGCTCCATCGACCACAATACCAAAGTCTATGGCTCCGAGTGACATGAGGTTGGCCGAAACTCCGAAGACGTTCATCAGAATAAAGGCGAAGAGCATGGAGAGCGGAATTACCGAAGCTACAATCAGGCCTGCCCGCCAGTTTCCCAGTAGGAGCAGCAGTACGAAGATCACAATCAAGCCACCTTCAACCAGGTTTTTGCTAACGGTGTCTATCGCACGTCCAACCAGATGAGAACGGTCCAAATAAGGCTGAATAGAAACACCTTCAGGCAAATTGGTCTGAATTCTTTCAATTCTCTGGTGTACGTTTTCTATTGTTTCAGAGGAATTGGCCCCTTTCAACATCAGTGCAATTCCTCCAATGGCTTCACCTTTTCCATCTTTGGTCATAGCGCCATATCTTTTCGGGCTTCCCCATTGTACGGTGGCAATGTCTTTGATTAAAACAGGGTTGTGTCCCTGATGCTTCACGATGATGTTGTTGAGGTCGTCTAGCGAGTTAATCCGGCCTTCAGATCGGATGTAGTAAGCATTTGTGCTCTTTTCTATATAGCTACCGCCACTGTTCTGGTTGTTTTTTTCGAGGGCATCGAATACATCGGCCAAGGTTAAATCAAAACTTCTGAGAATCAATGGGTCTATAGAAACCTCATATTGTTTCAGATAGCCCCCAAAGCTGCTGATTTCAATAATGCCGGGAATACCACTCATCTGGCGCTTCACTATCCAGTCCTGAATAGTTCTAAGCTCCATGTCAGAGTATTGGTCTTCATAACCCGGTTCAACCTGAAGAATGTATTGGTAAATTTCCCCAAGACCGGTTGTAATTGGCATAAGCTCCGGTGACCCGAGTCCGGCCGGAATTTCTTCTGTAGCCAGATTCAGTTGCTCTTGTACAAACTGACGGGCATCGAGCTGCGACATGCCATCTTCAAAAACGATGGTAACCACTGAAAGACCATATCGGGATATTGATCTGATCTCGGTAACTCTCGGAATGTTGGCCACGCTGATCTCAATAGGGAAGGTGATCAATTGTTCTACCTCCTGTGGAGCGAGTGTGGGCGATACCGTTACCACTTGCACCTGGTTGTTGGTAATATCTGGTACGGCATCTATGGGCAGCTGTCTCAGGGAGTAAAACCCGCCTATTGAGATAGCGATAACTAATAGGAATACGATGAATTTCTGTTCAACAGAGACATGGATAATTTTTTCAAACATGGTGTAATTGGATTAATAATTAATCTGAAAATTGACCTAAAAGGCCTTAAACGATATAATTACACCAATTCGGGAGGGCCTCTGTGTTGAGTTGGACTGAGGTAGTCTGAAGCAATTACTGAAAAAGCATACAGTGTATGATGCTCTTGTTCGGGTTCATCC
>Ga0114899_1002248_pt1 | contig 10468 bp, 9 predicted proteins | sample MalvireepMed_215_FD_83497 | JGI IMG/M metagenome (GOLD analysis project Ga0114899, IMG submission 83497) | Marine viral communities from the Global Malaspina Expedition - Malaspina viral metaG DeepMed_215 | ecosystem: Environmental > Aquatic > Marine > Oceanic | place: Mediterranean Sea... | reverse complement strand
TTGGCCGCGATGTTGAATTTGTATCGGAAGATGTTCTAAAGAATAAGTTTGAGTCTGATTCTCAGATGCGCGATGCCATCACCCAGGTGAACGCAATTATAGCCAATCGTCTGGAAGACTTTTCCAGGCCTATTTCATGCGATTTTGCGGAACTACCTAAAAACGATTTCAACCTGATATCGGAAGGAGACCAGATCAGCTTCGATTGTCAGATGACTACCAGCCGTTTTTCTATCGATTACACCAAGACTTACGTCTTGAAAAATCAATTTATTAAGAACACCTGCGTTCCGGTTATCTAGAAATTTTCAATGCTGGTTTGGAAGATATGCCCATTGTGGCATGCCTGGGCTCTTCTGCCAATCTTGGGTCGTGAATATACTGGAGCTTTCGCATGCTGATCATTTCCAGGCTCAGAAAATCAAATTCTTCTACCACCTTGCCATGTAGTTCATAGATGCCCTTTCCCCTGAATGGATATTGGGCAGCTACAGGAGGGAAGTGAGTAGTATCGATGAAGTGGCCTTCCCTGTCCAGCCAGGTGCCAAACTGCATTTGTTTACCTCCCGAAGTAGTCGTGTTTTTGATATGGATTAAATAGCCTACCATTCTCACTTCCTTGTTTTTGTACTGCTCCATTTCCCTCACCATGATCTCCTCTTCAGGCAGGTTCTTCAGTATGTCGAAGGGGTTGCAAAGCGGAAAACCCAGCAGATCAATCTGGTCAAAAGCATCTTCCAGTACATCGTAGCTCAATTCTGGTATCCTGAACCTTTTCACTTCAGGATCGAAAAGCATTTTCACTGGCCTTGACTTCTTGCTGTTGCCTAGTCTGAAGTGAGCTTCCCAAAGGAGTTCTTTCTTTCCAATGCTGGTAAAGCGGAAGGCATTGATTCTGATGAGCAGGCTAAGCTGGTCCAGTGAAATCGGAACGCGCTTCATGAAATTGTCAAAGCTCATGAATACACCATTCTCATTTCTTTCATACAGAATAGCTTCAATAGTCGACTGTTCGAGCTCACTGATAAAGCCGAGGCCCATATAAATACTCTTGCCATAGATGGTGCAAAGGTGCTCACTATAATTAATGCAGGGGGCCTGGACATCGGCACCATGCATAAAGGCCTCGTGGGCATACAGTTCTACCCTGTAAAAACCACCGCCATTGTTCATGGTGGCCACCATATATTCAAGCGGATAGTAGGCCTTGAGGTAAAGGCTTTGATAGCTTTCTACCGCATAGCTGGCCGAGTGGCCTTTGGCAAAAGCATAACCGGCAAAGCTTTCAATTTGTCGCCATACATCGGCTGCCAGTTCATGGGAATGCCCCTTGCGTCTACAGTTTTCGAAGTATTTGTCGCGCACCTTCTGAAACTCTTCGCGGGAGCGGTATTTGCCCGACATGCCCCTGCGGAGTACATCCGCCTCACCCAGTGTAAGGTCAGCAAAGTAGTGGGCAACTTTGATTACATCTTCCTGATAAACCATTACCCCGTAGGTGTCGGGCATAATTTCCCTCAGAATGGGGTGTGCCTCTTCCCTTCTTTCCGGCTCCCTAAAGCGAAGGATATACTGACGCATCATGCCCGACTTGGCTACTCCCGGCCTGATGACCGAACTGGCCGCCACCAGCCCCAGGTATTCATCTACCCTGAGCTTTTTCAGGAGCATACGCATGGCCGGAGACTCTACATAAAAGCAGCCAATGGCCTGGCCTTCCTTGAGCATCCCCTTAATTCGCTCATCGCGTTTAAATTTTGGGATATCGTGAATGTCGATTTTCTCGTCTTCGGGATGATTTCGGGCAATAATCTCCAGACTGTCCTTGATTTTGCCCAGGCCTCTCTGGCTAAGGATATCGAACTTGTATAGCCCAATATCCTCAGCAATAATCATATCGAAATGTGTAGTAGGGAAGTCTTTTGGCGGAAGATCAGTGGCTGTATAATAATGGATTGGCTTTTCTGAAATCAGAATGCCTCCGGCATGAATACTCAGGTGGCTGGGGAAGCCCTGAATGTATTGCCCGTAGCGGAGCACCAGCCTTTGGGTTTCGTCCAGGTCTTCAAATTTAGCACCCTGAATGTGTTCTATTTCATGAGGTGGAAGCCCCAGCACTTTTCCCAGCTCCCGGATAACTGCCCTGAACTGAAAAGTGCTGTAGGTAGCCAGCAATGCCACATTGCCACCTTCACCATGCTGAAATTCCCTGAAAATGAAATCGGTAATATCTTCCCTGTCTTTCCATGAAAAGTCGATATCGAAATCAGGAGGATTTTGGCGGTAGAGGTTAATAAAGCGCTCAAAGTAGAGGTCGAGCTCAATAGGATCCACATCAGTAATGCGCAGCAGATAAGCCACCACACTATTGGCTCCACTGCCCCGGCCGACATAATAGTAGCCTTTTTCCCGCGCGTATTTGCAAAGCCTCCAGTTGATGAGAAAGTAAGACATAAAGCCCTGCTGTCTGATTACATCCAGCTCGGTTTTAATCCGGTTCTTTATGGTTTCGGAAGGGTTGGGATAGCGATAAGGCAATCCTTTTTCGCAAAGCTCTTCCAGCAAGTGGTAATCCTGCTCAGGTGATTCAGTAAAGGCCTTCAGGTTTTTGTTCAGGTTTTCTCCTTCAAAATCGAAATGAATATGGCATTGACCGAGCAGGCTTTCCGTATTCTCAATCATATAAGGATAGGCCGAATAAACCTCTCTTAATTCATCTGCCGGATAAATGAAATCTCCCGGATCAGCCTCTTCAGACTTGGGAAGTTTGCTCAGCAGGGTATTGTTATCGATAGCCCGCAACAGACGATGTGCGTTGAAGTCGCGTTTCATCACTACCCGCTCACCGGTTTCTTTATCAATCTTGCTCCGGAAGGTAGCGGTTGGCAAAGCCACCAGTTTATTCTTCTCCATTTGGTGAGGTGGATAAACCAGCCTGGGCAAGTCTTTAGGTTTCACTCCAATGAACTCTGATTTTGCCAGCTCAAAGCCCGTGTACTTGCTAAAGGGATAAATGACAAAAGCATGCTGAAATTCAGGAGCCCGGGGAGGTATGGCTTCCTTACTATGGAGATACTTCGATAAATATTCATTGATCTCCCTAAAGCCTTCATTGTTTTGGGCAATGGCCACAAACAGCTGATCTGCCCCATTTCTGAAATCTATACCCAAAACCGGTTTGATATCGAATTTCGGAGCCAGACGAACAAAGTTGATACTGGCTGCAGTGCTGTTGATGTCTGTCAGGGCGAAAGTCTTTACCCCCGCTTGCTGCATAATCTCAAGCAGTATCCTGGTCTGTATAGTGCCATATTTAAAGCTGTAATATGAGTGAGAGTTGAGGTACATATTAATAAACTACTGCCGGGGGTTCATTCTTGAGAGATAGCAGTGTACAGATGAATTCAAAAGCGCAATGCCTAAATTTTTATCTAAATTACTAATAAAAATAGTAAACTAAAATAATTAGATTTGAGTTCTGATCCTGTAACAACCTAAACTTGGAGAAAACGATACTACATCTCGATCTCGACACCTTCTTTGTGTCGGTTGAGCGGCTATATGATAATCGGCTGATTGGTAAACCTGTGCTTATTGGCGGAACATCGGACCGTGGTGTAGTGGCCTCATGTAGTTATGAGGCCCGCGCCTATGGTGTGCATTCCGCTATGCCCATGAAACGGGCCAAAGAACTTTGTCCCGATGCCATACAGATTAGGGGAAATTCCGGCACTTATACTAAACTTTCTGAGGATGTTACTGAAATCATTAAAGAAACCGTTCCTCTCTATGAGAAGACTTCTATTGATGAATTCTATGCAGACCTCACCGGGCTGGATAAATTTTTCAATAGCTACCAGATGGCCAAAGAGCTCAGGGTACGGATTAAGAAGCAAACCGGGCTGCCTATATCCTTTGGTCTTTCCAAAAATAAGACGGTATCTAAGGTTGCTACCGGAGAGGCAAAACCAGATAATGAAATCAAAATTGACTATGGATTGGAAAAGCCTTTTTTAGCCCCTCTTTCAGTCAGCAAAATTCCCATGGTAGGGCAGCAAACCCAGCTTACCCTGTATAGTTTGGGAGTGAAGAAGATTCAGACCATTCAGGAGATGCCAGTGGAACTGATGGAGAAGGTTTTGGGAAAGAACGGTGTAAGTATCTGGAAAAAGGCGAATGGGCTGGATAACTCTCCGGTTATTCCCTACAGTGAACGGAAGTCTATTTCTACGGAAAGAACCTTCGATAGAGATACCATTGATGTCCACAAACTCAAGGGTATTCTGCTGGCTATGGCCGAAAACCTGGCCTTCCAACTGAGAAGGGGGCTTAAGCTTACAGCTTGTGTAACAGTGAAAGTTCGGTATTCTGATTTCAATACCTATACCCTGCAATCGCGTATTCCATACACTTCTGCAGACCATGTGCTAATTCCAAAAACCTTGGAGCTCTTCGATAAACTCTACAATAAGCGACTATTGGTGCGTCTTATAGGGGTTCGCTTTAGCCATTTGGTGGAAGGTGGTTTGCAGATCAACCTTTTCGAAGACAATGAAGAGATTATCAATCTCTATCATGCTATGGATAAAATCCGTGATAAACATGGCGATCGCAGTGTACTCAGGGCCTATGGCATGGAGGCCAAAACCATCAGCCGGTTCAATCCTTTTACAGGTGAACCACCACCACTGCTGGCTAATAGACGGCAATAAACCACTGGTCAGGATCACTCAAAGTGGTCCGACCAGTATTCTACTTCCACTTAATATTACAGCCCAAACTGGGTATTTGTGGAGCGGAAACTTCTTTGCCAGCCATTATTTCGTCAAGAGCAGCTCGCAGGTCTTTTCCGGTAACGGGTTTGCCATTGCCTGGGCGGGAATCATCTAACTGACCGCGGTAGGCACACTTCAAATCCGCATCGAAAACATAGAAATCTGGAGTGCAGGCAGCATCATAGGCTTTGGCCACTACCTGAGTTTCATCATAGAGATAAGGGAAGGTGTAGCCCACTTTTTTGGCTTCCTCTTTCATGAGTTCAGGAGAATCTTGCGGATAGTTCTCTACATCATTCGAACTGATAGCTATAAATGACACCCCCTTGGCCTGATAGTCTTTAGCAAGCGACACGATTCCTGCATCTACATGCTTTACAAAAGGACAATGATTGCAGATGAACATAATGACTGTGGCCTTGTCAGACTTTAGCTCATTAAGGCTTAGTGTTTTACCGGAAACAGCATCGGGAAGCTTGAAATCGGGTGCCACTGTACCCAGCGGTAACATATTGGAAGGTGTTCTGGCCATGGGTTCGGTTATTAGGTAATTAGTTAATCGGTTTATAGTATGGATGGTTCAGGATTTTTCAAAAAAGTATTTCAGGCAGCGGGTTGCACCATATCATCAGGGTTTTTCTGAATCGTATATGTCATTTTATGTAAGTCAAATATTAGAGCAAGATTAATGAAGATATAGATGCTGTCAGCAACTGCACTTGATGGAAAAATGTTCTATGAATGAATATTGATTCATAATGATGTCTTGAGTAGACAAAATATGATATATTTGTATACTCATATAATCATTATAGTTATGAAGACTCCAATCTTAACACCTAAACTTGAAAGGCTATTAGAGGGCGTTGGTGAACAGATAAAGCTTGCCAGACTTAGAAGAAAGCTAAGCAGTGAACAAGTAGCAGAGCGTGCCGGAATTAATAGAGGAACACTTGCTAAAATTGAGAATGGGTATCCTGGGACTTTGATCGGTAATCTTTTGAACGTACTTAAAGCTTTGGGATTAGAGAATGACATTTTACAATTAGCGAGTGATGATGAATTGGGAAGGAAAATTCAAGACGCTAATCTCGATGTAAAAAACAGAGCCCCAAAACGATAAAAATGCCCACTTCCACATACCATAGAGAAATTTTGGTTTATGCCGATTGGGAAACCCTGGAAAGGCCTCAATTCATGGGGGTATTGAGCTCTGATCGGGTACGGGGCAATGAAGTATTTTCATTTAGTTATCATCAAAACTGGCTGAATAACCGATATGCTCAGGTGATTGATCCTGACCTACAGCTTTTTGCAGGCCGGCAATACCTGGCAGAAGCCACTAAACCCAACTTTGGGGTATTTACAGATTCGTCACCAGACCGCTGGGGGTGCGTATTAATGCGCAGGAAAGAGGCGGCCATGGCCAGACAGGAGAAAAGGCTTGCACAAACGCTTTTTGAAACGGATTATTTACTAGGGGTGTATGATGAGCATAGGATGGGAGCCTTGCGATTTAAGCTGTCAGATGATGACGCTTTTTTAAGTGATGACAGAAATCTGGCATCTCCTCCATGGACATCCATTCGACAATTAGAAGAGATCAGTTTAAAACTGGAAGAAGATGATGCGGTCGATGACCCCGATTATCTCAATTGGTTAAATATGTTGATAGCACCCGGTTCTTCTTTAGGTGGTGCCAGGCCTAAGGCCAGTGTAGTCGATCCAAATGGACATTTGTGGATAGCTAAATTTCCCAGTAAGCATGATGGTGGAAATACGGGTGCATGGGAATGGGTAACCTATCAATTGGCGATTGAATCAGGGATCAACATGGCAGAGGCTCGGGCCAGAACATTTTCATCCCAGCATCATACATTCCTGGCCAAGAGGTTTGACAGAACAGATCAGGGAAAGAGACTGCACTTTGCTTCTGCCATGACCATGTTGGGGTATGCAGACGGAGCGTCTTATCAGGAAGGAGTTAGCTATCTTGAATTAGTAGATTTTATAACTACTTCAGGGGCAAAGGTTAAAGAAGATCTGGCAGAATTATGGAGAAGGATTGTTTTTAGCATTTGTGTTTCCAATACTGACGATCATTTGAGAAATCATGGTTTTATGTTGACGAATTCTGGCTGGATTTTATCTCCGGCCTATGATATCAACCCGGTAGAAACCAGTACCGGATTAAAATTGAACATCACTGAAGACGATAATGCTTTAGATCTGGATTTGGCTATGGAAGTGATTCCTTATTTTAGGCTCAAGGAGAAGGAGGCTCGGAAAATTATTGATCAAATCAAAGGAGCAGTAAGTAACTGGCGACTAAGGGCTGAAGAAATTGGTATATCGAGAAATGAAATTGAATTAAAGGCTAATGCCTTTAGGTTAGTGAGCTAATAAATGTCACCTCTTGAAAGCCATTGCCCGAAATCCATAAACCCGCATGGCTGCCCCAATAATCCGATGAGTCAGCTCCTTGTGTAGATAATCTGTGTGTGGCATATATGAAGATAAAGATAACTGGAGTAAAATTCTGGTATTGAACTGTGTATTCCTAGTCAGAGTAATCCTGAAATCAACCTAATCTGTACTTCAGACCATGCCTCACACCAAATAGTTCATCGCCACTCCTGCAAAGGTGAGGGCAAGGAAGAAACCCAGCATATCGGTTACAGTGGTTAGAATGGGGCCGGAAGCCAATGCCGGATCTGTATTCATTTTCTTAAGGAATAGAGGAATTGTACCTCCAATGCTCACTGCCACCACGGTGTTGATGGCCAAAGCACCACCTACTACCAAGCCGAGATAGGCGTTTCCTTTATAGATAAAGGCGGCCAGGCCAATGAGTATGCCCAGCACCACTCCGTTAATTAGTCCCACTTTTACCTCCTGCCAAAGTACCCGGGCCAGTTCATAAGGTTTTACAACCCCCAGCGAAAGCTCTCTCAAACTCACCGCAACGGCCTGATTTCCAGAACAACCGCTCATATCTGAGATTACCGGAAGGAAAACAGCCAGGGCAATTACCTCTTCCAAAGTATCCTGATAAAAAGCTATGACACTTGCCGCTATAATATTGAGTAATATGTTCACAGAAAGCCATGAGAGCCTTCTTTTGGAACGAAGGAGAACCGGCATGGAACGCAGCTCTTCACCTCCCACAATACCTTGGGTTTCCAGTAATTCCAGGTTAGACTTTTCAGATTCTGCTTCCCTTAAATCTTTTCGGAGCACTATACCCAGCAGTTGGTCTTCGCCATTTACAATGGGTACTCCATAAAAGTCATATTTGTCAAAGAAGCTGATGAGGTCTTCCAACTTGGCCTCCGGAGGCATAGTGAAAGCATTTTTGATGACAATGGTATTGAGCTTGGTGTTGGGGCGCGATAGCAGAAGATCTCGCATTTGCAGCACTCCAACAAACCTTTCTTCACTCGTTACATAGATATACTGCACATGATATCCTTCATACTCTTCTGCCTCCTCCTGCAAATTCTTTACAGTCTGTGAAACAGTCCAGTCAGCATCGAAGGCCAGGTATTCCGTCACCATTAAACCACCCGCAGAATCGGAGTCATATTGAATCAGTCGCCTGACGTTTTCGGCTTCTTCCGGGTGCATTTCATCCAGAATGGCTTCAGCGTCTTTGGTATCCAGCTCGGCCAGAATATCTACCTGGTCATCACTGTAAAGCTCATTTAGGATGGAGGCGGCTGTTTCTACCTCGGCATTTTCTATGGCTTCAATGGCCTGGTTTTGAGGAATGCGCTCCAACAGTGTAGCTGCATCTTCAGGACTTAACAGATTGATAAGGGCTGTCTGCTCCTCTTTGGAAAATCTGTTGTATGCATACACCAACTCTTCAGCCTTCAGGCTTTCCATCAAATCATGTATGGCCTCTCTGTTGCCCTGTTCAATAAGGCCCTGAAGTTCTTCGAGTTGTGTAAGTTCCTTTTCCATGCTTATCTGTTTACACCAATATGCATTAGTGCATCTCCCTGGTGAATGATTGGATTATTGTTCAGCCCTATAATGAATCCATTGGCAGGGCTCTTTATTTTATGCTTAAACGAGCCGAAAGGTTCTGCGATGTAACCGATAATCTGATTTTTTTCAACCAATTCTCCTGACTTCACCTGGGTCAGGAATATGCCTGAGTATTTGGCCCTCACCCACGAAGAGTGATTGATCACTTTCATTTTATGAGGAGGTTCCGGGGCTCTTTCGCGCATTCCCAAATGCTTCATTACCCGCATGGCTCCATTGATCCCCAGTTGAATGGCATGCTCATCGAACCGGGCAGATTCCCCACCTTCATAAACCAGAATATGCTTGCCCATTTTGGCAGCAGTCTGTCTCAGAGACTTTTTCCTGAAAGGTGAATTAAGGATAAAAGGCGGCTCGAATGCCTCTGCAGTGGCTTTGTTTTTAGGGTCTTTCATCACGCACCTAATCTGCGGATAGTTGGTTCTGTCAGCACCACCTGTGTGAAAATCGAGACCCACATCAATTTTGGGAATAATATTATTGGTGAGGTAATGAGCTACCCTGGCAGCCAGAGATCCATTTTTATTTCCGGGGAAGGAACGGTTCACATCTTTGCCGTCAGGCACATATCGGCTGAAGTTGATGAACCCAAACATATTAATGATGGGAATACATATCACCGTGCCAATCTTAGGCTTATGCTGATCCTTTTCAATTATTCTCCTGACTATTTCAACGCCATTAATTTCATCTCCATGGAGTCCCCCACTCAGTAATAAGGTGGGGCCATCCTCCAAAGCTCTGGCTACTGTAATTTTCAAATTGATATCTGAGTGAGAAGGAAGCCTGGCAATATTCACATTGATGGTAGCTTCTTCTCCGGGCATTACGGCTTTACCGCTGATGATAAGTGGTGGTCTCAAATTAAAAGGTGATTGTTTCGCTTAAATCTACACACAAACGCTGAATAGGCTTAACCCATTTTAACATTTCATGCCACAAGTTTAGATCAATTGAAGGCATCCAAATGGCAAACGATTTAAAAAAGCAGATCATGAAAAATCTAAAAGTAAAGAGTAGACTGGCTATAGTAGCTTTGTTATTGGTATCGGTAAGTTATGTAGGAATGGCTCAGCGCATGCAGGGGCCACCACCTCAGGGCGAGAGAAAGGGGACTCCTCAATTGGAAGAAAGACAAAAGGAAAGAGGACCTAAAATCCCTAACCTGACCGAAGAGCAGGAGGCTCAATTGAAGGCGCTACACCTGGATATGGAAAAGGCCACCTTGCCAATTCACAATCAAATTGCAGAAAAGGAAGCCCGTTTGAACACCATTACAACGGCAGACGAAATTAATTTGAAAGATGCGGGTAGGGTAATTCAGGAGATTTCGGATTTAAGGACAAAGCTGATGACTTTGAAAGTGGAGAACCTGGTGAAGATGAAAGAGGTGTTGACAGACGAACAGGAGCTTGCTTTGAACCATCAGTTGCTCAGAAAGCCTCAGGAGCCAGGGGCAAAAAGACCTGGTTTTTCAAGAGGCCGCTAAGAGCGGAAATTAAATGTAGTTATATCAGGCTGTCTCAATGAGGGGACTTATGGAGGCAGCCCTTTTTTCAACCAAAAAATTGACTGAGCCGCAACTCATATTGTCCCTGCAGGAAAAGTCTGAACTGGCTTTCCGCGAACTGGTAGAAACC
>Ga0114899_1002247_pt1 | contig 10477 bp, 2 predicted proteins | sample MalvireepMed_215_FD_83497 | JGI IMG/M metagenome (GOLD analysis project Ga0114899, IMG submission 83497) | Marine viral communities from the Global Malaspina Expedition - Malaspina viral metaG DeepMed_215 | ecosystem: Environmental > Aquatic > Marine > Oceanic | place: Mediterranean Sea... | reverse complement strand
GGTTATCTCCTGCCGCCACAGTAAGGTCGTTGCCGCAATCGAAGGAAACGCACCGCACGACGAGGTCGCTCGTCGGCAGTTTGACTTGATGTGGAGCTACAATCGTGGCCTAATCTGTTGGGAAGCTAATGCTATCGGCCACGACCTGGAGCGACTGTTTATTGACCTCTGTAGAAACGCTGGCGTATCGGCACACCGTCATCTCTATCGACGGCCCGCTCGACCGCTGGAGAACTTAGAAGCCAGGGAGTATCAGACCAGGCCCTGGGGCTGGATTACGACACGACAGACAAACGAGGACCTTATCTCACATCTTCAGGACGACATCAACGCTGGGGGTCTGCGTATTCCAGACCGTGAACTTATCGACCATTTGCGGGCGTTTGACCCGAACAACAGAAGAAAACACAAAGCTGACGAGATTGTGGCGCTTATGGGAGCCAATGAGATGCGACGACGCTTCTCATCACGCATCCCGGTTCGTAAAGGTGCTGACAGAACGAGGCACGAGGACGAGTTGCGCACCCGGCTCAAGCATAGCAAAGGGCCAAGACACGCACAAACTGCCGGTTTTCACCTCATGGGAAGATAGGGAAAGAGGACCAAGGCGAGGGAAGGGGAACGCGATGGGATTTTTTGATGGCGGTAACGCCCTTCAGATAGCCAAGCAGGCCCGCGAAGACCGGAGAGCAGCGCACCGGGCCTATCAGAATCAGCTTCTCATTTGGGACGCGATGCTTTTCCCGGAAAAAGTGACGCGTATTCTCGATTCCAATGAGATGCGGGTTGACCCTATGTGGCGTCAACGGGCCAAGGATACCTCCAGGGTAGTGCTGGAATGGGCACGAACGCGCTCCAACGCTTACCACAACCGTCTTACCAGAGCGCAGTCCATTATCGAGATTGCTTCAGAGCGTGACCCGGTTGAGGACATCAAGGTCAGCCGTCTCGAAGAGGTACTTTTCGGCCTACTCAATATGCTGGACGACGTAGTCGTTAGCTCTGGAGGGATGGACCACTCCTGGGACAGCATGTACAAGAAGGCGCTCATCCGGCGCGGCAAGGTTATCGGTAGGCCACACCTGAGAGAAACCTATCCCGGTAGCGGACAGGCAATGTTTGAGTGTCCGCTGTTTAATCCCTACTCCTTTTATCATGACTTTGAGGGACACCCCAAGCTTTTCATCAACGAGTACCAGGTGCGACGCGACCACCTTGATGCCTTTGTTGCCAACCTCGACCCGTTTGCTAGAGCAGAGATACCGCAACGAGCGAAGTCGGTCAAAGATACCGACTTTGTGACGATTACTGACATCATGGTCGAGGAGCCAGACCCGAATAGCGAAACTGCCGAGCTTCGGGTACTGAACGCAATGCTGATTGAGACGCCAAATGGTGGTTCTGACGGCACGCCAGCTACCGAGGCAGTGTTTGAGGATGTCTTCTATACCACTCCGTTCAAACATTCACCCTATGTAATCGTCTCCATGCACTCTGATATCCTCGACTTCTACTCCAAAGAGGACATTACCAACAACGGTTTGACACTGGGCGGCGGTCGCGACTTGGTACGTCACGCCGAACCCTTCTTTGCTCCGGCAGAGGAGGCGCTCAAGGCGCTCTCAGCAGCTTACGGGCTGGAATACGACTCGATGGTGTTTAAGATTCATGCCGACATGCTGGAAACGATTCCGGCTGAAAGCGGCGATGAGCCAATTGACCAGGAAGCTGTTGGCCCAGGAGGCGTTCATCGCGTCGAGCCTGGGCATACAATTCGTACTATTGACCGAGGCGGGCAGACCCTGCACCAGTTCCGTGCTATCGATGCCATGATGGACGAACTGGAGTCGGTTTTCCCCTCAACTTTGGTGCGGGCGCTCACGACGCCAGCATTGAGTGGCTTTGCTATCAACTCAATTCAGGACCATAACGAGAATATTCTTATTCCCGGCACTCGCGCTGCTGCGGTCTTCAAGGAGCGCGTGCTTCGTGAGGCGCTGCATCAGTGGCAAGACGAGAAGAACTCTAAGCTAGAGCTTGGCTTGCAGTGGAGGAGTCCTCGCGGGGAGCGGGCAGGTCACATGATGATGGGGACATTTAGCGTGGGCGACATTCCCAAAGCGTTCATGATAAACGTGGATGAGCCGCCCGAAGTCCCCTGGGACGCAATGCGGGCCGCTAACACCTTTACCATCCTTACCCAAGGCGACCGGCCCGGTATGTCACAGTCTACGGCAATGACAAGGGTGTTAAAGATTCAGGATGTGCCTGGAGAGCAGCGACGTATTCGAGAAGAAGAGATAGCCCGTATTCCGCAAATGCGAGGCCGTGCTGCGATTGCTAGCCTGTACGACCAACTTCGTGTTCTGGAGTTAAATTTAGCGAATGAGCAAGACCCTGTACAAGGTGCAAGTCTTCAGATAGAAGCTTCGATTCTTCGCCGCGATATTGGCCTTCTTGAGCAACAGCTTTTAGGGAAAGAACCTCCACGACAGTTACCAATCCCGGCTGGCCCAGCGCCGGAGGCCAGTCCTCCTGAAGAAGGGCCTATGAATCCTGATATTGCTGCGCTCACACAAGGACAAGCACCTGGCGCGTTTGCGTAAAAGAGAGAGGTAGCGCCCCATGACGACACAAAGACAGCGGCCAGAAACAGAACAGAAACTTAGTAAAGGTGACGCCAATCGACAATTTCAAGCATTTCGGGATTCTAGGCCCGAGATAAAAGAAGAGATAAAAGCCGTTGAAGTGCTTGCTCGCGAGTTGGGAGCAGACCCCAACTCGTCAACGGAAGCCCTCATTGAATTTATGACGGAAAATCTGCCTGCTGACTATACGTACGGCGACACTCCTGCTCCAGCCGCTGCTCCAGCCGCTGCTCCAGCCGCTGCGCCTACCCCTGCGCCAACTCCTACGCCAACTGTTGCTCCAGCCGCTACGCCAGACGCTACGCCAGACGCTACGCCAGCCGAGGAAGCCCAAGAAGCAGAGGTTAGAGCGCTTCTAGGCAAGATATCCGAAAAGCCGACTCGGTTTGAAACAGGCTTTAAGCCAGCGGCGTTAACTGAGGACCAAAGAAAGCGGCTGCAAGAGGCAGGATTGACTAACAAAGCAATTAACGCAGAGATTGATGACCACGAAGGCAACGTGGCGGCATGGTGGGAAACCATGTTGGACACAGAGACGAGGGAGCTAGACAAGGAAAAAATCACACTCCTTATAGCAAAGTACAAAATCAGCGTAGATGACAAGAGTCCTTTTGATATCTTACGAAAAGACACCGCTGAAAGATTCTTTGTAGAGGGAGCTACGCCAGAGGAGACTGACCTAAATCGACAGGTGTTTCTTGCTGCAATGACAGAAATAGGTAATCTTGAACAACGCCTTGGAGACAATGAAGCCCACGCCGAGAAAGTACGCCAATTAATTCTAGGGGGCGAACCTGGAGAAGGATGGGCAGCTAGCAAGAAGGCTGAATTAAGAGCAAAGGCGGAAGACGATTTCCGCACAAAGGTACTAACAGAGTTTAATACGCAGTACGATGCTCTACATAGCGGTATTACAGCTATACCAGATAGAAAAGGCATGATAGGCCCTGTCAACGCACAGTACCGGGCTCGTATAGATATGACTGCCGCTGCCATCAAGGACAAACAGAATTCCTATGTCGAGCAGTTTATTGAGTACATAAGGCAGGTGTATGGAGACGACGTTACCGAAGCTGAGATGCGGCAAGGTTCTATCGAATGGTTTGAAGACAATGAAGCAACAATAGCAATGAATGCCAGTCCATTTTTGGGCCAAGAGGGTTCAGCTTTGGGCTACGACCCAGAGTTTGAAATAGACCTGAATGAACTCATACATGCAGAGGCTGTCTCATACAGGGACCGTATGGCAGTTGTCACAGCAACGGAGAAAGAGTTTGATGAGGAGTGGGACTCATTAACGAGCCCTTTCAAAGATGCTTACGAAGAAGGGACAAAAGAAAAACACGACTTGCTGACCAAGCTTCATTCGAGATTGAACGCTCATAAAGATGCTGCAAGAAATGCTTGGCCGGAAGCAAGGCGGCGGGGGGTATTGATAGCAGACTTTCTTACTGGTCAGTTTTTGCCAAAAGCACTATCGGTAGTAGCGACTATTCCAGAACTGGCAGCCGCTCCTCCGACAAGCATCAATGCCTTAATTAATGCAGTAGTGGATTACACCACACCACAAGATGCGCGCAGACAGGAAATGTCTGACCTCTTTGAAGAGAACCGTCAGGTGATTGATGCTCAACTGAAACGATTTGGGCCGGGACCTGGCCAGCTTGACCCTAATAGTCAAACAGCTATCTCGCTTCTGGCTGCTAGAGACGAACTTGATGCTGTGGAAAGGGACGCAAGAAAAGAAGCAGCCCGCAGTAAAAAGGCAATTCCAGTTATTGCCGACACCTTCATTGGCTCTATTCTTGAAGATGTCGAAGGCAACATTGCCAAAATAACAGCAATTGATGCTGCGTTTGCGGCGGCGAGAGAAAACTTGAATGCGCAATTAGAGAAAGTTTCTCCAACCAGTGAACTGGCTGCGAATATTGACCTTGCGCTTCAACAGCTGAAAAATAGTCGAGCAGCGGCAATGGATAATGCGATAGCAGTAGATAGCCCACCCAGTATCGTCGCCAAAGCGATGATTGACCCTATCCTGGGAAGTCTTAAGGAGCCAACTGCAAAGCATACAACCGCCGAATCCTTTTTCAATCAAGTACATGACGCGCTAACTGAAAGCCTTGCGACGCTACCACCAGAAAGTCTTCAAGCCAATAGGTATCGCATTGCTTTGCGAGAACTCGACCTCAACAAAGTGGACATTCTTAACCAAGCAGTTCTTGTAGGAGATAATGGCGCTGCCTACGCTTCTGGAAGGACGAGAGCGATTCTCCAAGCAATAGTCGGCTATGACTTTCCTGTTGATTTGACGGGACCAGGAATGGTAGCCAACTTTGCCAGTTATGTGGGCGCGCCAGTTATTGACACAGGACCGGCGGATGTTAGAGGTTTTGTTACAACAACCGTTGATGCATTAAGGTCAGAGCTTGAAGGGCTTGACCCAGAAAGTGATAGGGCGATTTCTCTTCAAACTACTATTACTGATGTCCAGGCCGCTCCAGATGGGATTTTCAGAGTAATGCAAGACACTGGTGTGTCGGCTCAACAAGCATATGGCGATGCACTTCAAGGCATTCTTTCGAGAAACCTCAACATCTATCGAGGCCAACAGCAGATTGCTGCTGAGCGAGAGCAGGGTTTGGCGCCGCTTGGTCCAGGCCAGTTTGGCCCACAAACAACCGCTATGCAGCAGGACTTGGCTGCTAGAAGGCAGGCGTTGCAAGACAGGGTAGCTGAATTGGCGGCTCAAGGTGTCGCCGGTACAACTCCACCAGGGGAATCGGTACAAGCTCCTTTTGAACAGGAGCTGATTGATGCCCAAGCAGAGATTGACAAAATAAATCAACAGTTGCCAGCAATGGCTCAACAAGAAGGCGGCATTGACCCACTTGCTCAGGAATTGACTACTGCTCGCCAAGGCGTTGTTTCAGCACGAGAAAGCGTTGAAGCCCTGACAGCAGAGTTGAGAGGTATTGCAGACCCGAACTCGCCAGAGTACAGCAGAGTTGAAGGTCTACTCGGTACAGCAAACACTGCGCTGACGAATGCACAAAATCGACAGGCAATGATACAGCGGCGTACTGGCCGCACCCTTACGCCTGCTCTTGGTGCGGAGACCATTAGTGGAGATGGGACTGCTGACGACTACCTGCAGCAGTACATAACAGCGATGGGTCAGAAAGCCGCGACCGACCGTAAAGATGAGGCGCAAGATGATGATAAGGCTCCGGGACAGCCCGACGAACCACTAACGGACGAGGAAAAAGCGGCCCAAAGCCGAGTCCAGGCAGCTCATCAGCATTTACTGGCAGGCTCGAAAGAGGCACGGGAAACTGAGGCTCGTTCTCGAATGCTGCAGCAGCGGGCAGAGCAAATCAAAGGAGAAGATTGGTTTACAAAGAGAAGAGCCTTTGCGGGGACTGGAACGCCATATCCAGAAAGCGAGGCTAGGGGGTTTGCCGAACAGGAAACCATCACCCCCGAAGCGATGCAGCCGTTCATGAAGGAAGTTGAAGATGAAGCTGCTGCCTACAGGTCAGCACAGCAAGCCGAAGAAAACAAGCGTAGAGCCGCTGCAGCATCACAAAAGAGAAAAGAACAACGAGCGGCAGCCGAGGAGGCTTGAGGTAACGCCTTAAGTAAAGACTATGACTACTAATCGCTCCCAACGTTTCCTTCTTGGTCAAGAGTTCGGAAAGCCAACCGACGTAAGTCAAGCCGAATCAGAAGAGAAAAGAAAATTCGGCCCTCCTCCGAAACTTGACCCCAGAAACACCGCCGAAGCGCAACGGAAACGACGTGAAAAGTATCAAGCCGACGCTGCTGCGAGGGCTCAAGAAGCGGCTGCTGCGAGAGAGCAGGTTCCAGAAGAAGCTCGGCAAAAACCATTTCGTGAGCAAATTACCTATCATGACCCCAAGGCGGCGGTCTTCCCTGTTCGCAAGCCTGACCGGCATCTGCTTCAATACTTTAAGAAGTTGGGTGGGGACTACCAATCTCTTGGCGAAAGCTTCGAGCCTAGCCTTGAAAGCGTTAATGCTAATGCACTAGCAAATGTATCGCGGAATCAGCGCCTGCGTCTTTTTGTGGGCGCGGGCTGGGAGTATGACGCTGCCCGCGCTTATTCAAAAGAGATAGACCAAGTCTTTGACAAGATGGGGCGACAAAAAGACCCATTCACCGCACGGAACTTTGCAAGGACAGCAAGTCGTGTTGCAGGTGTTGCTGGAGATGTAATGGATGCTCCGAAGGAGCTTCTTTTTGGTATTGCAGGCGGCATTACAAAAGAGATTTTCAAAGGCGATACCCTTATGCCTTGGATGCCACCTTTAGTAGAAACGGTAATTGGCAAGAGTGACGAGGACGTCTCTATTGGGAGAAGAATTGGGAAAGAGATTGGTGAAGAGTCAGTAACGTATCGACCCGAAATGAGCAACTTGGAAGCAGTGTTAGCGACGACGCCGCTTACGGTTCCAGCAACCGGTGCTGCAGCAAGTCTAAGGGCCTTAGCTCTTACGCTGAAGGCTTTGTCCAAAGCCGCTCCCGCCATCAAAGCCGCTCCCGCCATCAAACCAGTCGCGGCCGCCATCAAACCTGCCCCAAAAATACTACCAACGGGTAGAGTTAAGCCCCCTACTCCTGGCAAGCCCCCTACTCCTGGCAAGCCGACAATTGAAGAAGATTTACTTTTGTATAAAGAGCCCGAGCAAGAAGCTTTCTCGAAGTTTTTGACCCCGGGTAAAGTCGGGAAAATTGGACAAAGCCAAGTTGTCCGAGGGCTTGCGGACCATCAACTTATAATGAAGGCGGACCAGTTCTTGGAACAGGTTACGCGACCTCTTGTGGAGAAAATCGCACCCATTACAAAAAAGGTGAGAAAAATCGGAGTAGATACTATCGGGACAGTCGTAGGGCCTGTTCTTACTACAGCACTTGATGATGCAGTGGCGCACATTGCTCGAAAAATGCAGATTGGCATAAGTGTGCGAAACGCTCAAATCTCTGCGGCTGGACGGGCATTGCGAAGTCATATGCGACCCAATTTCCACTTCAATAAAGATGGCGTTGCGCTTAATGTGTTACCAGCGCCAGGTGCTAATACGTCCGCCCCCGGCTGGGGTACTATTAACCATATTACCTCGTACCAATCACAGTACCAGCTCACAAAACAACAAAACTTAATAATAAGGATGGTTTCGGAAACAAATGAAGCCCAGCTTCGTAAGGCAGCAGAGGTTGGTTTAGATATTCCTCGCGTCACGGAAGATGCCGAGCTCACGTATTTTCACCGTATTGTCAAAAAATGGCCCAAGGACGCAAAAGAAAAGTACCTCTCTAATTCTGCTGACCTTCCGAGGGGAAGACCTGCGAGCGGCATTAGGTTACAAACTGTGGCAAAGCCACGCAGTCCTGATTTAGCTGGCCGACTTCAAGAGGGATATGAATACGAGACGGACCCAATTTACCTTTTTGAGGCACGGCTTGAAGCAGTGGCTCAAGCGATTGCGAGGGAACATGCTGCCATTGAATTGGCTTCTGTTGCTCAAAGAGTCAGCAGAACTGGACGAACAGGCCGGAACTTTGCACTCGCTGTAAAAGAAGCGACAGAACAGCTTACTGCTGCAAAAAAGACAGCTCAACAAGAAAGGAAAAAGCTTGCATTAATCACAAAATCAGGCAAGGTAGGCACTCCCCAGGAAATAGAAGACTACCGTAATGCTGAAGCTATATTGGATAAGTTGATTCGGGAAGAAGAGCAAATTAGGACAGGCACCGGTAGGCTGCTAAGGCAGCGTGATAAAGGGACAATTACTTTTCGCGACAGAACTGTACCTCGGACAATGATACAAGATGCAGAGGAAATGCTTGCCAAGAAAACCGAACCGTCAAGGTCATTCGTAGCCGAAGCTGCTCGATTATCTCAAGCCTTGCTTACCACGTTGGACCATGGGGCAATGTTCATTCAAGGTCAAGCTATTCTTTACCGCAATCCCGTAGCTTGGGGCAAAGCTTCTGCCCGGTCGATACTTTCGCTTGCGAATGACCTTGAGCCGTACCGACTAAAATTTCAGGAAACTATTCAGCGTGGAATTTTGACGGGCGCTATTCAAGAACCTATTGAATTTACTTTTGGTCGAACAGGACTATCAGGGATACCACTCAAAATTACTGGTCTCGGGACACTACTTAAGGGGTCAAATCGCTTATTCCAAAACTTTATTTTTGTGGGGCAGACAGAACTTTATATGGCAGCCGAATCTCAAATACTAAAAGGTCGGGTCTTTGCCGATGCTATGGAGGACCTGATTAGTCATGGGTCGGCTATCCGCAAAATACTGGGGACTGAAAGCTATGCAATCATGGGTGTGCAACCCAAGCAGCAGCTTATTGAATCGGTACTGGCATTTGCGCCAAGATTTTTACGAGCCAACCTTGGAATCATGGCTCAAGCCTTTACCCCTGGTCGAGGAGGCGGTGAAGCAAGAAGAACCATGGGGCATCTTTTTGTGGGAGCCACATCTCTTACCTATGCCATTAATCTTGCTACAGGCTATCGCACCAACATCACTGACCCTTCAGCGCCAGACTTTTACAAAGTCAAAGTAGGAGAGACTTATTTTAGCCTTTTGGGTCCATTTCATAAGATATTTGAAACAGCAGCAAGATACGTACAGCATGTCAATAATGGGAAGTTCAAGGATGCTGCAAGAGTAATAAAAAGTTTTGCGGTCGGGAAGCAAAGCGTTGCGCTTAGAGCCATGACGGATGCCGTTAATCAAGTGGGGGCTAAAGAGTTACAGACCTATGAGGGCCAAGTTTTAGAAAAAGACGCGATGGGTTACCTGGAATATATAGGGACAGAATATTTTACTCCGATAGCTCCTGAAGAAGTAGTTAGGGCTCTTTTTTCCGGAGATTTGGAGAGAGCCGTTGCAGCAGCAGGTCTGGACCCTCGTCACTCACCGTACGAGCAGATGAACATGCTGTACCATCGGGCGGACGACCTTCAGCCGCAAAACGGTGGCAAGAAACGTTCTCTTAATGACGCGTCATATTATGACAAATACATGATGCAAACAAAGTTTCCAGATATTGCCCGGAAGATGACTGAAAGACGGCAGGGTGAATTTGGAATGTCTACCCGAGCAATTGCAGAGAATCGTAAAGAACGTAATATTTACCTTGAAAAAGAATACGACAATCTTAAGGAGGGTCTCGAAGATAGTGACCCAAGCACCGTTCGAAAAATGCGTAGCATTTATTATGACGCAATACACGACGAAGTAGTAATGAACCTTCAGGTGCGAAAGGATTTTGACACTATACTTAATGATGAGTTTGAGCCCAAAGATGAAAGTGATATGGCGCTCAAAGAATATTGGGACCTCTTTAGTAAACCGGAAAGTGAAGGAGGGGCTCTGCTCGATGCCTATATCACAAAAGATGGTAGGTCTCTCTTTGGGAAATCATCTCTGAACCACGAAGTTCTTGAAGAAAGTCTTTCAGATTGGCGCGAGAAATGGGGAAAAGATATTGTCGAGAAAGTACAAGAAACGACTGGCCCCAAGGAGTTGCCCGAATTTTTCCAACGTTACGGCGAGCTGAGCAAGAAGTTAAGTAATCCCGTAGATTGGGGCGGCAAAAATTGGTATCGCCTTTATGAGTCTTCTCGAATGTATTTACTAGCAAGTCAAACCCTACAAAAAAAATATATGACTTGGCTGAATGAAAAACGGAAATCCGATGGAATGGCAGACATGTGGCTAAATGACATAGGGAGAAAAGAGGGAGCGTCTCGTCAGAAATTTTACAGTGATGTGGTTGCC
>Ga0114899_1002246_pt1 | contig 10481 bp, 10 predicted proteins | sample MalvireepMed_215_FD_83497 | JGI IMG/M metagenome (GOLD analysis project Ga0114899, IMG submission 83497) | Marine viral communities from the Global Malaspina Expedition - Malaspina viral metaG DeepMed_215 | ecosystem: Environmental > Aquatic > Marine > Oceanic | place: Mediterranean Sea... | reverse complement strand
GCATACCAAGCCTGATACCAGTCTTTGAGCTCGCCTAGGGTGATAGATTCAAGCTCATCCATAGGCCCAATTACCGACTCACCTTTAGGGCTATCAGGTAGGGCGAGCAGACGAAACGACTCATAAGCTTTGGCTAGCGGGTTATCATCGGTGCGTTGGCGGCGCTCCTCCATGACCACTTGATGCTCTTTGGCAAACTCCTCTTCATTGAACAACAAATTTGTCATGCGATCGGCTTCAAGCTCTAATGCGAGCGGCAAGCGATTGACCGGAAACAGCTCGTAGTAGCCAGTGTAACCGTAGCTAGTAAAGGCATTGTTTGAGCCGCCAAACTTAGCGATTAGACGCTCATAATCATCGCTTGAAACGTCAGCGGTGCCTTTGAACATCATATGTTCAAGTAAATGCGAGATACCGCCTTTATCCACGGGCTCATCTGTCGAGCCGACACGGTACCAGATCTGGGTCATAGCGACAGGAGCACGGTGATCTTCTTTGATAATGACTTTAAGACCATTATCTAACAGATACTCATGACGACCTGAGAGATCCATTTGTAAATCAGATGCGCTATTCGCCGTCTCGCTAGCCACGTTTGGTGAAGTAGCGGTCTGCGCTGCTGGAGTTGCAGTCACTGTTGTAGTCTGACAGGCAGCGAGCGTAGCTATCAAGCTTAGCATGCCCGCAGTTCGCCGTAATAAACGAGACGGTTTGGATGAATAATGGTAACGCTTCACAAGCATAATATTCTCAAATGTTAAAAACGATAAATAGGGCTATATACATTAAAGTGCTACGCAATTAGATGGATTTATGCCCGCCAACCATGACGCTTGCGGTAGGTTTAAGACCTTGCGTAGTGTGACAACCACTCGTTACCAAAGCCGATGCCGCGATGGCTACAGCTAGAGCACCCGTCAGAACTGTCTTAGAAACAGTCGTTTTGGGCTGAGGTTTTTTATTAATGTTATGAGTGGATAGGGTAGATGACATGAGCGTTCCTGATAGTAAAAATCGAGTAATAAAAGCCTAGTAATAAAAGTCTGATCCTACTTGATCATAATGGCACTAAACAAATCGATGGCTAAGGATAGGCCAATCTTATTTAAACTGAGGTCGGAGTTTTGTGTCTAAATCTTAAGCGAAGCTTGCATAGCTCTTTATTTATTAAGTGTATAGCTAGTAACATATCTAATTGGTATCTTATTAGAATTTGGTAGCTGTGTTTTTATAAGCTTATTTTTATAAGCTTCGACAACTAGCATTAATGAGGCTGCACCGAATTATGCTAAACTAAGGTATATGCATCTATGCTTCTTATAACGTTTCTTATAACACGGTAACTCATTAAAACTAGGGTCTATTAAACAGATCCTAAATAATACTTTGATCAATTTTAGGGCAAGTTTATGAATAATGCTGACAATCCCAATCGCGTGGTTATCAATCTAGATGGTGATCTAGATAATTTAGATGACGATGATATTACCTTACCCAGTTTGCCGGTGCAATCGGTCGATATTATTGATGAGGCGAAGTCTGCGAACACGACTCCTATTGAGCCTACAGAGGCTACGGAAACCGCATCAGATAAAGCTGCCAACGCTACGCAAGTGGGTAATATAGCGTTAGGATCCCCTATTGTGTCGCCGGAAGCAGACAGCGAAACGCCAAACCAGTCCACAGACGTAGCAGCTAGTGATGACAAGACTGATATCAATAATGACTCAGCTGAGTTTGATGTCTCTAAGGTTGACGTACCAAAAATGCCCTTACAAGCACAGTTAGGAGAAGCTACAAACGCTAGCAAAGAGGACGCTCATTTAGAACCAAGCACAAAGGCGACAGCGCAAGACGATCTACAAACCACTGAGCCTAAAGGCGGTAAAAAAGGCAGTTGGTTCAACCGGATGAAGTCAGGTCTGAGTAAATCGCGCAAAAATCTAGCTGAGGGGATGGTCAGTATTCTGATCGGTGGCAAAGAGATTGACGATGAGCTGCTAGAGGAAGTGGAAGATCAGCTGCTCGTTGCAGATATCGGGGTGAATGCGACTAATCGTATTATCAAGAGCTTAACTGAGCAGACCGCTCGTGGCGATCTGATTTATGCGCATTCTCTTTATAAAGCGCTACAAAACGAGCTGGTCGATATTTTGACGCCAAAAGTTGCGCCGCTGATGATTGATACTAGTAAAAAGCCCTTTGTGATTTTGATGGTTGGCGTCAATGGCGTGGGTAAAACCACGACTATAGGTAAGCTTGCCAAACGCCTGCAAGGTGAGGGTAAATCAGTAATGCTTGCCGCTGGAGATACATTCAGAGCGGCCGCGACTGAGCAGCTACAGATTTGGGGTGAGCGTAATAATATCCCTGTCGTGGCTCAAGGTCATGGCTCAGATAGTGCCTCGGTTATCTTTGATGCGATGCAATCGGCTAAGGCAAAAAACATCGATGTACTGATTGCTGATACTGCTGGGCGCTTGCAAAATAAAACCCATCTGATGAGCGAGCTTGAAAAAGTCGTACGGGTCATGCGTAAGGCGGATGAAACAGCGCCGCACGAAGGTATGATTGTCCTCGATGCTGGTACTGGCCAAAACGCGATTAATCAAGTTAAGCTATTTAATGAAGCAGTACCGCTGACTGGTATTACAGTGACTAAGCTTGATGGTACTGCCAAAGGCGGGGTAGTCTTCAATATCGCTGAAACTACCGATGTTCCTATTCGCTATATTGGCGTTGGCGAGTCTATTGATGACTTGCGCGCCTTTAGTCCTAAACAATTTGTCGCGGCGCTCTTTGAGACGGATGATAAAGAGTAGCAGCTGATGCTTAGTGCATTTGCATAGGTCTTTGAGGACAAGAGATAATGATACTAGTTACCACGACCAAACTACAAACCTATAGGCTCGTCTTGATGGTGATTCAAAGTGAGGGCAGCTCAGCTGATAAAGACGAGCCGAAGCTTGTGCAAGTCAGCTGGCTGTCGCAGGATCAATGGTGGACGGACGCAAAATCATTTGCCAAGCTCAAAAAGCACTATCAATTGTCAGATAGCGACTTTAAGTTTATTGAAAAAAATAGCCTAAGCACAGACGAGCCGGCACAAGCGGTATTGATTGACGCTATTATTCAAATTCGGGAGTATGCGTTAGAAGAAAGGAGGGTTTTTGATTTGCCGCTTGACTTATCACTAGGGACTACATTTCAGCAACAAGTCTGGCAAGCGCTGCAAGAAATTAAGCACGGTGAGACCATAAGCTATGCTACTTTAGCGCGCCGCATCGGCAACCCCAAAGCGTTTCGTGCGGTTGCCAATGCCAACGCCAACAATCCTTTTAGTCTCGTTATTCCTTGTCACCGAGTCATAGCTAGCGATGGCAAACTTGGCGGTTATACGGGCGGCCTAGACAAAAAACAGTATCTGCTAGCGCTCGAAGGCGTGAAGTGCAAGAGGTAAAATTACGCTTAGGGCGTGATGAACATTCAAATGTGGCACTGGCGGCGGCTATTTTTCAGGCAATACGCAGTGAAATTTTCGAATGCTAGTCATTCTAGGATAGACAACCCTAGTTTTATATAAAAATAAAAGCTAAACGTTGTACACGTTTAGCCTTTATAAATATTAGAGTTTAATCAAATTGAGTCATGATGCACTTAGTTACTCTGACTCCAGCTGCGCCATAACCTCATCTGAGATATGGACATTGCTATAAACCTCTTGTACATCATCGATATCTTCTAGCATATCGAGCATTTTCATCACTTTTTCAGCGTCATCTACATTATCGATCTCCGCACTAGTTGCAGGGGCCATAGTGACCTCAGCACTGTCAGAGACTAAGCCTGCTTGATTAAGCGCATCTTTGACTTGACCGAAGCTTTCCCATTCAGTTGTAACAAGCAACGACTCGCCATCGTTCTCGACATCGAGCGCGCCAGCATCAAGTGCAGCCAGTAGCACATCGTCTTCGAGGCTGACATCATCGAAGCGAATCTCGCCGCGTTTGGTAAACAGATAAGCGACAGAACCGCTCGTGCCCAAGTTACCATCAAACTTAGTAAAAGCATGACGGACTTCGCTGACTGTGCGGTTGAGGTTATCAGTCATAGTCTCAACTAATACTGCTACGCCGCCAACACCGTAGCCTTCATAACTGACTTCTTCCATGTTTTCGTTGTCACCGCCGCCGGTGCCGCGATCCACCGCGCGATTGATAGTATCGCGGGTCATATTGACAGACAGCGCTTTTTCTACAGCGGCTCGAAGACGCGGGTTTTTATCAGGGTCAGGATCGCCTTGCTTGGCAGCTGACACAATCTCACGAATGACTTTAGTAAATATCTTACCTTTTATCGCATCCTGACGAGCTTTTTTGTGTTTAATGTTTGACCATTTGGAATGACCTGCCATATTACATCCTTAAAGTTTACCTAAACGGCTGATGTCTAAGTGTGCGATTTGTATATTGTTAAAAGCTATTTTTTGCTACACTGTGACAACCTGACTGTGGGTTAGTACGCAAATTAGCCTGAGTGAATGAGCAGTATTATAAACCACTTATAGCTATTTTGACAAAACTCCTCTTTGGCGACTAAGCCTATTTATCAGAATCACCTTCCGACTTAAGCCCTAAACTCTATGAAGCAACCAACCGCTGAAGCTATTACTCATATGCGTAATCGTATCCATGTCATCATTGAGGGCACAGATACGCGTCTGGGTAAGCTTTTTGATATCGTGTTACTGATTGCCATTTTGACCAGTGTCGCTGTAGTGATGCTCGATAGTGTGCTTTATATGCGTTTGCAATATGGCACTTTGTTTTTCTACGCTGAATGGTTTTTTACGATTTTATTTACCATTGAGTATTTGCTACGCTTATTTTCAGCGCCAAACCGCTTCCGATATGCCTTTAGCTTTTTTGGTATTGTTGACTTACTGTCGGTACTTCCAAGCTATCTAAGCTTACTGTTTGTGGGCATGCAGTATCTATTAGTGATCCGTATTTTGCGGATTCTGCGCGTATTTCGGGTGCTCAAGCTCAAAGCTTACATGCAGCAAGCGGGCTTTTTGGCCTCAGCCTTGAAGACCAGTCAGCAAAAGATTACCGTCTTCTTTTTATCCTTAGTGCTGCTCGTGACCATCTTTGGCTCGGTGGTATACGTGGTGGAGGGCCCAGAAAATGGCTTTACCAGTATTCCGCTTTCCATCTATTGGGCAGTAGTGACGGTAACGACTACCGGTTATGGCGATATGTCACCGAAGACACCGATCGGGCAAGCGATTGCATCGATGGTGATGATCACCGGTTATGCGATTATTGCCGTGCCTACGGGTATTTTTACCGCTGAGCTGGCGCGTAATATGCGCCCTCAGCTCAACCCTATTACTTGTCCAAACTGTGGTAAATTTGGTCATGCGGTAGGGGCTGGATACTGTGATCGTTGCGGCCACGCGCTACATGTTTAATCTAGTATCGGAGTGCTTAGTAGTAAGTCGTTTGTACTAAGTACTGGTACTAATTAATTGATGCTAAGACTACTATTAAAGCCTACTGATCTGGAGTCTCAGTAAGCTGCGGCGAGATAGGTGCTACCGGCTCTGCTTTGGTTAGGTTAGCTGCTGAGGATTCTGCTGTCGTGACTTCTAGATATTCATCAACCAAAGGCGACAAATCAATCTCCACGCCAAGATTAACGAGATTCCAGTATTGTCCTGACACTGTCCGATCGAGCATCATCGTGGTCGCTGAGGGCTGAAACTGATTAAAGTACTTCAATGAAGTACGCATTTGCGTGATCGCTTCGTGATGGACTTGACTGCTTGCAAAGTCAAAATCGCCTTCGTGATAAGGGGCAATAGATAAAGGTTTAAGGCCGATAGCAAGCCACTGTTTATAAAACTCCCCTGGAATATCCGTATCATCGTCACGGCGTATGCCTAGCGCAATAAGATCTTGCTCAAGCGCGGTCACATCGCTGCGCACGGCATGCTGAGCAAAGCGTCGAAATAGCTGTACTTCATGATCACTATAGCTACGGATACCTCCGAAATCGTAAGCGATGACGCTGCCATCAGGACGAAACGCAAAATTCCCTGGATGCGGATCGCAGTGCATTCGGTACAAGCCAAATAGCTGCCCGGCACTAAAATGAAACAGACGCTTAGCGATTTTTTGTTTGATATCATTATCCCAAGTAGCAGCGGTCGCTAGGCTCTCGCCCATCTCTTCGCTCAAAGTAAGAATACGCTTTGAGGAGTGACTGCCGATCACTTTAGGAATAACAAGCCCGGTATCGCTAGCATGAAACGCGCCAAACACTCTTAGGTTGCTTGCTTCTTTAATATAATCTAGCTCATCATATAAGCTGCTACGAATCTCATCAAAGAGTTGATTTTGTAGCTCGCGACTCATATTGAGCACACCGGCGATTTTTAGCGCCATACGTACTTGCTTTAGGTCACTATCGCAGTTTTCATCGACATTAGGGTACTGTACTTTGACGACTACGTTTTGACCTGAAGGCAGGGTTGCTTTATGTACTTGCCCGATAGAGGCGGCGGCGAAAGGCGCTTCTGAAAAATCAGCAAACAACTCACTAATAGGCGCTTTTAGCTCGCGCTCAACTTGCGAGCGTATCTGCGAGTAGGGCATAGGCGGCGCGTCTTTTTGTAGCTTCTCTAGAGCCTCTGCAACCTCTGGCGGAAAGACGTCTTTATACTGCGAAGCAATTTGCCCCACTTTCATCACCGCGCCTTTCATTTCACCTAGCGTCTCAGCGATTTGAATACCGACATCTTGCATCAGCTCTGATCGAGCTTGCAAGCGCTTTTCTTCATCGCTCGATAGATGTTTAAAAGAGTTTTTAGCGGCTTTACCTGCGATGCTTGCGGTCATACCTGCAAGCTTCATAAAGCGTTTTCCGGACGTTTTTGCCATTCATATCACCATCTATCGAGTATTGAGTCGTCACCTTTTTATTAAGGCGTTTTTGTTTTAATCAAGCGACTCTATTTATATTAATCACCAAAATTTTGGCTTAAAACACTCTGCTTAATCCGCTAAATTTGCTTGATATAAGTGAGCTAGCCAATACTCCAACGCCATCTGATAGCCTAAATGTCCAAGGCCGCAGATGACGCCGGTTGCAATATCGCTCAGATAAGAGTGCTGGCGAAACGGCTCGCGGCTATGAACATTGGATAAATGCACTTCGATGAAAGGCTTTTGTGTGGCGAGTAGAGCATCGCGGAGCGCCACCGACGTATGTGTAAAGGCGCCGGGGTTAATAATGACGGCATCGACTTGTGTATCCTTATTCGCTAACAAACCATAGTGCTGAATCTCATCGACAAGTGTACCTTCGTGATTGGACTGAATACAGATAAGCTCAATATGATGTTTGGCTGCTTGCGACTGCAGGCGTGCTTCGATATCAGCTAAAGTTGTATGGCCATATATTTCAGGCTCGCGTTTGCCTAATAAGTTTAGGTTGACGCCATTGACTACGAGTAGCTTACGGTTATAAGTAGATGCATCCATACTGGCCTCAGTAAATAAAATAGCTCAATAACAATAAATAAAGGAGATAATAAGTAGATAACATAAGATAAAGAACGCTAGCAACAAAAATCTGACTTGCTAGTAACCAGTTATAATAACAGTTTAAGCAATATTGCTGAAAATTTATCCAAAAAGACTTTAACCCATAAAAATCGTACTAAAAGCCTTTAAGTTACTAAAAACCCGTGCTATGATATTTTTAAGCAACATAGGTTACAAATTTATTACTGGTGAGTTCAATAATAGTTTTGTCGTCTGCCTACCATTAGTTGCTATCTTATAACAATATAATAGCAACTAATGGGTCTGTAATTCTAATATCATTATCTTAGTACCCGTTTATATGCAATGTTGCAAAGGAATTTGGGGCTAAGCGCACTGTTTAGGAAGTTTTATTATGTCAGCTCGTGAGCAAGGTATCGTTAAGTGGTTTAATGACTCAAAAGGGTTTGGTTTCATTCAACGTGATGGCGGCGAGGACATCTTTGTCCATTTCCGCGCGATTCAAGGCGATGGTTACCGCTCTTTGAAAGATGGTGAAAAAGTGGAGTTCAGTGTGGTTGAAGGCGAAAAAGGCCTACAAGCTGAAGAAGTTAGAAAACTAGAAGAGTAGACGCTGCAGGCGTTATGGCGCTTTGTCATAATATTGGTAGCAACTACGCTATACTACCGAGTCAAACCTGTCTCATTTAGCCCGTATTGTATGTATAATCATATGTACAGGTAAAATGAGCTACTAGGTTTGGCTCTTTTGCGTTTTATAGCTAGGATATTGGCTTTTGCTTTGCACTAGTACTAGCAGACGCTATCATTACTTTAAAAGTAATCGTAGTGAAAGTAGTGTTAGTGCTGATCAGCATGGGCTATAGGCGTGTTGATAGACGCTTCACCTATAAGGATGATTTTTTGAGTAATTTTACCACTTTTAGTGACTTACCATTATCAGCGCCGACATTACGCGCTATTCAAGATTTGGGCTTCACTGAGCTCACCGCTATTCAAGCGCAAATATTGCCGCATACTTTAGCGCATCAAGACGCTATTGGACAGGCACAAACTGGTACCGGTAAGACCGCGACGTTTTTGATTACGATTATAGAGGCGCTACTGAAGCGACCTTTTGATAATGGCGAGGCGCGCTATCTAGGGGAGCCGCGGGCGGTAGTGATGGCGCCAACGCGGGAGCTTGCGCAGCAGATATTTGATGATTGTGTGGAGCTGACCAAATACACTGACTTGCATAGCGTTTGTATTATGGGCGGGACGAGCTATGATACTCAGCAGCATGAGCTTGAACGTAAATATATTGATATATTGATCGCCACTCCTGGACGTCTAATTGATCTGATGCATAAAGGGATGGTCTATTTAGATCGGGTAGAGGTATTGGTGCTCGATGAAGCAGATCGTATGCTCGATATGGGCTTCATCCCTGATATTAAGCGTCTAGTTGGCCGGATGCCAGCGAATAGTGATCGACAAAGCTTATTGTTTTCAGCGACTTTTAATCAAGATGTGATGAATCTAGCCTATCGCTGGCTACATGAGCCGCAGTTTGTCGAGATTGAGCCTGAGCACAAAACTAGCGAGCTGGTCGAGCAGCATTTCTACCTCTTGACCGAAGAGCAAAAGCTAGCTGCTTTGCAGCGTATCATTGCAGACAATAGTGTCGATAAAGTGATAGTCTTTGCTAATCGTAAAGATCAGGTAAAACGCCTTTATCATAAGCTGCGTCAAACACATAAAACCGTTATGCTATCGGGTGATGTCATTCAACAAAAGCGTGAAAAGTACTTGCAGCGCTTCAAAGACGGGAATGCATCTGTGTTGGTCGCAACCGATGTAGCAGGACGCGGCATTCATGTTGATGATATCAGCCATGTGGTCAACTATACTTTGCCCGATCAGCCAGATGATTATGTGCACCGTATTGGCCGTACCGGGCGCGCTGGACAAACCGGAATTAGTATCAGCTTTGTGAGCGAAGACGATGCTTTTAACTTGCCAGCCTTAGAGAAGCATTTGGATACTAAGTTTAGTCTTGAGCAGTGGCAAGAGTAGGGCGATATGTATCGTCTAGACTCGGGCGTGCCCTTATTTTTAACCCATTTAGGTGACTAATACCAAACCCAACAATTAAAGTTGCGCCCAAGCACGAGCAGTTAACGACCGAATCCTCTGTGGCTGTTTAAGCAAATTATTCCAAGCCAAGCAAGTGGCATCGACAATAGCCTCATAACTGTCATAACAACGATTAGATAGCTCATTTTGCTTAAGGTACTGCCATACTCTCTCAGAGGGATTCAGCTCAGGTGAATAAGGCGGTAGTTTAAGCATAGTGACATTATCCTGATTCAAGCTTGGTTGATGCCATAATGCCCCATCCATCACTACTACCGCATGACGTCCTTTTGGAACGGCTTTACTAATCTCTTGCATATGCAATAACATGGTGTGTTTATTAACGAAAGGCAGTACTAAGCCTACCGCTTTCTTTGTCGCTGGACAAAAGGCACCAAACAGATAAGCGGAATGAAACTGTTGCTGCTTGATCAGTCGAGGTCGCCCACCGCGGTAATGCCAAACTCTGGTCAATGAGCCTTGTTGTCCTATTCGAGTTTCATCTTGAAACCAGATGTCCACTTGATCTAGGCTCACATCAGTAGGCAGTGACGCCTTAACCTGTGCTATAAAGTTTTTTTAAAAGCGTCTTGAGCTTGTATGTCGGCTTTTGGATGCTGACTACGAGCACTTATCCAACTCATATCAATACGCTTGAGTAGCTCGTAGATACCGTTAACGGTGTAGTGAGCGTTGTAGTGTTCTTTAGCCAATTGCTGAATGTCTTTGCCGGTTAGACGACCGCCAGCGCGCTTTTCTTGTTCAGAGACTATCATGGCTTTAAAAGCGGCT
>Ga0114899_1002245_pt1 | contig 10484 bp, 24 predicted proteins | sample MalvireepMed_215_FD_83497 | JGI IMG/M metagenome (GOLD analysis project Ga0114899, IMG submission 83497) | Marine viral communities from the Global Malaspina Expedition - Malaspina viral metaG DeepMed_215 | ecosystem: Environmental > Aquatic > Marine > Oceanic | place: Mediterranean Sea... | reverse complement strand
TTAACTATGTGTATTGCAGTATATTGTCCCAAGGGTAAGAGAATCACGCAGGAGACGTTTTTCGAGTGCTGGAACTCGAACGACGACGGCGGCGGTTTTATGTATGTGAAAAACGGGCTGCAGATCGTAAAAGAGGTCGACGACCCTGCAAAGCTATGGATGCAGTATAAAAAGGCTCTTAAAATCGCTGCCAGCCCCTTTGTCCTTCATTTCAGGATAGCGACCAGCGGCAAAGTCAACAAAGAAAACTGCCACCCTTTCAAAGTCAACGACGGGCTGGCGGTGGTTCATAACGGTATGATCGACATCAAAATAAAGTCTAAGTCGCTCTCTGACACCGTCCACTTTACCAAGCTGCTGCGGAGACTCCCGAGAAACTTCCTCAACAAAGGTTGGGCGCGGGAGTTAATAAGCGGTTATTGCTCAGGTTCTAAGCTGGTATTTCTCTCGAGTGCTGGCGAGGTCGAGATAATTAACGAACACCTCGGAAAGTGGGACTCTGGCGTTTGGTTCTCGAATAACTCCTACAAGCCGCTCGTCTCTCGGACTGTGTACACTTTCCCGACTTACCAAGCGTACCAAGGCGACGAGAGCAGCGAAGAGATCGGGGTCTGCTTAGAGTGTTACTCTCCGCTCGCTGGCGATGAAGTGAAGGTCTGCAAGTATTGCGCGACAGACCCGACCGCCTTCGGCAACCTGCCGAAGTTCTTCGACTAATCACAGACCATAAAACGCGCCGCAAGAGGGGCAGGTTCTTCCTGCCCCTTTTTTTATGTGTAAAACTGCCCACCCTCGGGAGGGGTTAAAGATGCTTGCAATTTTATGCCATTTTCACCGCTTAACAGCCCCGCTGCCGCACTTTTTTGATGGCAGGCGGGTCTATGTATTACTTCAGATTCGCGAGAGCTTAAAATCTAAATTTGCCAGCAAACTGCTGCGAGTAGACATAACTCTTGAAAATTTCCCAAAAACGTTATATTTCTTACATTTTGGTAATACCTGTTACTTTTCGGCGATTTGTTCAAGTCGTTTTTTTGGGGTAACTTCAGACCTCGCCGCAGCCCCAATTTAGGCACATTTTTAAGACTATACACATTTTGTGAACGCGCTTTTTTTGGGCTGTGAACGCCTGAAAGTCCGGCTCGGACTACTGGTAAATTTGACGGCAAAAAGAGTAGACATAACACGCCGAGCCGAGAAAAAACGGGCTGTTTTCCCAATTTTCCAATAATATACCCTCCATAGAAAAAGCACTTTTCAAGGATGCTTTGGGAAATTTTGAAAAAAATCATCACTTTTCCATACCCCCCCCCTCTGCTAAAACCGTGCCAATCGCGATTCGGGAAAAAACGCGATTTCCGATTCTATCGGGATTTGAAATCGGAAAATACTTAAAACTTGTATATTTATTCAACCTGATATAAGTTTCGGCAAATAAAGGAGATTAAAAATGGACAAAGTAGTTCAACATCTGAGGGAGAATGGTATATCTAAAAGGTGGCTTGCGCAGCAATTAGGCGTGAGCGATCAGACCGTTCAGAACTGGAAGAACGGACAGAAAGTATCCAAAGCATATAAAATTGCCATCTCAACAGTACTCAATAAAGACTATTACCAGCTCTGGAAGTATTAGCCGATTTGCGTTTCTAACAATTTCGTTGTAACTTTGGTCAAGTTAGTTGAATAAACAATGACCAAGGAGGTATAAAATGGCACGTTTTAGAGCAACAGTTCAGGGCAACCGCAGCGAGGCTTCGAGACTCGGATATAATAATATCAAGTCAAGGACTAATGGATGGGGTCTGGGTGTCGAGGTGCACGGCTATATTAATGATAACGGAGAAGATGCCTTCGAGGTCACGCTCACAAGTGGGAGTGGGGCAGATGGTAAAACCAAAACGCTGGGACAGTTCACCAGAAAGGACTTGAAATGAGACAAGCAAATGGGCTATTTCTGAGCGTGCATCGTGGTAATGACCGCGTATGCAAAACCTGTGAGAGAGAACAGTACCTTTTTTGCTGGGACTTTTCCAATGACTACAAGGAATACATTAAAGAAGGTGGTGCGCTTTCACCAGATATGTGGAACGAACGTAACATTGAGTTGGAGCAGGAATCAAATGAGTAACAATACAATAAACAACGCCCACGCCGACATTGAGGCTATGGATATGATGAAAGACGACCTTTACGCAGATGGAGAAAAAACAAACCAATCCATCGTAAAACTCCTCTACAACACATTAAAAGGGGATTTGGAGCAAGGCAAGGAAACAGTTTTTAATGAAGGTCGGCAAATCGAATGGACTACCCTCGTCGCGGAAAAACTATCCGAGCAAGGTTACACAGTCCCGGAAAAAGTCAATGAGTGAGACATATCTATTGCTGACAACGGTAATTCTGATAATCGCTTTTTTTAGGGAGGTGACAAATGGAAAATAAGCCAATGGAAATATTGGACGATATGGACAAGCTCGTCGAGCATCTCGGGCAGGCAAGGGAACATCTATTAAAGACGGGCTTGATAAGGGAGGCGACTAAGGATGATCGGTTTTGCGAGACCTGCGGCAGCTTGCTCGGGATAGCCTGCGGCGAAGCCGAGCCTGATTATGACGAAAACCATTGCTCAGAGGGGTGCCACAATGGATAATGTAATATGCCGCGGATGTGGGAAAGACAGTAGTGAGCCCGTTGCGAAGTCCTTTGATGGGGAGACTATGCACTATCATCACCATTGGATTCGATACGATCATTACGGTATCCAGACAGGGATGTATTGCGATAAATGCTACAACTCGAATGATTCGTCGCTCTATCCGTACCGTAAGGACGACTATTACGACCCAGCCTATGCGGGTGAAATGCTCGAGGAGGAGGATTGGTAAACATGATAGAATCTAAAGAACCGATGTTCACGCTTGAAGTTGAAAACTCGCCGACAGGGCGTGAGTTATGTTGGGTATGGATACGAGATAGGGCTGGGATTTGTATTGCGATTAATGACACGGGTGTTAATTACAGTCACACGGAGCTCGAAAAAAAGGGTATCACAATTACGGTTTCTCCCAACTCGGAGGTTAGGTGGACAGAGAATGTTGGGGATTTTTTTGTGGACTATGAGGACTTATTTTATGATCAGCATAGCCCAAGACCCTATATTTGTGAGGAAGATTATGGGGTCGAAGAAAGGGCGTTGAAGAATGATGGTGTTGACCCACTTTCTGATGATGGATATCGCTTGATAAAGGGTTCGTGGGAGAAGATTGATGATGGGTAAGTGCGAACTATGTGGATCGAATCCCTGTGCCTGTCCCCCGATTACAGCTGCGCAGAGGGTGAGCGAGGAGCCAAGACCGCCCCTAATTCAGCAACTTCAAGCGCAGCTTAAAGAGGCGGAGAAGGTGTTAAAAGCAATTAAAAACACGTCTCAACACGTCCAACCAACCTATCTGGTTGAACTATCAAGAGAATACTTCAAAACCTATGGAGGTAAAAATGGTAATCTATGAAATAGTGGCAAATATATTCATTCTGGGGATGTCCTTAATACTGATCGCGGTCGGCGCACTCATCGTCTATGTGGTGATTAAAATCTTGGTTGAGGATTGGCGGTGAGGTTAAAAAAGTTAAAAAAACGGTTGAGCTACAAACAACTACGGAGGAGAGATGCCAAAATTAAACAGAGACGGGACAAACGGAATGGGGAAACTGTTGAACACTCTGATGAAGGAGTCACGCAGCCTGTGGAAAGAAAAGAACAAGTTAAACGGGGTGCTGTGGAGTATCTACGGGAACTGTCAATGCGCCATTTCAAACATCGAAGATCACAAAGCACTTGAGGTGTTGGAGATGATCTCTAAAAAATGCGAGAACGTTATCTATGAAAAGAATGATCCTACTACTTGACGAGCAAGAAACAATTACCCTTAAAAGATGCCTGTCTATATTCATAGAGCAGGTTAAAGAAAAGATGCTTGTTGCTGACGAGGTGGAGGTTCAGACGGCGGTTAATATTTTAGATGCCGCTTCCACAGTCAAGATAGATAGCGTAGACGAGGTAATGAAGAAATTAAACCAGATAACAAAGGAGGCAGCGAATGAAAGCCGCGGAACAAACAGCCCGCACGAACCAAGAACGACTTATGAAAGAGATGAACCAGCTTAAAAAAGAAAATAATGACCTTAAATATCGTCTCAGAACAGGGTTTATCTGTTCCTGTGGTAAGTGGGTTAAAATGACAATAGAAGATATGCGTAAGCACGGGATCACTCCCTACTACGGGGACAAGCCTTGAGCGATAATAAAATCCACGAAATCTGGGACATTACCTATGAGGTGGATTGTGAGTGGTTCGTCCAGTATGACTCAGAACTCAGTTTTAAGGATGCTATTAGAAACATTATCCGCACCGTCAATGGGGATCGGGACGACCTTCTTAATGATGGAAGAAACCCAAACCTGTTGGACTTAAAAGTGGTGGACAGTCACGGCAAATTCGTAAGGAGTGATTTGAACAAAGCACGAAAACTTCTGAAGACCCTATACAGGGGCAAGTTAAATAAACACGGTAAATCAAGAATAGGAGGTAAGAATGAAGTTATTAATCATTAGCAAAAAGACCATCGACCAACCTTTCCCGGTCAAGATCGAGAAGTTGGGCGAGAAAGAGGTCAACCAGTGGGGACGGGATGAGTACCCGTATAATGTGGTCTACCGGGGGGAGCAGAGAAAGCTGCCCGCCAGCCAAGCCCTTCACTCGAAACTCTCAATGTTCCCGGTTGGTTCGGAAGTTGTTATTACGATGACAACCTTCGGTGACGGCGTAACGTGGGACGTGTCGAAATCAGATGATAAGTCATTCACCGAAGAGTATAAAGCACCCGATTGGGATAAGATCGCCGAAGGTAAGGTTAGGCACGGGTTCGCCATTGAAGCCTACAAACTCGGCTATAACCTCGATCAATCAACAATAGATAAGATCAATGCGTGGGTACACTATGTAATGATTGGGGAAGTACCGACCCATACGGAAGAGCTCCCTTTTTGAAGATAAACAAATGGGACTCTATCTTTTCAAAGATCATCCGAACGCGGGACAAGTGGAGTTGTGTAAGGTGCAGGAAGAAGTTCACAAACCCTACCTCGGGCTTGCACAACTCCCACTATTTTGGGAGATCAAGATACTCAACAAGGTTTGATGATGATAATTGTGATGCCCTGTGTTACGGCTGCCATCAATATTGGGGGTCAGCTGACAGAGAGGGGTACAGGGCTTTTAAGATTAAACAGTTGGGAGAGAATAGATTCAACGCCTTACAGGTTAGAGCGAGTCAATTAGTGAAACGGAGAGACTATCAAAACGACTTGGTCTACAAAGGATTTCAAATGAGGTTGAAAGAACTTGAAAACAAATCTTGAGGAGTTCTCAAGGTAATCGAAAACCGCCCGATATGATGTTATGTCTACTCGTAACAGGTCGAGCATATCATAAGGGTATCAATAGGAGGTTAATACTATGCTAACTTCCATCAATAAGATCGCCGGACAGTACACCCGCAGGACGACAGCAGCGACGATGTCTGACCTTACGGTTGGTGTTCATAAGGGCAACCTTTCCAAGAAAACGGGGGTGAGAACACATATTCTCACATTCCGTCTTTCGACTGCGCTTATGAAGATGGCGGGATTCCTATCAGGGGATAGGGTTGAGATTCTGTTTGATGAAACAGACGGAACCGCAACAAGTGGAATAATCACTCGTAATGGAGACGGTTATTCATTAACCCCAACAGGGAGCAACTATGCAGGGAGCCGCAATGCCCCCGAACACGCACCTGTTGCTTCCAACGTAGGGTTTACCCTGCGCAAAGGGATGCCGTTTGTTTCCCAGACTGCTGGGGCTACGGAGCTCGAAACCGATCCCGGCAAGGTGAAGTTCACCTTCCCAGAGGGAACCACTATCTATAACGGATAGTCAGTTACGCGGGGCAGCTTGCGGGTTGCCCCGCCCCCCTTTGGGGTGTTTTCCAAGAATCTCTATAATATGAGCACTAAATAAAAGGCGGAAAAACATGAGTTACAATATAAAATTGAACGGGAGGGCATCGTTTGTGACCCCCCCCTCCTACGAAATTGAGTGGGAAGGGAGAAAGTGGGCAATGGACAAGGGCTGGAGAGCTGTCACAAAACTTGGGACGAGAAAGAGTCTTTCATTCGCTACTGTACAGCTTGATAAGGCGAAGAAGAAATATGCCATGGAGCCCCATAAAACAAAAAGGAACTACTTTAGCGTGTGGTCGTCTTATTTTAAAACCAGAGCAAAGCTGAGAAGCTCAACGTACAGTAGGGGTTGGAAGCGTTGAGTGGGTTTATCAAGCTACACAGGATGGTTAGGGATAATTGGATTTGGGAAAACCCAGACTACTTCAAGGCGTGGGTTGATATTATCCTTGAGGTCAACTACAAATCCAAGAGCGTTAGGATCGGGAACAAAATACTCACTTGTGAGAGGGGGCAGTCAGTCAACTCTCTCGACACTTGGGCTAATAGATGGGGGTGGCACAAGTCTAAGGTGAGGCGGTTTTTCAGTCTGCTCGAACAAGACAATATGATCGTTACAAAATCCGAAACGCAGACGACACGCCTAACTGTCTGTAATTATGGAGCTTACAACGATCCGTGGCACACAGATGAAACGAATGTGAAACGCAGACGACACGCAGCTGACACGCAGCTGACACCAACTAAAGAAGGTAAGAAGGTAATAAAGAAAGAAACAAAAGATATTGGAACACAAAAAAATAAGGTTAGATCGGAACAGATCAAGGAGATTATTCCTTTGTTAGATGATCTTCAGACAAAGTATCCACTTGTGAATGTTGCAGGCGAGTTTGATAAATGGCAGAATTATGTCTACGCCCACAATAAACTTTACAAACGATACCTGTCAGCATTTAAATATTGGCTGGGTAACGCCAAGTCGTTTAGCGGTAGTGAATCCACAGAGGATCAAATAAGGAGGATTAGAGGATGAGACAGCTATATGAAAAAGAACATTTGATTATGAGGCTCTTTGATGCTTTTGCAAAACCAAGAAAGGATGAACAGTTAGAGATTTACTTTCAATGGGCAGAGAACGTGGGTACAAGTCGCCTTGAAAAGACTGTGAATTGGGCAATAGCACACGAAGAGAGGTTCCCAACCATCTCCCGACTTAATGGGATCGTGAAAGCCCAGAAAAAGGTAGTCTCTGAACAATACCGGGACGAATGTTACTTCTGTGGATCAACAGGTGTTGTCCCGGTGCTTCACGAACCAGACCTCGTATCGGGTGTGTATCATATTAGAATGATGTCTTGCAAGTGCAGCTTGGGCTTAACCGCTGGAGTCCCACCATATTTTAAGAAGTTTCCAACTTTACAGTTTTCTGTTATAGGAAATTTCTCTGGAAACTACCCCCAATATGTTGACTCTTTAAAACGCGATAAGAACGAGGCGTTACGCGGAGACGATACTTATATCGAAAAATGAATAAAAACGCCTTAGAATCGCAGTTTGAGCCATATTTCCGCACCATATTGACCCCTGCTACCAACTCTAAGGCTATGTTTGTATATTATTGATGGATGAAGGAGAAACTTATGAACCATGATAGTCCATACAATATTTGGAATAGATGGCTTGAGACTTATGTTGAAGACTTGAAAGACACAGGTGGTGGCAAGGTGTCGGGAAGGTGTCCCAGCCCCGATCATCCCGACCTCCGCCCTTCATTTAGCGCAAGCAGGGATGAATATTGGTATAATTGTTTTAGTTGTGGGGTTAAAGGCAACGCCGTTCAATTCGCAAAAATGCTGAATCTGGATTACAATATATTTAACGGCTTTGATTTTGCGTTGGGAACCTATACCGCGGTCAATACAAACAATCATACTACCACCGATCGGGTTGTCCCTAAAACAAAAAAGAAAAAAGCGGGGACTCCGCCAAATTTTCATATTGAGTTTAAGCACGTTAGAGGAAACATGGGTATGATACGACCTGTATGTTATTCATGTAAAAAAATCCTTAAAACGCATGAAGAGGGTGTATTTATTTGGACTCCAGAGCAAGAAAACGCCACCATACTGGTGCATAAGGGCGATTGCGACAGACGAGTTGTGCTGGTTGACCAAGACGGGGAGCCCATCGTGGACGAAAGCATCTATGGGGACAAGAGCTATCGCAACTTAGAATATTCTTGGGAAACAAGAGGAATTTTTAAGACATACAGAAAAGGTCGAGGAAAGTGGAAAAATCAGACGGTTGATTTTTATTGAACAAAATCAAAGGAATGATAGATGAAGGTAATGTATAGAGTCAAAGATCGCACCTCTATTGAAAAATCAGAACAAATAAAAGTGTGTAAAAAATGTGGGTCTTCCAGCATTATTGAGATTAGACATTGGCATGCCAACCAAATGGTTGACTTTGACAAAAAAGAAAAAATAATGACACAGGGATACGCCATGTGTGAGGGTTGTCGTCACTATGACGATATGGAGTACCTGACCTTAGAAAAAGATGTTTCGGAGTATATAAAACCAACAAAACAGGTACAAGAAAAAGCGTAGACAATGAGAGTAACAGAGTATTTTGCCTATATCAATAGAATGGTCGATAATGATAAGCTGTTTTCCCACCTCACGGTAACGAAAGCCATAAAGAAAGATCGCAAAAACCTCGACAAGCTAAAAAGAAAGGCAAAAAAGAGTTGATTTTTATTGAACAAATTTAAAGGGCGGTTCGATTTGTACCTCCTACCTCGAAAGCTGACCCTAACACGGATCGCCCTTCCCATTTTTAATGTATAATAAAGGCAACAACAAACGGATTCTTGATTACTTCGCCAACCGATTAGATATTGGTAATGTGAAGTTTGGCAAGGAAATGCCCGTGGATGAGACTTATGACTCCGAAGATGCGCTTGAAGAAGCGATTGATCTTGCCGCCTATCTCATATCGCACCTGTTTTATTTGAAAGATAAAAACGATAAGGAGGACTATGATGGCTAAGGAAACAGAGAAAGTAGATGTGGGTTTTATGTTTGGTGAGATGGATCATCTTGAGGAGACGGTTAAGGTTTTGAGCAAAAGAACCTTTCACGAAGATCGGAGGCTTAATGACCAGATCGAAGCCCTGTGGGATGCCATTCACATTATACGCAAGGCAATTCCATCCATAGCAGAAAAATTAGACGTGTTTGGACGCTATAACCCAGACTTGAGGGTAGATAAGTAGGAGGATAGCTGCTAACCGTGCCTATCTTTGATTATAAATGCAATAAATGTGAAGAGTTGTGGGAGGAAATAGTGATTCGGGATGAAAAGGTCGAATGTCCCGAGTGTGGGTCAAAACGTGTAACAAGACTAATGGGAGCATCGCATTTCCGTATGGATGATGTGATGTCAGACACAAAGTTGAGGGAGGAATTTCCGGACGAATAATTGTTTATAGAACCCAGCGTTGATCCCTGTCCTATGTGCGGGCATACCGAAGGTTATTTTGACGAAGTCTCGGAAGAGGCGAGGAAAATGAACGATAGGGTGTTCTATTTCAAGTTGGGAAGAAAAAGTATTAATACATTTTCAAAGAGGGAGAACGAAATTTTTGATATAAGGGGTCTTACGAACCCAGAAACATCGTCACGCTATACTTGGAAGGAGATAGGGGAGAACCTCGGAATCCACAGGGAAACGGCTCGTACACACTATATGAGGGCGATGGACAAGGTCGATACAATGATGAGCGACGACCTATAATTCTTCTTTAATCGAGATTTGTACCGAGTACCGCTGGTACGAAACTTCCTGTATATTAAAGTTTGATGTAAACCGACCGTAGTAAAAGGTCGGTGTTGCCGAATCAGAATTAACTGTAAAGTATAATGGGAACCTGTCCCCGTCCGTGATCTGGAACATTGTCTCAAAGTTAGTCTTATCCGAGTCCTCAATGAAGTTCCAGTTCATGTCCCACGTTCGCTGCCTACCGTGCCTTTTAACGGAATAGGTCTGCCCGCTGTGAGATTTCATTAACTGGACACCCTCGAAGTTGCTCCCGAAGGAAACGCCCACTTCCGGGTTGAAAGGGGTAGTAAAAGCCGTACCCATCGTAATCTCGCCAATGGTTATATCTGCCGCATAATTAGATGTTGAAGCCCTGTCTAAATGCAATCTTCTATAGGGGCTATCTGCGTTTGATGAACTTGTTGTCATGACAGTTATTCCATCCGCTATGGGATCGGTAATAATACTTGAGCCTACCGTACAGGCGGCGGTGGCACTTCCAAGTGTTCCAGAAACAGGAGAGGAAAATCCCACTAAATCACCAGCACCACTGAGATCACCCGATCTTATCTCAATCGCCGACCCACCCGCTGTTGCTGTATCCAAATTGTGATTGTCTACTATAAGAAAGTCCCAATTTGCGGCATCAATATTAGAG
>Ga0114899_1002242_pt1 | contig 10489 bp, 7 predicted proteins | sample MalvireepMed_215_FD_83497 | JGI IMG/M metagenome (GOLD analysis project Ga0114899, IMG submission 83497) | Marine viral communities from the Global Malaspina Expedition - Malaspina viral metaG DeepMed_215 | ecosystem: Environmental > Aquatic > Marine > Oceanic | place: Mediterranean Sea... | reverse complement strand
GTAAGTTCTACTGCACAATCGTCAATAACTCGACCGCGAGTACGTCTGTTCCAAGTATCTTCTTCTGTTTCTACGGTCATATCTTCGTAAGCAAAGATAGAAAGAGTGGAGAAGTCTGGTGCGCCGTCAGTACCTAGTTGTGCGCCTTGTCTTGAAACGAATACTATGTCATCATCAAAGATTCGTGTACGAGCCTTTGTTGCACCCTTGCGATTGGTAACTCTCGATGTTGGATCAACAATGATACCGCCTACACCAAAGAATGTAGAAAGAAGCAAGAACTCGTTGAACTCACCCGCACCCTTCACAAAGTTTGCTGCAAAAGGTGATCCTTGGAAATAAGTGCGATATTCCGAACTCTCAGAAATTACATGTGCAGTCTGGTCGCTCATTACCGCAATCATGTCTGCTGCTGTTACAGCCTCATTCGTGTTAGCAAGGATGTTTTCAACTACGCCATTGAATGACTTTTGGATATAGTTGTTGGTATCTGTCGCTGCCGAGAACTTACCGCCACCAACATTTGTTGCTGTGTCGGTTGTTCCTGTGGGCCAATTTCCTGTTGTGGTCAACTCTGTTGCTGCGCGATAAGAACGGATACGCATACATTTTGATGCAGCCATTCTTGCGTGTGCTGCGACAACCTCAAAGTCTGCATTTGAAGCAGCCTTGTTTCCGAGCATAAAAGTCGGGCTATGACGTTCAGTTCTATATTGACTGAACTCATGGTCCTGTTGAACGCCTTCTGGAGCATCGTTGCCATCTTGCCACATCCAATCGTTTAGGCTAACGACTCTGGCACTTTCTTCCTCGTCAATCTTCAAGTAGTACCCCGTATCTTTTGATACAGGAATAAGTTTTGCATATTGGTTTACTGCGAACGATGCAGGGTTGCGTGAGTATTCAACCTGAACAAGCCCTGTCGCTTCTGAAAATGTCGGCACATATGTGTTTGTTGCGCCTGCTGCTACTTCTGCCATTTTAGTATCTCTCTTTTTCTAAGTGTTGATTATTAGGATAGTGCGTGTCTACGGAATGTAGGTCGCCAAAGGACTCGGATGATTTCACCTGCGCCACCTGCGGATTCAAGGGCGATCCCCGCAACTGAACGAATTGCAGTACCCGATGTGGTTTCTGCTACGGCTCGACCGTCCTCATCAGATTCGACTTGACCGCTTCTGGTGATTGCCCCGCCCGCTTCCATTAAAACCACTGCTCCTGTTTGGAGTGAGATGATGTCGCCATCTTCAGCGTGGTTTGCGGAATCGAACTGTCGGGTGCTGCCCATAGCAACTCCCGCCACGATGTCGTTCGCGTTGGCTTCCATGCCGAGGTTATCTTCGGTGTTTACTACGCGAACCATTCTGTATGGTCGAATCGTATCTCCCGCAACGAGATTTGGTATTGATTGATTTGACATAATTGTTTATCTCTCTTTTTTTCTAAAAATTAAAGTTTACGAAGTTCTTGTTGAAATACTTTTTGGAACGATGAAGCATCTAGGTTTTCGCTTGAAATACGGGCTACTGCGTTTTGAGATGCTTTTTTCTTTTGATCCACAGAGAAGTTCACCTTTGTTCGCTGTCTTGTGTTTTCAGTATTCAAAGTTTTCTTTAGTGGGATTCGCTTCATTGTCTGCTTCCAAAACTTGATCTTGGCAACAGGGTCTTTTGAGTCCATGAGTTCTTGAAGCATTACTTTTCGGTGCTGCTTAACGCGATAACCCAATGAGGCAAGTTGATCTAGTGCGCGAGAAAACTTTTGTTTCCGAACACCACTTGCCAAACTTAATGCTCGTTTTTTGTAGATGTCACGTTGCTTTTTGACCTTGGCGTATTGTTTTAGCATTTTGCTACCGCCCTTGGTCTTACGCATCTTAGAAAACTCGGACTTCATATCTTCATCTTCTTCATCTTCCATAAACTCTTTTTTTTCTTCGTCCTCGTCTACGCAGTATTCTTCAGAATCCATCATGTCATCGAGTTCAGAGGGGTTCATATCTTCCTCGTATTCCTCTTTGTCATCTTCGTCAACTGAATCAAGTTCACTGAGTTGCGCCTTGAGTTTTGTGAGTTCGTCATTGAGTGTTGCGTTTTCTGCTCTCAGTTTTCGCATCAAGACTTGTTCTTCACCTTCCAGAATTGTGTCTGCGTTAGGCATTACATATTCCTCTTTTTCGTCAGACCCGTTTGGTATGTAAGTGTTACTACCACCTGCTGAAACCATGTCGAAGGTCGAGGGTCTGTGAAAGACCTTCTTTGTTCCTTGGCGGGTGAACTTTGTGTCGCGTAATGGTCGTGCGGGTGTTTCCCTGCCGAGCAAAGCGACTTCCGATAAATGACCATCTTCCCATATCTCTGCCGAACGCCGAGGGTAGCGATTCGATGCGAGATACTTCTTGAAGTCTTTTTGGTTCATTTCTACGTCCCCAACGATCCCTGCACCTTCGTACTCCTCATCTTTGCCACAAACTATTTTTATTGGTTTGGCGTGGATGTTGAGTATGTCACCAACAGATTCAGTTGGTGAGTTGCCGTTATCGTCTTGGTGCATTAGCACCAACTTAGGATTCGACCCTGCCGACATATGCCGTTTAGTTTTTGTGATGATGTTGTCGATTGCCTCTGAGTCGAGGTCTTTCATATCGCTATCATCATCATCAAAACCATCAATGTTTCCTACAAACAACTCAAGATCATGAATAATAACCTTTTCGCCGTTTTCTGTTATTCGGTGTGATGGTCGAGTCGAACCCATTACCGTAAGTATCGCATTTGTCAAGCGAATGTGGACACCCGTTTGGTCAAATTGGCGGTATTGGCGTTTGTGTACCCTACTTCTTGGGTTTATTGACTGTTTGGTCTAACTTCTCAAGAGAGTTTTTATGAAAACGCCATTGTCTACCCGCGCGAGTTGCGGGAATCTCTTTCCTTTGCGCCATGCGTTGCACAGTTCTGTCGCTCACCTGTAACATGGTAGCAACCTCTTGGGTCGTATAATAAAAGTGTGGGTATCTATAACTTGACATTACATCATCCCGCCATATTTGAAGCCCTCATCTGGATATTGACCAGACGCGATAAGTGCTTGTTGCTCAGGCGTGTTGTATCGCCTAATAGCAATCATATCAGGTTTTCCATTAACGTCTAGTAACCCCTCATCTTCTGCTTCGTCCCAAGTGATCTCTGACAGCGTACCCCGACAGTTGTATCCGTTTGGCGGTCGAAGTCGCAACCTATCTATTTCTGCGGGAGTTGTAACATATCCATCCATTGCAGCATGATGCGGTCTTGATCTATCGTCCACAATCTCAGAAATCATTACTAGCGGGAATAGGTCTTGTGCCTCTGGGTCACGAAGAACCGACATTGTGCCTTCATTCGCAGCCGTAGAGAGATTTGTTCGATAGATTGTTTCAAGCCTCGCATCGGTTATATTCTTTGATTTTATTAGTTCGTTCTTGTTTATGAAGTCTGGAAGATCAAGTGTTTCATCGGGCATAACACCACGAATAGCATCACCAAGCAACTTTTGAATGTTTACAACTACACTTTGGTCTACATCTGAAACCCAAAACACCTTTCTTATTGCAGCCCGAACACCCTTAGATGAGGATTCCATTAACGGCAAGATTCCCGCACGTTCTGCAACAACTATCTCCTCGGCAATAGATTTTGCCATTGACATCATTATTGCCGTTTCTTTCTTCATGGGCAAACGGGAAAATAGATCATCAAGTGCCTCTTGGTTTACTCCCGCCTCAAATACTGATTCAACCAAGTCCACCTCAAAGATGTCGAACATCTCATCGAACGCATCTTTCTTCGCAAACTTCCGCTTGTGGGTTATCTTTGGGTTGTTAGGGTCGAATGAACCCGTGTTTCCTATGGCAGATTTGATTTGGGTTGGGTTGAAAACCATAATTTCATCACCAATATCGCCAAAATTTGTTCCTGCGCTTCTAACACCATCAAACCCTCCTTCAATTATTGCTTTTGTAAAAGAATACGAATCAAAATAATTTCCTAAAGCACCCATGCTATCGACATTGGGAATATCGTTTTTTCTTAGATAATCTCTGGTAGCAAAAGTTATTAAATTCTTAGGATTTTCTACTTGCGCATCACTTAATCTTGAATCGCCATATTCAGTTTTTCCGTCAAAAGTATATGAAAACTCCCAAAAATCCCCACTTTTCCACTTCTTGACTTCCGCTTCGCTTTGGAATTTTTTTGAAACATCACTTGCTTCTTTGAAGGTGGTTTTGTCATCTTTCATAAGAAGGTTTGGTAGATATTCAGCAACTTTATGAATATCGTCATCTAGTCGTAATAGTTTTTCTGATTTGACATATACAGGCATTACAGAACTACCGTATTTTTCTGCATCGCTTACTTCGGTTGTAAAATATAAACCTTGACCAAGAAATCCATAACTTCCTGTATTAGTACCTAATTTCAGGGTATCAAACTCGTCAAAATCTTGATTAGTTCCATGATAAACAACTAACGGTTCACCGCTATCGTCTACAACTTTACTGTCACCAAACCAAGACTTAAACTCTGGCGTTGATGTCGGTGATCCACCACCGTCACCCTTGTGTTGTGGAAACAATGGCAACACTATTTTGAGTGCCTCTGGTGAAACAAGAAAAGCCTCCTCCTCAAAACTTCTTGGCATACACTCTTGGCACATCAAAATATCTTCTAGCGATACCTCATAGGACATGACGGTTCTTTCCCCGACTTTATCACCAACTCTACCCTCGGCAAACTTTTGTGCTTTGGAAATATCGGTTGTTACAAACTGTGGTGATGTGTAATCACCATGACTATCTACAAAGTCCCCCCGATAAACCGTAATGGATTTTGTATCTGGATACTTCTCTTTCAACCAATCCTGAGTCAGCGTGTAATAATAGTCTTTGAGTTTCTCAACAACATCATCTCCCTCAGTGTGCCATTTGATGAGGTCATTGCCCTCGTCATCGTATAGAACTTCCTCAAACTCTGTAAGCATGAGGTCTATCGCATCTCCTCTATACCCCCACAGTGCTTGAACAATATCTTCTGAACGTAGACTTGTATCTTCATCTCCCTGAGTAAAGGCTGTATCCCTGATTGCCCCAACTAGACCTGCCTCAACCTCTGTCAAATCATCTTTTGTAACTCTTTTTCTCGTTGCTGTTGCTTCACCACCACCCTCGCCCGCGCAAGTGTTACCTTCTTGGAAACCCGCATTACCTTCTTTACCTGCACCACAATTACTAGCAAACTTCCGCTTGTGTGTTATCTTCGATGCTTCTTTCAGGTCTAATTTGTATAGTAGGTCTTTGTGAACTGACCTGCTTTTTGCGCCTGTACGCTCAAACCCAAGTTTTTCAAACAGTGACCTGCTTGCTTCGTTTTCAAGATACGCAAGAACACGATGCGCACCTTTTTCCCTAAGCACTTCTATCGAGTTTTTAACCAAAGACTCCGCGTAGCCCTGCCTCCTCTTGTCCTCATCTGTCCGAATGCCGTCCATCCACCCTGAGAGTGTGCCTCGATAATCTTCATTAAACTCCTTGTATGGTCTTTCACCTCGTATATCAAACCCATCGTCAAGCGTGAGCCGAACTCTTGCACCATCGTTGGTCGCCTCTGTCTGGAAGATTTCGTACTCCTCCTCTCCAAGATGTGAGTGGTATTTAGTTGACCACTGATCTTCGCCCGTATCCTTGTTCTTTGTTATGCTGAAACCACGATCACCCACTTCATCAACAATTCTCTCTATCGCTGAATCTATATCAATACCACGCTCAGGATCAATAGAAACAGTTGCTTCTCCATGTCGCGCCCCCTTCTCAACATTGAAACCACCGCCAATGGGCATCGAGTGGTCTGCTACACGAACATCACCAATAAACTCACCGTCCAATTCGACACTAATGTATTTAGATTCCCCTTCATATCCTGAAATGCTAATGTCAAATCCCAATTCTTCTAATTGGTTTCCAATATCACTAGCAATAGAGTCTGTACCTTGTTCTTTTATCCAAGCACGATTGTCCAAATACAAATCATCGGCTTCCTGTTCTGCTTTGGCTATCTCTGCTTTTTCTCGCGCGACTTCTTCTACATTTTCGTTCTCTTTCCTTCGCAAGTGATCGAGCCAACGAGCCTCCTTCTTTTCTTTTCCAGAAAGATCATCCCAATCATCACCTTTTGAGTCGTATGCCCCAAGTAGTTGTGATTTCGGAACGCTCCCATCTGAAAATCTAGGCGTGTAATCTCCACCGCCTTCTCCCGCGCAAGTATTACCTTCTTGGAAACCTTCGTTGCCTTCACTTCCTGCCCCGCAATTACTAGCAAACTCGTTTTTCTTCATGTTATACATTCTACGTCCTCGGTAGTTTCGATCCAAACCTTTGCGCCACAGGGTAGCGGTTTGTCTGGTCTGTATATGACTTTAGTGTGACCGTTGATTATCAACTCCGTACACTTGCTGTTGTCCTTGTAAGTCTTGCACGTTAGGGGTGGAACTCTCTCACCCGTTTTGTGGTTTCTCTTTATGATGTGCTGATTAACGTGTATCACTCGCTTCATTGGTTTCCTCCTTTGACCGAAATTACTTGGCATCGGATTCTTCCAGACCCCACGACTCAATCAAAAGCCGTCTATTTTCTTCCCAATCATCTGGTATTCCGTCAATCTCGTACATAACCTCTAGCATTTCATCTAGTTCTTCGATTGTTTCTGGTTGTTTTCCAAAGGTTGTCATAATTATTTCTCTGGTACTACTCCACCTAACGCCTCGTATACACGCATTACCTCATCATCATACTTTTTCCCAAAAACCAATCCACTAAATGTTTCTGCTACAAACTCTACGGGGTTGGTTTCTGCGTATCTTGATACCCTTCCAGAAACCGCCTTCAATCTTTTTTTGGTTATTTGATAACCACTAGACAAAAGTTGTTTGTCTGCCCCCTTTCTAATACTATTTCTGTAATACATAGTCCAATTATCTAGTGCTGCTGTTATGGGTTCTGAAGATGTTGCGTGTGTCACAAGTTCATCTATGTTTGACTTGTCAAGTTTTGAATAATCTTTAATTGCTTTGTTTGCTAATTCTGACTTGTTGCTTTGTAGGGCAATCGAGTGAAGAACATGACCAACCTCATGTATAATATCGCTAATCATGGGATTTTCAGGATGAGTGTGGGAATGCCAATATACTCCTGATTCGGGTTTACTCAAAGCATCTAGTTTACGTCCTTCCATTTTTAGGTGCAATTTCGCTCGATGAGGAACATTTATTTGCGATGGTTGGGTGTTATTCCACCCCTTTGACATAAATGAAGCAAACAACTTTTCGGTTGGTTTACCCATTCTTCTAGTTCCAAATCCTATGTCTAACACTTTCGGCAACTTAACTCCCACTTCTTCAAGAATCTTTTTGACTTCGGGAATTGCTTGCTCAAACAATCTTGCATCCACCTGTGCGTGTGGATACTTCTCATTTGCCTTAGAACCCGCACTTGTAACTATGTGGAACTCACAGTCTTTCGCATCAACGAGGGTCAGTTTTTTGTCAACGTAATCCTCCATGTTCTTAAAGGTCATACTTGATTTGTCGTGATGTATGCCGTTCTCGTCTATTCGTTCTTCTGTCGCGTAGTTTGTGTAGGTGTTGGGAGTCAATGCTTTTGCAACAAATATGCTGTTTATGTTGTTGTTTGCTACATACATCTTTGCGACAACGGGATTGATCGCATCACCATATTCTTGGTGTATCTCATCTACTTTTTTAGCCATCTTTTCGGCGGTTAGGTTTTTGCTCCTTGCCATTGCGATGTTCGCTATCATTTTTTGATGGTGTTGCAATATGGATTCTGATTGATCCACATAGTCGTTAATTTCTTTTCTAAGGTCTGGTCTTTCGTTTACAAATCGTGTTATTTCTTTGTCACCATTAGCAACACCGTTCATGAATTGTTCTATTGGCTTTTTACCATGAACCGTATTAAAAACCCCCTTTGTCAGTTCTACCAAACCCTTGTTTTTTTCATCATCCAATATGTTTAACCGAGTGGGGTGTCCCACCGTAGTCCACAACGCAGTTTCCGCATCTAACCTTTTTACCCCCATGTTACGGTATTCTTTTTCCGTTGCTTTTTTGACTTCCCCACCTATATCAGAAGCACCCTCTCCTGCACAAGTATTACCTTCTTGGAAACCTTCGTTGCCCTCACTCCCCGCACCGCAACCACTTTTTGCGTACAGAACTTTCTCGACAGGATCAACGGGAATACCCTTAGCGGTTTTGCAAGCAGAACTCAGCCAAGCAGAGAAAACCGCATTCGCTAGTGATACGCGAACACGATTCCAAGCCTCAAGATCGTCCCTGCCCTCAATCGCCGATGCTACTGCCTCTCGGTACTCCTGACGGATTTGTTCGATACTAGGCACACTTATTTACCCTGAAACTGATTCGTTAATAGTTTTTTCTGTCCAATAGTTGTCTCGCTCCATTGGTATTCCCATTTTGCCCATAGTTTGTCCAATCTCCCAAACATTGAAGTATCCCATTTCAGCACTTTGAGAATCGCCACTACCAAACATATCTGCGTATCCGAACGCATCTCCTGTCTTTGGGTCAAACTCTGTCATGTACCAAGTCGCTGATCCTTGCGGGTCAAAAAACTTTGCATAAACAATCGCATCCTTACCTTTGCCGTCCTGAGAACCTAGTGGTGGGACTTTGCTTGATAGTGCCTTCGGCATAATTTTGTGTCCACGAATAGAGTCAACTTCCCTTGTTTTACTTTCCATTTTAGATGGTTCATACGCATCGGTTGGCTCATCTTCAGGAATAGCGACATCTGTTTCTATTCTTGCTTCACCCGCGCCTGTGTCCACTTCGGGTGCATTAGTACGGTTGCCATCGTCATCAAACTCATCACCCAAAACCTTTAGATTTTTTTCTACTTCTTTCCACACCGCATCAACAAAACCTTGAGGGGCAATGGACTCTCCTGTTGAATCTGTCCATGTGTAGTCCAAAAACCTCTGAACATCACTCTTGCTATTTAGTTGTAGTACCTGACCTTCGTACGTATTCCCCTGACTATCCCACGTTAGGTCAGCGTAGTCTGAAACCATATCTCCCCATTTTTCCATGATAGGTTCTCGCTCATCTGACCCTTTAATACCATGTGAACCCACTTCTACTTCTTGGTCACGCCAATCCTCGCTACCGTCACCCGCGCCTGTGTCGGCTTGTTGGATTAGTTCATCCTCCATATACGCTTGAATGCTAGTAATCTCTTGCCAACTCAGAGAAAGTCCACCCTCTTCACTCGCATTGCTTATTTTTGGATATAAGTCAGTATGTTCTCGAATCGTGCCTGTTTCACTATCCCAATTTTCTTTTGCAATTTTGTCTACCATTGATCTTAGATCGTCGGGGTCAGTAGATTTTCTTCTCTTGTCTCTTGATTCTAATAAATCGTCTATAAACGCACTTGTGCCTTCATAGTGTTTATCTGGATTGTAACTCGCACCCGCGCCTGTACCCGATGTGCCTACTCTCTCCTCCTCAGTAACATAGTCCGAACCCAAACTGTCCCATACAGCGTCTACATGAGCATCGGTAATTGCTTCGCTTGCATCAACTCCCTCGTCCATTGCGTCATAGTGATACATTGTTTCAAGTTCATCCCGAAGTTCCTGTTTGCTTGCAAACATATCGCCTTCTATATCACCCAAGTTTCGACCACCCGCGTCTTTGATGGAACTTACCATGTCGGCTACTTCGTCTGCGGGAGCATCCCCACCACCATCACCCGCGCCTGTGTCGGGGGCGTAACTATCTGGGTCTTCTTTAATGTCGTGCGCCGACATCCACAACAAGGCTTTCTCTTGAGATTCCCTGTCCTTCATGTTCGCTTCGCCCAAGTCGTGTTGTTCTAATTCATTTTTCAACTGCTCATCTGAAATGTTACTGAAGTCAATATCACCATGCCAAGAAGCAACCGCTTCATCGTTTGCCCCAGACTGTGCAATTTCGTCTACTGCTTCTTGCGGGATATTCAGTTCAGCGTAGTTTCCACCCCACCAAATCCCACCACCTTCTCCCGCGCCTGTGTCGGACTTCTTAGGCTTCTTGGGTTTCTTCGGTTCTTCTGATCCACCACCCTTGCCTTCACCACCGCAAGTATTGCCTGATTGGAAACCCGCGTTACCTTCTTTTCCCGCGCCACAATTACTCGCGTATGTGTTCTTTTTGTTTAACGCCATTCGTGAATATGACTTTGCGTAATTTTTATACTTGCTCATTTTATTTGTCCTTCGCTGAGTAGCGTTTATCCATGTCCTTAGCAAACTTTCGGAATGCCTTGTCTGCCTGACCGCCGTTTGGAGGCTGTGGCATCCCGCCCATTAGTTGACTCATTATATCACCACCACCACCGTTGGGCATTTCTCCCTCTGGTGGCATTCCCTCT